>ENA-OQDC01000533-OQDC01000533.1-human-gut-metagenome-genome-assembly--contig:-NODE-533-length-26071-cov-5.781028_pt1 | contig 26071 bp, 24 predicted proteins | sample MGYA00242770_ERZ504601 | MGnify/ENA primary metagenome ERZ504601 (study PRJEB26092, sample SAMD00036305) | human gut metagenome | host: Homo sapiens | study: EMG produced TPA metagenomics assembly of...
ACATAGATATCAGCTGATAATATCTGATATCTATGTGCTTTTTTTGGTTTTCTCAGACATATAAAAACGATGCAAAAGAAATTATAAAATTTCTAATTCAAATACAAGAACTTCACAACTGTTAAGTGTAATGATATCATTGGCAGGAAGAGAATGCACAGCACTGGCCATATTAGAAAGAAGAATCTGTTTTACGGGATATTCCAGTGTAAGAGAAACTGCTTCTTTTCCAAAGTTGGCGGTGATAAGGATTCGTTGATTTTCAGTCTTTCGATAATAAGCCATGACCGAGCTGGTATTCTGATAAACAGGCAGGAATTCGCCATAAGCAAATACTTCTTTGTAAGCAGGAGATTTGCGCAGTGCGATCAGCTTCCGGTAATAATTTAATACAGAATCAGGATCTGTGTCCTGCGTTTCCACGTTGATTTCAGTATAATTATCATTTACTTTCAGCCATGGAGTTCCCGTGGTAAATCCGGCATTTTTCTGAGTATTCCATTGCATCGGAGTTCTAGCGTTATCACGGCTCAGTCTGCTGCATGCTTCAAGGGCTTCTTTATCGGTGAGCCCGGCATCTCTGGCAGTATGATACTGATCTATGGTATTGATGTCATTAAATTCGTCAACAGTGTTCCAGACTGCATTTTGCATACCGATTTCCTGCCCCTGATAGATAAAAGGAATTCCACGGAGTAGAACACTGATTGTTCCGAGCATCTTAGCACCTGTGGGATTCTGGGCATAGTCAGGAAGAAAACGAGATACACCCCTTGGTTCATCGTGATTTTCGATGATATTTGCTTCCAGGCCACATTTCTGAACTCTAAGCTGGGAGTCGGTGATTGCTTTACGCCATTCTTTGAAGTCTACAGGTGGTGCATCATACCATCCATGTTCTCCTTCACTGAGTATATGTGCACTAAAGTCAAAAATTGTGGAAAAATGACCATTTTCACCGATAAATGCATCAAGTTCGCCCTCTTTCATATTAAATACTTCGCCTACAGTAAATGCTTCGTATTTCTGGAATGTATGTTTCTTCAGATCTTCAAGAAGTTCTCCGACACCATCTACTTCGTCTACCATTTTCCAACAGCCGGCAAGTCCATCCGGACCATCCGGTTTGAAATCCGGAAAGTCCAGATCCTTCTTGATGTTAATGATTGCATCAATACGGAATCCGGCAAGTCCTTTTTCAAGCCACCAGTTGATCATTTCATAAAGCTTTTCTCTCAGAAGCGGGTTTTCCCAGTTAAGATCGGGCTGTTCTTTGGCAAACATGTGCAGGTAGTATTTATCAGTACCCGGTACCGGTTCCCAGCAGCTTCCGCCAAAGTAAGAACGCAAGTTACTTGGGGGATTACCGTTTCTGCCCTTGCGGAAATAGAAATAATCAGCATATTCTCCGTCGGGATCGGCCAGGGCTTTCTGGAACCATTCGTGCTGGTCAGAACAGTGATTGATGACCAGATCCATAATAATATACATATCCCTTTTCTTCGCTTCGGAAAGCAGTTCGTCAAACTCTTCCATCGTTCCGAATTCTTCCGCAATTGCGTAGTAATCAGAAATATCATAGCCCTGATCTACAAAAGGTGATTTGTAGATTGGAGAGAGCCAGATGATATCAATCCCCAATTTTTTTAAATAATCTAATTTAGAAATGATTCCACGAAGATCTCCGATTCCGTCTCCGTTTGTGTCCAAAAAGCTTTTTGGATAGATCTGGTATGCGACTTTATCATGCCACCATTTTTTTATCATAATTTTTCCCTTTATATACGAAATTAATTTCGTAAATTCCTTTCTGTTATTGTAGTCTTCTGTATGCTGCTTTGCCAAAATCACATTGAGGCATAACAAAAAATGTATTATACTGCTATTATATGAAAAAAAAAAGCCTGATATCTTGCAGTATAGTGTTGTTGTATAACATAATACTGCCTTATAAAAGCAGAGAAAGGGAAAAAATGAAAATGAAGAAACAGTATTTCCATGCACCGGAGCAAAAAGAAGAGACAAAGCACGGAGAGCCGTACTTTCCGGTTCAAAAGTATATTACCAGACTGTCTGAAGAATATCCGGCGGTAACAACACACTGGCATGAAGAGGCAGAACTTACATTGATCGTAAAAGGAAAATGCCATTATCAGGTAGATCTGGTTGATTATGAAGTGAAAGAAGGAGATCTGTTATTTGTTCCGCCGCTATTTTTGCATGCGATTTCAAAAGGAAGATGTGAAGAATTTATTTCGGAGACGTATGTATTTCATTTGAATTTTCTCGGAGGTAATTCAACAGATATATGCTCGACACGCTATCTGGTTCCAATTATGAACCAGGAATTTGCAATGCCTTGTCTGATTACAGAAAAACATTCGGTCTATGCTTCACTTAGAAAAGTCTTTGATCAGATTACTTCGCTTTGTGATGAAAATGTAGACGGATATGAACTGGCATTGAAAGCGTTGCTTTTACGAGCAATCTTTTTGTTGCTTCAATATAGTAAAAAAATCACAAAGAAAGAAAAAGAGCAACATTCTGAGAAACTAAAAAGTGTACTGGATTATATCGGAGAACACTATGCAGAACCAATTTCAATAGCGGAACTGGCAAAGGTGTGCTATTTTAGCGAATATCATTTTATGCGTTTTTTCAAAAAGCATATGAATATGACTTGTGTGGAATACATGAATAATTTTAGATTGGAGAAAGCTGTGGAATTATTTGAACAGGCGCATTTATCGATCCTTGAAGTCTCGATGTCAGTCGGATTCCGGAATCTTTCTTATTTTCATCGTGCATTTAAGAAAAAATATGGTATGACACCACTTACCTTTATAAATAAACTGAAAAACACTGTCCAATAACATATTAAGATCATTGGACAGTGTTAAGTAATATCTATATGTTTTGAAAACTGTCAGAGACAGATTCCGGATCATCAACTGATAAAATTTATAAACTTGCTTCAACCAGTACAGCCACAGCCAGTGTGTCGTCTTCTGTAAATCCCTGTGCGCAGGTAAGGATTGTCTGCACATAGTCTTTTGAAAGATCTAGTTTGTGAGAGATGACATCCATATCATAACCCTCCTGATTCAATTCGGTTACATTCTTTACATCCTTGCGGATCTGTTCCATTGATAAATTTGCGTCCATTTTCATATATCCTCCTGTAAATTTCCGGATTTCTTTTTATACTGTATTTACATTTTGTTCTTAATCTCTAATATTTTATCAAGCAGATGGAAGGCAACTTCTTCTTTGCTCATCAGTTCAAGTTCGAATATCTGATCTGGTGTGATCATAGTAACGATGTTTGTATCCGTTTCAAATCCGGCGCCTCGTTCTTTCAGATTATTGGCAACGATCATATCCAGATTCTTCTTCTCTAGTTTTTTCTTGGAGTTCGCAAGCATATTCTGAGTCTCCATAGAAAAGCCGCATAAGAACTGACCGGCTTTTTTGTGTTCGCCGAGATATTTCAGGATATCATCCGTGCGCTCCAGTGGAATCGACATGGCATCGCCGTCTTTCTTTTTGATCTTTTCATCAGAGACATTGCAGGGTCTGTAATCGGCAACGGCGGCAGCCTTGATGATAATGTCCATATCCTGGCTTCTGGAAGTGACTTCCCTGTACATATCCTTGGCAGACACAATTGGAACGGTATTGACAAAAAGCGGTGCATCAAGAGCGGTGCGTCCTGTTACAAGGGTAACATCTGCGCCGCGGAGCATGCAGGCTTTTGCAATGCTGTATCCCATCTTTCCGGAAGAATGATTCGTAATATAACGGACCGGGTCAAGGGCTTCCTGTGTCGGTCCTGCAGTTACAAGTACTTTCATACCGGCCATGTCTTTTTTGCAGGCAATAGATTTGCAGATATACTGGAATAAAGTTTCCGGTTCCGGCATCTTTCCGGCACCATTATCACCACAGGCCAGATGACCTGTGGCAGGTGTAATGACTTCCATTCCATAATGCTTCAGTAATTCCATATTATCCTGTGTGACAGGATTCTCATACATAGCTGTATTCATAGCAGGAGCAATGATCTTTGGCGCACGGCTGGCAAGTACGGTTGTTGTCAGCATATCGTCGGCAAGACCATGAGCAAGCTTGGCCATCACATTTGCAGTTGCGGGAGCAACCATAACGACATCAGCAAGCTGGGCAAGTGCAATATGTTCCACTTTGAATTCAAAGTTCCGGTCGAATGTATCAGTGATACACTTATGTCCGGTGAGAGTCTCAAACGTAATCGGATTAATGAAATTGGCAGCGTTCTCTGTCATGATGACATGAACGTCAGCCTGTGCTTTTACCAGAAGACTTGCAAGAGTTGCAATCTTATAAGAAGCAATTCCACCGGTCACGCCAAGGAGAACGTGTTTTCCTTTTAACATAAATATTCATCCTCATTTCAATGTTTGTCATAATAATACAATCACTATAGCTCTTTTTATTCATTCTTGCAAGTAATAGATAACGATGTTATAATCGGATTCGTAATTGTATTGTATCCCGGATACCGGGAATGATAACAAGGAGGAAAATTAAATATGAAGACAAGAAAACATAACACCAGCTGGATGGTCAGTGTTGCACTTATGGCAGCAATCGTAATCGTTCTGGCGAACACACCGCTTGGAATGATACAGCTTCCGATCATTAAGGCGACAACGGTACACATTCCGGTAATTATTGGAGCAATTTTGTTAGGACCTGCAGCAGGAGCAATCCTGGGCGGTGTATTCGGTATTTGTTCATTGATCAGTAATACAATGGCACCGACGCTTTTATCATTCGCATTCTCTCCGTTTATGAGCACTACAGGAATACCCGGAGCGGTTAAGGCAGTCTGGATTTCAGTAGGATGCAGAATTTTGATCGGTGTGGCAGCAGGATGGCTTTGGATTCTCTTATCAAAACTGAAAGTAAACAATATCATTGCACTTCCTGTCGTAGGATTCGCCGGAGCAATGGTGAACACGATCACGGTAATGGGAAGTATCTACATTCTTTTTGCAAAACAGTATGCAGAAGCAAAAGATGTGGCAGTCAGTGCCGTATGGGGACTGGTAATGGGAACTGTTACGGCATCGGGAATACCTGAGGCAATTGCAGCGGCAATTCTGGTTCTTGCAATCGGTAAAGTTCTGATCGGTGTATTTAGAAAAATGAATATCGGAAATGTATAGATGAAAGATGGAATCTCCGGCTCGGATAAAGAAAGCCGGAGGATTTTTTAGAATACGGATTATATAAGAAAAACAGAAATTTTCCTAAAAAAATGAAAAAAAATGAAAAATTCTGTTGACATATATGGAACTAATATGGTATAAATAATAAGCACTCAGCAATGAGTTACAATATAGGGGATTGGTCAAATGGTATGATAGGGGTCTCCAAAACCTTTGGTGGGAGTTCGATTCTCTCATCCCCTGCTCCTGGAAGAGTCAGAAATGCTTTATTTACAAGCTTTTCTGGCTTTTTTGTTTTGGCTGGAAAATAACTATTGACTTCTTTAAGGTGCAAGCGTAAATTATAGTCGTTATAGAAGAAAAAATACAGATAAGAAAGGCAAAATAAAAATGAAGAGAAAGCAAAATATCAGATGGAATACCATGAAAATTCTGGTAATTGGTTTTCTGAGTGTGATTGTTCTGGGAGCAGTACTTTTATGGCTTCCGGTATCGAATGAAAAACCAATCAGCTTCCTGGATGCATTATTTACATCAACAACATCGGTATGTGTGACGGGACTGGTTACGGTTGTTCCGAAATATCAGTTCACGATAATGGGAAAGATAATTTTATTGATTCTGATTCAGATCGGAGGCCTGGGCATAATTGCATGTATCACAGCATTCTTTATGCTTCTTAAAAGAAAGATTACAGTAAAAGAGAGAATTGTCATTCAAGAAGCTTATAATATGAATTCTCTTGGTGGTCTGGTAGGCATGGTCCGCAGAATTTTGTTCGGGACGGTAGTGGTAGAAGGCATCGGCGCCGTTTTTTATGCAATACAATTCAGTCGGGATTATGGACTTGTAAAAGGAATTTGGTATGGAGTTTTTCACTCGGTTTCTGCATTTTGCAATGCGGGAATTGATATTCTCGGAGAGGACAGCCTGGCAAGATACGTAACCAGTCCATTGATCAACATTACAACGATGATGCTGATCATTCTTGGCGGAATCGGATTTACGGTGTGGTATGACGTGATTGATAACGGAAAGAAGATCTGGCATCGTGAAATTCCGAAGAAATGGTGTTTTACCAGACTTAAGTTACATTCAAAGATAGCAATTGTTACGACATTGATCCTGCTGATAGCAGGGACACTTTTGAATTTTGTACTGGAATACCGGAATCCGGAAACGATTGGGAATCTGAATACCGGACAGAAGATAATGGCTTCGGCATTTCAGGCTGTGACGACCAGAACGGCCGGATTTAGTACATTTCAGCAGTCGGGAATGCATGAAGAGACCGGATTCCTGAATATTATTTTAATGTTTATCGGAGGATCTCCGGGAGGAACTGCGGGTGGTCTGAAGACAACGACATTTGCGCTTTTATTTCTCGCTTTTCACACGATGCTCAGGGGAGGTCATGATATTGAATGCTTCCAGAGAAAAGTGGCTGAAGATAGCTTTCGTGTAGCGTTCGTGACATTTATGCTGGCATTGGGCATATATGTAACAGGAACCACGGTTATTGCTGTGATAGAGCCGGATACAATCTCGCTTCAGAAAATTATGTATGAAACCGCATCTGCGATGGCAACAGTTGGCCTGACACAAGATCTGACAACTCATCTGAGGGTAGGAAGCAAGATCGTGTTGATGATACTGATGTATGCAGGACGAGTCGGACCGATGACCATTGCGTTATTATTTGCCGGAAAGGTAAATTTGCAGGAAAAGATGCGGACACTTCCGACGGAAAAGATTATGATTGGTTAATGAGGAGGAGTAACTATGAAGAAACAATTTGCAGTATTTGGTCTGGGCAGTTTTGGGGAAAGTATTGCGTTAGAATTACAAAAACTTGGATGCGAGGTCGTAGCAGTAGATAAAGATATGGAGCGCGTAAAAGGAATCGCCGACTCGGTATCGTATGCGATGCAGGCAGATATCGGTGATCCGGATTTTGTCAGATCTCTCGGCACGAGGAATCTGGATGGTGTTGTGATCGCAGAAGCAGAAAGCTTGGAAGCAAGTATTATGGCAACGCTGGTGTGTAAAGAAATTGGTGTACCGAATGTGATTGCAAAAGCGAAAAAATGAGCGTCATGCAACCGTATTGAAAAAAATCGGTGCAGACTCCATTATTTTCCCGGAAAAAGAAATGGGAATCCGGATGGCAAAGAATCTTATGTCTGCCAGCTTCACAGATTGGATCGCTTTATCACCGGATTATAGTATAGTTGAGACACCGATGCCTGTAAAATGGAGTGGAAAAACGTTGCAAGAACTGGATGTGCGCCGGAATTATGAAGTGAATGTCGTGGGAATTAAAAGTGGGGCGCACGTAGAAGTGAATCCGGATCCTTCAGAAGTATTGCGTGAAGATATGGTTCTGATCCTGGTGGGATCTAATAAAGCATTAGAAGCATTATAAGAAAATTTCATGTCTGGAGATGATCCTGGCTGGTGTGAAGAAGGTGTAATATCGGCTTTGCAATCATAACAAGATAATGGTATAATATTCATACTGATTTGATCTGAAGATACGAAAGCTTTACCGTAAGGAGGACATGAGGATGAAAGAAAAAATAATACAGGGTGGGATCGTGAATGGCGAGAAGATGCTGGTATGTCCGACCTGGGAAGATGAATTTCAAAAAGCAATCAACAGTACAGGCGGCTGTTTCCGGATCAGCATGGATTATTCTGCTGTAGATGTTTCGTGGTGGAAAGAACTGGAAGCGATTGCTAAAAAATATGGATACACACTGGATTCCGAATCATTGGAGATCATTCAGGAATATGTACAGAAATATAAAAAGTACGAGAATCATTTCTGGGAATATGGAAAGAAAATCATAACATTTGAACAGTTCAGCAGGATGTTGAGTAAAAAGGCGGGAATACAGCCAAAAGAAGCAAAAGACTATGTGGCCGCTAATCTTCAGAATCTGGAGCATAAAGAGATTTTGGAGGCATTGTTGTTCTCGTTGCAGCTTATTAAATCCGAAAAGGGACTGGAGGGAACGCAGTGGACAAAACCGACGTGCGATTTTATTAAGAAAGAATTTGAGAAGATGATTGTAAACGGGGAATATTAAGAAGAAAAAGTGGGGAGTCAGTCAGAACGATTCTCCACTTTTGATGTAAAAGGAGATAAAGAGTATGGAATTATGGGATATTTATGATGAAAATAAAGAGCGTACAGGAGCTACAATGAAACATAATGACTGGAATATGAAACCGGGAGAATTTCACCTGACTGTTCTTGGTGTGCTGATGCGCCCGGATGGGAAATATCTGATTACCAGAAGAAGAATGGATAAAGAATGGGCAGCCGGATGGTGGGAAGTGCCGGGAGGCGGAGTACGTGCCGGGGAAGATTCGTTGGATGCAGTGATTCGGGAAATCAAGGAAGAGACAGGAGTCGATGTGACGGAAGCAGAAGGAGGCTATGCATTTTCATATAAGAGAGTAAATCCGGAAGAAAAAAACAATTACTTTGTGGATATCTACAAATTTATTCTGGATTTTGATGAATCTGATGTGAAGACACAGGAGGAAGAGGTGTCGGGATTTGCAATCGCAGATATCGAAGAAATCAAAAGATATGCGGATCAGGGGATATTTCTTCACTATGAAAGTATCCGACAGGTTTTCGAGGGATAAAACAGGCAGGCTGTATGAATGATGAAGAGAGAATCCTGAAGGAAATCAAAGATGTATTAAAAGAACTGGATGAGCAGGGAAGAATGAAGTATACGCAGAAATACATGCAGCATAGTGATATTTCGGTATATAAGCATTGCATCAGTGTGGCATATACAAGCGTAGAACTGGCGGATCGCTTGGCGTGGAATGTCAACCGCAGAGAACTGATCAGAGGTGCGCTTCTGCACGATTATTTTCTATATGACTGGCATGAAAAGAATGCAGGGCACAGATTTCATGGATTTATCCATGCCGGCAGAGCGCTGCAGAATGCCAGGAAAGATTTTAAACTGACCATACGGGAGGAGAATATCATATTACGTCATATGTTTCCGTTGAATGTCGTACCTCCGATGTGTAAGGAGGCATGGCTGGTATGCCTCGCCGATAAGATATGTGCATCCAAAGAGACTGTGGCCGGAAGAATACATAGAAAAAGGAAACAGCAGAGATGAAAGATATGGTTGACTTGTCAGATATCCTACTATTATAATAGGGAATATTATGAAATATGAGTGGAGGAACAAATATGTTAAATCAGTTTTCCAGAACACAGCTTCTGTTAGGGGCTGACAATATGGACAGACTTGCAGATGCAAAGGTAGCGGTCTTTGGGATCGGCGGAGTAGGCGGATACGTGGTAGAAGCACTTGCGAGAAGCGGAGTAGGATCATTTGTCCTGGTGGATGACGATAAAGTGTGTCTGACGAATATCAACCGTCAGATTATTGCGACCAGAAAGACCGTAGGGAAGTATAAAGTAGATGTGATGAAAGACCGAATTCTGGAAATTAACCCGGATGCAGATGTAGAGATAAGAAAATGTTTTTATCTTCCGGAGAATGCGCATGAATTTCCGTTTGAAGAATATTCTTATGTGGTAGATGCGGTAGATACGGTAACTGCAAAGATTGAGATCATAATGCGTGCGAAGGCCGCAGATGTTCCTGTTATCAGTTGTATGGGAGCCGGCAATAAACTGGACGCATCTGCATTTCAGGTGGCAGATATCTATAAGACAAAGATGTGTCCGCTTGCAAAAGTTATGCGGAGGGAATTAAAAGCACGTGGGATAAAAAAACTAAAAGTTGTATATTCGGAAGAAAAACCGGTACGTCCATTAGAAGATATGAGCATCAGCTGCAGACAGCATTGTGTATGCCCACCGGGGACAGAAAGAAAATGTACCCAGAGAAGAGATATTCCGGGAAGTATTGCATTCGTTCCATCCGTAGCAGGCCTGATCCTTGCTGGAGAAGTGGTAAAAGACCTGACCATCAATCAGTATGGACGGGGAACGGAATAATGGGGGATATCTTTTGACATTTTCTGTAAATCCGATATAATAGAAAACGTAATGTTCTATTTGTAGATTGAGGAGGTTATCAATATGAAAAAAAATAGAAGAAACAATTCAAGACCTGCAGCAATCACAACTGCAAAAGATACAACAAAGGCAATCGAGACAAGAGCAGGCGTATTGAAAGAAGCAGAAGATGTGAAGAAAGAGGCAAAGACAAGCTTTTATCTTCAGTATATGGGAAAAGAAATCAGCACAGAGGAGATTACACAGAAAGTACACGAAGCATGGAAAACTTTGGGGAAAAATGTAGATGAGATCAAAACGCTGAATGTATATTTGAAACCGGAAGAAGCAGCAGCTTATTACGTGATCAATGAAGAAACAACCGGAAAAGTAGCAATTTAATGTAATAACTATATTGAACGTCCGGTATATGGATACAGCAGTATAGAATTGTTCTATACTGCTGTATCTTTTTTGGACAGAAATGGAAGTCGTTACACCTGTTTAATGCCAATTGTATCTAGTATTTTGTTACATCTTCTTCAAGATGTGCAATCTGTTCCAAAAGCCCGGTAGTTTCTTTTTCGGAAAGACTTTCCAGGATCATGTTCATATCATCCGCAATTTTTGCAGGATTATAAGGAACTTCCAATGCAAAATCACTGAAAGCGCGAATCTTCTGGAAATAAGTGCGGGTCTCAGGTTCTTCACCGCCGGTCCGGCACATCTGATACATGGTGACACAGTCTGTGGCATCCTGATCAGTACATTTTTTTGACAGATCCATTTTCCAAGATAATAATAATTACTTCCAATCTGATAAAGGAATCCCGGAATGCTTTAATAATCGCTCTGATAACATGACAGAACCTCCTTGCATTGATGAAGTCCGGTTAAGAGGACTTACTTTTTTATGTTTTTAGTATCCGGTGAAGTGACAGAAATGTCAAGTCAGATTTGTCTGAAAAAAATATTATATTTGAAAATGCTCGAAATATGTCGTATTATAGACTATAGTATGAATAAGATGTTGGCAAAAGAAAATTATATATGTAATTTGTAGTATAGGTGGAAAGTAGAATGAAACTGAAAAATGGGGGCATGCTGTTGCTGACAGCATTTATATGGGGAACAGCATTTGTTGCCCAGAGTGTAGGAATGGATCATCTGGGACCCTTTTCTTTTAATGGAATCCGCTGTCTGATAGGAGCGGTGGCACTTTTACCGTGTATATGGTTTTTGAACAGAATGAATAAAGATCCGGAAACAGACTGTTCGGAAAAAGAGAAATCCGGAAAAGATCTGATAACAGGAGGTGTTGCATGTGGAGTATTATTATTCACAGCAAGCAGTCTCCAACAGGCCGGGATTCAGTATACAACAGCAGGAAAAGCAGGTTTTATTACAGCCTTTTATATAGTGATCGTTCCGGTTCTTGGAATTTTTCTTCATAAAAAATTCAATGGAAGGTATGGATGGCGGTGTTACTGGCACTTGTCGGATTGTACTTTTTGTGTATTACGGAGTCTTTTTCTATTGGAAAGGGAGATATTCTGGTATTTTTGTGTGCACTTGTTTTTTCTGTGCATATTCTGGTGATTGATCATTTCTCTCCGAAAGTGGATGGTGTGAAGATGTCCTGCATCCAGTTTTTCGTGAGTGGAATTCTGTCATTACCATTTATGTTTGTGCTGGAGACACCAAGACTTGTAGCTGTGGCGGCTGCATGGATGCCGCTTCTGTATGCAGGTGTATTATCCTGTGGTGTTGCATATACATTACAGATACTTGGACAGAAGAATGTGAATCCGGCGGTAGCATCGCTGATTTTAAGCCTGGAATCCTGTTTTTCAGTACTTGCGGGCTGGATCATACTTGGAGAACGTTTGTCATTCAGAGAATCGTTAGGGTGTATACTGATGTTTCTGGCAATTATACTGGCACAGCTTCCGGATAAAAAATAATGGGTAACAGGAGGAGAGAAAATGCGGTTTGTGATTCAGAGAGTTACAGAAAGCAGCGTAAAAGTGGATGGAAAAGTAATCGGACAGATAGGAAAGGGATTTATGGTCCTGATAGGTGTGGCTGATTCAGATACAAAAGAGATTGCTGATAAGATGGTCAAGAAAATGACCGGATTACGTATTTTTGAGGATGAAGAAGGAAAGACGAATCTTTCGCTGGATGCAGTGGGAGGGGAACTTCTTCTGATTTCTCAGTTTACTTTATATGCAAACTGTAAAAAAGGAAACCGTCCAAGCTTTGTCGAAGCAGGAAAACCGGACATGGCTGAAGAACTTTACGAATATATTATAAGTAAGTGCAAGGAGCATATACCGGTAGTGGAGCGGGGAATGTTTGGGGCGGATATGAAAGTGAGTCTGGTAAATGATGGACCATTTACAATTGTACTGGATTCAGACAGATTATGATGATAAAATATAGATTATGATAAGGAAAATGAAAAAAACGAACAAATATTCTGGGGGGGGGTAAAACGATATGGAAGAACAGAGGAAAAAGATATTAATCGTCGATGATTCAGAAATGAACCGTGAGATCCTGGTGAGTATGCTTGAGGGCGAATATGATTTGATACAGGCAGAGGACGGACAGCAGGCGGTCTATATTATGTCAGAACACCATATGGAATTATCCCTGCTGTTATTGGATATGAATATGCCTGTAATGAATGGATATGAAGTGCTGCAGGTTATGAAAGAAAGACTATGGCTGGATCGTATACCGGTTATCAGTATCTCGGCAGATTCCTCTGATGATAATATCGGACGCGCATATAAGCTTGGTGTAAGCGATTATTTCTCGCGTCCATTTGATGCGGCTGTTGTTTTGAGAAGAGTGCAGAACACGATTGCACTGCATGATAAATCCATGGGAAATATTCAGGATACATTGGGAATGCTGTCAGCTTTCTATTATGTAATATTGAAAGTCAACCTGACAACAGACAGTTATCTGATATTGAAAGATGGACTTGACGATCAGGAAAAATATTTCGACAGTTTTACATCCTTTTCAGGGAGACTACGCGGCTTTGCGGACGTGGATTGCATTTATGAAGACGATAAAAAAGAATATCTTGAGTTTTGTAATATAAAACGTCTGAGAAAAGCGTTCGCAGGAGGAAACAGAAAAGAGATGATCCGTTACCGCCGGAAAGTGAAGGATGAATTCAAGTGGGTATCACTTACAATGATATGCAGTGAGGAATACGAAGATGATAATCAGATCGTGATGTTGTATGTAAGGGATATTAATGATGACTATCTGAAACAATTGGATGAAGTCATGAGAAAGACGACGGATTCACTTGGAACAGTAACGGTAAATGTAAGTAAGGGAAAGTGTATCTCCTGTGCAGTAAAGACTAAGAGCATTGGAATCAGGGGTGAAAAAGAAAATCTAGACGATTACGTCAGAAGAATATCGATGTATGCGATAGGCTGTGAAGACAGAGCAAAAGCAAACCAGTTGTTTGTACAGGAAAATCTACTGAAAGAATTTGCTGGTGGGAGAACAATTGTTTCGTTTGAAACAGTTGCTCAGGGAGACAAGGATGAGAAGATCCGTATGTTCCGCATTACGATAGAGATGATCCGAAACTCTATGACAGATGACATTGAAGGAGTGCTTTATTTTCAGGACATAACCGAAAGTTATCTGGCAGAAAAAATCCCACAGCTTCTTTACCAAAAGAATTTTGAAAAGGTTGCATTGACCGATGCCCGCAGAAATCTGATCAATATGGAATCGACAGAGGATTTTAATGCATACAGATATCTTCATATGAAGATCGATTATAATACGTATTGCCGGGAAATCCTGGGTACGATGGTTCCGGAGCAGGAAAAAGAGCATCTGAAGAAAAATACAGACATAGAAACGATATGCAGTGAATTGAATCAAAATGGCCGTTATTCCTTCACTGTCCATCAGATCAGTGAGGATGGAGAGATACGCCTGAAAGAGTTTAATTTCATGTATATGTTCAAGGAACTGGGAATCATTCTGGCTGTGACGGAAGATATCACCGAGCTTTCAGGCAAAGATGTGCTGACCGGTGGATACAACAGACAGGGATTCATCCATAATTCGGAAAACATATTCCGGCACTGTGATGACAGGACCGATTATGCCGTGTTGTACTTTAACGTCCGGAATTTCAAAGCGGTTAATGAGCTTTTTGGAGTTGACATTGGTGATAATGTGTTGCGCACAATTTATAAGAATCTGCGATCATCCAGTCTGAAGCCATGCGTAGTGGCGAGGGTGGAGGCTGATCAGTTCACCTGTCTGGTAGAGAAAAAGAAGCTGGATTTTGATGCGCTTTCCGGACTTTGTGAGTGGAATTTCACAAAGAATGGAAAGACGATGCACATCTTCTGTGGTTGCGGAATTTTCTTTGTTGAAAACAAAGAAATGAGCATCAACGGTATGATCGACCGTGCGAAGCTTGCAAAAAAATATATTACAGACGAATATGTAAAACCTTATAATATCTATGATGTATCGATGAAATCATATTACATTGATCGCGCGGAACTTGCAGGAGAACTCAGAAACGGACTGGCGCAGGAACAGTTCAAAGTATATTATCAGCCGGTTGTAGATGCGAAGACCGGAGAGATCAGGTCTGCAGAAGCACTGATCCGCTGGATGCATCCAAAGAGAGGATTCGTATCACCTGCCATATTCATTCCGGCATTAGAAGAGAGCGGGCATATCTCGGAACTGGATTTTTATGTGGCAAAAAAAGTATTTGAATTCATGCGGAAGCGATGCGAAGACGGTAAGAAAAATATCCCGATATCAATCAATCTGTCATGGATGGATTTTTATGATGAAAAGATGATGAAATGGATCGAGGAAAATGTAGAGTCATCTCAGAAGCTTGGAATCAAATCAAGATTTGAGATTACAGAGACATCGTTTGAGGCGATGAAGCAGAACCGCAATAATATCCTGGAATCATTGCAGAAAAAAGGTGCGGTGACACTTTTGGATGATTTTGGAAGCGGATATTCTTCTTACGGGGTACTTCAGGACTATAATTTCGATATTTTAAAGATAGATATGAGTCTGGTACGTCAGATTGAGACAAATCCAAAGTCGAGAAGCATCTTAAAATCTATCATTGCGATGGCTCATGAACTGGGGATGCAGCTGGTAGCAGAAGGAGCAGAGACGGAAGAACAGGTTGCATTCCTGAGGGAAAACGATTGTGATTGTATACAGGGATATTATTATTCCAAGCCGCTTCCGGAAGACGAATTTTTGGAATACCTTGGGGAAAATTAAACGACAGATCAGAATCAGATTTTGAAGATATAAGCTGTGTGAGTGTGAAAACTCTCCGGAAATCTGCGCAAAAGTGTGGACTTCCGGGGATTTTTTTGACTGTATATTAGTTAGTATTCTAAATAAATAAAATATAAAACAAACAATAAAAATATAAAAAAATATAAAAACATTGACAATATTGGTGGAAATGACTAATATAATCGTTAGAATTCTAATTAATAAAAGGAGGTGGAGGATTTGGAAAAAGATATGGAAACGTCAACATTTTTTTCCGTATTTCAATTAATGAAATTTATGCAATATCAGTCAATGAAGCGTATGGAAAAAATGGACTTGAAACCAAGTCAGGCGGGAGTCTTGTTTTCGTTGAAACATTGGGGTGAACAGTCGCAGAAACAACTGGCAGAACGTGTCGGCATTACACCGCCATCCATGACTGTTGCGTTACGGAAGATGGAAGAAAAAGGATATGTGACACGAAGACAGGATGAAAAGGATCAAAGAGTGGTGAAAATTCATCTCGCGCCAAAAGGAGAAGAATGTATAGAAGGAATTCAAAGAGTAATTTGTGAAATGGAAGAAATAGTTTATCAGGGAATATCAAGAGAAGAGATACTTCTGATGAAGCGCCTTCTGACAGAAATGAAAAACAATCTGTTGAACTCAAAGGATTTCAAAGGTGTGGATATGGATATGATCATAGAAAAGACATGTCCATCGGCACGTGGGAGTTTTTAGTAATAGAATATACAGACGGAACTGGATAGGACAGATCCGTTGTATATAGATATGAATGCAGAAAGGAAAGACATAAGAAAATGGGAAAATTATTTAAGTTTCTGAAACCATATGCAGCTGCTGTGGCAGCGATTATCTGCATACTGGTTGTCCAGGCTTATTGTGATCTGTCTTTGCCGACTTACACATCGGATATTGTGAATGTAGGTATCCAGCAGGGCGGCATTGATGAAGCTCTACCTGATACAATTTCCAAAAAAGATCTGAACCATCTGTTACTGCTGGTTCCGTCGGACAGACAGAAAATTGTAAAGAACGCGTATACAGAGTCGGTGGAAAAATACGACTATAATGGTACTGTAATGGAATTAAAAGCTTCTGTGAAAGAAGATAAAAAGAAAGTGGACAGGCTTTCAGAGATTCTTGGAAAGCCGATGCTCATGGCAGCAGGATTTGATTCCGGCAGTGAGATGACACAGAAGATCGAAGAGCAGATGCGGACACAGATGTCTGGAATTCCGAATGTTGATAAGATGGATATCTATGATATGTTGGAGTTTATGGGAGCTGAAGGCAGGAATGCGCTGATCGGACAGATGGATCAGCAGATGGATTCCATGCAGGATTCAATGATTGCCCAGGCAGCAGCAGGGTACATTAAAGACGCTTACACCCATATAGGAATTGATACAGATCAGATCGAAACTACCTATATTTTACATACAGGAGCCAAGATGCTGGCGCTTGCATTCCTCGGAATGGCAGCAAGTATACTGGTCGGACTGCTGGCATCACGTGTCGGTGCCGGTGTCGGACGCAGACTTCGTGAAAATGTATTCCGTAAAGTGGTTGGTTTCTCCAATGCGGAATTTGATAAATTCTCTACGGCATCACTGATTACAAGAAGCACGAATGACATTCAGCAGATCCAATTATTACTTGTTATGATCCTTCGGATGGTTCTGTATGCACCGATTATGGCAATAGGAGGAATCTGGAAAGTCTTTCATACGAATGTCGACATGTCGTGGATCATCGGACTTGCGGTTGCTGTTATTATAGTTATCGTAGGATTCTTATTCCTGGTGGTAATGCCGAAGTTTAAGCTAATCCAGAATCAGGTTGACAAACTGAATCTTGTCAGCCGTGAAATTCTGACAGGACTTTCGGTTATCCGTGCATTTGGTACACAGAAGTACGAGGAAGAACGTTTTGATGATGCAAATAAAGCACTGACAAAGACGAACTTATTTGTAAACCGCGCAATGACATTTATGATGCCGCTTATGATGTTCGTTATGAACAGTATTGCGGTCCTGATCGTATGGGTGGGTGGTCACAGCATCAATGACGGAGCAATGCAGGTTGGTGATATGATGGCATTTATCCAGTATACGATGCAGATTATCATGGCGTTCTTAATGATCTGTATGATCTCGGTTATGCTGCCAAGAGCAGCTGTATCTGCAGGCCGTGTAGACGAAGTACTGACAAGTGAGACTATGATCCATGATCCCGAGAACCCGTCACACATTCCGGAAGAAGGAAAAGGAAAGATTGTATTCGACCATGTATCGTTCCGTTATCCGGGGGCAGAAGAAGATGTCCTGCATGACATTTCCTTTACCGCAGAGCCTGGAAAGACGACGGCATTTATCGGAAGTACCGGGTGTGGTAAGTCTACGCTGGTGAATCTGATTCCGAGATTCTATGATGTTACAGACGGTAAGATTACGATTGACGGAAAAGATATACGAAATGTATCACAACACGAACTCCGGGAGAAACTGGGATATGTACCGCAGAAAGCTGTATTATTCTCAGGCGATATTGCTTCAAATATCTTATATGGTAATCCGGATGGAAGTGAAGCCGAGATGACAGAGGCAGCAACGATCGCACAGGCAACTGAATTTATTGAGCAAAAGAAGAAAAAGTATAAGAGTACCATTTCCCAGGGAGGATCGAATGTATCCGGAGGTCAGAAACAGAGACTTTCGATCGCAAGAGCAATAGCAAAACATCCGGATGTATATATATTTGATGACAGCTTTTCAGCACTGGATTATAAGACAGATGCAACACTTCGTGCAAAGCTGAAAGAGAAAACATCAGAAAGTACGGTTATGATCGTCGCACAGAGAATCAGTACGATTCTCCATGCAGATCAGATCATTGTGTTAGATGATGGTCAGATCGTCGGAAAAGGTACACATAAAGAACTGCTTAAGAACTGTGAAGCATATTATCAGATCGCATCTTCACAATTATCAGAGAATGAATTAGAAGAAGATCTTAAGGAGGTGGAATCATATGCCAAGAGGTAGAGGACATGGACCGAGAATGTCCAATGAAAAGGCAAAAGATTTTAAAGGTACGATGAAAAAGCTGATGGCATATTTGAGCGCATATAAGATTGGAATATTTTTTGTGATTGTATTTGCCATCGGAAGTACAATATTTAATATCGTAGGACCGAAGATACTTGGAAAAGCAACGACCGAGATATTTAAAGGTCTGGTCAGAAAAGTATCGGGCGGAGCCGGGATCGATTTTGACAAGATCGCACATATTGTACTGACTCTGTTATGCCTGTATCTGGCAAGTGCAGTGTTTTCATTCGTACAGGGGTATATCATGACAGGAATATCACAGAAGCTGACTTATCGTCTGAGAAAAGAAATCTCAGAGAAAATCAACCGCCTGCCGATGAATTATTTTGATAAACAGACACATGGAGAGGTGTTATCCCGTATCACAAATGATATAGATACTTTAAGCCAAAGCCTGAACCAGAGTGCAACGCAAGTGATCACATCGGTGACAACGATCATAGGTGTGCTGATCATGATGCTCAGTATCAGTCCGCTGATGACATTGGTAGCACTTCTGATTCTTCCGGTTTCAATGGGACTGATCTCTATGATCGTAAAACGTTCACAGAAGTACTTCATGAGCCAACAGGAGTATCTGGGACATGTAAACGGACAGGTAGAAGAAATCTATGGCGGTCATAATATCATCAAAGCATTCAATAAAGAAGAGGATGTAATCGCAACATTCAAGAGAGACAATGATATTTTGTATACATCTGCATGGAAATCACAGTTCCTTTCCGGAATGATGATGCCGATCATGCAGTTTGTCGGAAATCTTGGTTATGTCGGAGAGGTTATCCTGGGCGGCTATCTTGCTATGAAAGGAACGATTCAGGTTGGTGATATCCAGTCTTTTATCCAGTATGTAAGAAGCTTTACGCAGCCGATCCAGCAGGTTGCGCAGGTGGCAAACATGTTACAGTCCACAGCTGCAGCATCTGAGCGTGTCTTCGAATTCCTTGAGGAGGCGGAAGAAGACCAGACAGTGGAACATCCGGCATGTATTGATGAAATGGAAGGAAGCGTAAGCTTCGAACATGTTCATTTCGGATATAATCCGGATCACACGATCATCAATGATTTCAGTGTGGATGTAAAGCCGGGACAGAAGGTTGCGATTGTAGGACCTACCGGTGCAGGAAAGACGACGATCATCAAATTACTGATGCGTTTTTATGATGTTGGAAGTGGTTCGATCAAGGTGGACGGGCATGATGTCCGTGACTTTAACCGCGATGATCTGAGAAAAATGTTCGGAATGGTATTACAGGATACCTGGCTGTTCAAAGGAAGTATCGAAGATAATATCCGTTATGGACGGCTGGATGCAACGCATGAAGAGGTAGTGGAGGCTGCAAAGGCAGCACGTGCACACCGTTTTATACAGACCCTTCCGGGTGGTTATCAGATGGAGTTAAATGAAGAAGCAAGTAATGTGTCACAGGGACAGAAGCAGCTTCTGACAATTGCAAGAGCAATGCTTGCAGATCCTAAGATACTGATCCTTGATGAGGCGACAAGTTCGGTAGATACAAGAACCGAAATTCAGATCCAGAAGGCAATGGATCAGTTGATGAAAGGAAGAACCAGCTTTGTGATCGCACATAGACTGTCAACAATACGTGATGCAGATATGATTCTGGTTATGAAAGACGGAGATATCGTAGAACAGGGAAATCATGAAGAACTTCTTGCACAGAATGGATTCTATGCTGAACTGTATAATTCGCAGTTTGAAAGAAGTGCATAAAAGCAGGAGCATTGCGTTAAAGATTACGGAATCCTTAAAGAGAAATAAGGCGCTGTCAGAAGAAAATCTGACAACGCCTTTTGAATATGCACGGAAACATGCCGGAAATAATCCGAATCGTTCTGCATTCATAACGTTTAGAGGGCAAAAAAGCGTATGTTACTATGCAAGGAAATATACGGTCAATATCCATTGCATGAAATAAACGAATAAAAATCAGAACGGGAAGATCCGGATTCTTTTAAAGAAAAATGAAAGTGTGTAAAAAAACTGCTACCTGACAGCCTTTTTACCTGTTTAAGATGAATGCTTTAAAGTAATTAAATTATATCATAAATATACAAAAAATTATATAAAAATATACAAATAAAAAATAAAGCAACGAAATGTGGCGTGAAAAAGAAGCACATATCTACTCATGCATACCAGGTTTCGTTGCTTTTTGTAAAAATTATTTCTGATTCTTATTTACGTTCTGCAGCTTCATTGCACGAACTTTCAGTGGAAGTCCGAACAGGTTGATGAATCCACTAGCATCATGATGATCATACAGATCACCGGTTGTAAAGCTTGCAAGAGACTCGCTGTACAGAGAGTACGGAGAAGTGGTTCCGGCTTTTGTGATCGTTCCTTTATACAGTTTGAACTTCACTTCACCTGTTACATATTCCTGTGTGCTTTCAACGAAAGCCTGGATTGCCTCACGCAGTGGTGTGAACCATTTTCCTTCGTATACAATCTGGGCAAGCTTGTCAGCCATTTCTTTCTTCACTTCTGCTGTAGCACGGTCAAGAATAAGTTCCTCCAACTGCTGGTGAGCGGCATACAGGATTGTTCCGCCAGGTGTCTCGTATACGCCGCGGGACTTCATACCTACAACACGGTTCTCAACAATGTCGATGATTCCGATACCGTGTTTTCCGCCAAGTTCATTCAGCTTGCGGATGATATCAGATACTTTCATTTCTTCGCCATTGATACTCTTAGGCACACCTTTTTCAAAAGTCATAGTAACATACTCTGCTTTGTCAGGAGCTTTTTCCGGTGTGGTAGACATTACCAGAAGGTCATCGTAGTTAGGTTCATTGGAAGGATCTTCCAGTTCCAGACCTTCATGGCTGATATGCCATAAGTTACGGTCACGGCTGTAGCTGTGCTTTGCGTCGAATGGAAGGTCGATTCCGTGTGCTTTACAGTAATCAATCTCGTCTTCACGTGACTGCATGGTCCAGATATCTGTCATTCTCCAAGGAGCAATGATTTTGATGTCCGGAGCAAGTGCTGTGATACCAAGTTCAAAACGTATCTGGTCATTTCCTTTACCGGTAGCACCGTGGCAGATGGCAACAGCATTTTCTTTCCGTGCAATCTCCACGAGACGTTTTGCGATTGCAGGACGGGCCATGGAAGTTCCGAGAAGATATTCATCTTCGTATACGGCATGTGCCTGAACGCAAGGTACAATGTAGTTATCAGCAAAATCATCTACGATATCTTCGATATATAACTTGGCTGCGCCGGAAAGCTTTGCTCTTTCTTCCAGTCCATCTAGTTCTTCCCCCTGACCACAGTCGATACAGCAGCAGATAACATCATAGTTAAATGTCTCTTTCAGCCAAGGGATAATTGCTGTGGTATCAAGACCACCTGAGTATGCTAATACAACTTTTTCTTTCATCTTATATATCCTCCTACATGAAATATAGTTTTATCAATCGCTTTAAAATAATCTTCTCGTATACAGCCGGAAAAGTCAAGTCTTTCTTTTAACAGTGTGCGTTTGCGGCTGCAAGGAATACTATACACCTGATTTTATAAATATGCAAGAAAAACGAGAAAAAAGTTGGAAAATATGCAAATTAATGCATAAAAACAACAAAATGATGCATAAAATAAGCGGAGAAGGATAGATGCGGAAAGGAGAATCTGTCTGTTGGGAAACATTACAAAAATGCAGAGAGATATATACTGTGAACAATCTTTGACAATCTTTAAAAATCTATGGAAAAAGCTTGACGAAATGTGAATGTCAACGTAGAATATAGCCGGCACTTTACTTGCAAATAGTATAAATAGTATAATTAAATGAAAAATAAATATAAAACCGGAAGAAAGGTTTATATATATGTCATGAGAAGGAGAAGATACTTATGAATTATGATGTGATCATTATTGGAGCAGGTCCGGGAGGGATTTTTGCGGCGTATGAGCTGATGAAAAAGAAGCCGGAATGTAAGATTGCCGTGTTTGAAGAGGGATATCCGCTTGAAAAGAGAAAATGTCCGATTGACGGGGAAAAAATTAAGAACTGTATCAATTGTAAACGATGTTCGATCATGTGCGGCTTCGGGGGAGCAGGAGCATTTTCTGATGGGAAATATAATATTACCAATGATTTCGGGGGAACATTGTTCGAATATATCGGGAAGAAACAGGCAGTAGAACTGATGAAGTATGTAGATGAAATCAACATGGAAAACGGTGGGGAAGGAACAAAACTCTATTCGACAGCCGGAACCAAATTCAAGAAGCTTTGTCTGCAGAACAAGCTGAATCTTCTCGATGCATCGGTACGTCATCTTGGAACAGATATCAACTATGTGGTGCTTCAGAATCTGTATGACCAGATGAAAGATCATATAGATTTCTATTTTGATACACCGGTAGAGACGATTGAAATAATTGAAAACGGTTACAAAGTGGTGTGTGAAAAAGGAAACTATGAATGTGAAAAATGCATCGTCTCTGTAGGACGAAGCGGAAGTAAATGGATGGAGAAAGTGTGTAAAGAGCTGGAGATTCCTACCAAATCTAACCGTGTAGATATCGGAGTCCGTGTAGAACTTCCGGCAGTTATCTTCTCGCATCTGACAGATGAACTCTACGAAAGTAAGATTGTATATCGTACAGAGAAGTTCGAAGATAATGTCCGCACATTCTGCATGAATCCAAATGGAATTGTCGTAAATGAGAATACCAACGGAATCATCACGGTAAACGGACACAGCTATGAAGGCAATGAGAAGAAGACAGACAATACGAACTTTGCATTGCTGGTTGCAAAACATTTCTCAGAACCGTTCAAAGACAGCAACGGTTATGGGGAAAGTATCGCAAGACTTTCCAATATGCTTGGCGGTGGTGTTATTGTACAGCGCTTCGGTGATCTGGTACGTGGAAGAAGAAGTACAGAGAAGCGTATTGAAGAAGGCCTTGTAACACCAACCTTATCTGCAACACCCGGAGACTTAAGCCTTGTACTTCCAAAACGAATCCTGGATGGTATCGTGGAGATGATCTATGCGCTAGATAAAGTAGCACCTGGAACGGCGAACGATGACACGCTTCTTTACGGTGTGGAAGTGAAATTCTATAATATGGAAGTAGACATCGATGAGAATCTCGAAAGCTGCCATAAAGGTCTGTATGTGATCGGAGATGGAAGTGGAGTGACACATTCTCTTTCTCATGCATCGGCAAGCGGTGTATATGTAGCAAGACATATCATTGGATAGCCAATGGGGACGGGGAAAGTGGCCCTGACCAGTGAAAACGGAGAAATAAAAAGAAATGTCAGTTTCGGTAAAAGCAAGCCGGAACTGACGTTCTTTTATTATATCTTCGAAAGAGGCTGACAGAAAAAAAGAATATAAAAAGATTCTGAAATAAAATAATAGGAATCATATTGACATATATAGGCAATCGATATAATATGTAGATAACCGATACAATATGTAGATGATCTATATGTTATGCATGGAAAGGAGAAGAAAAAAGATGGCAGTAGATAAAAGCCTGGTTTCGGGAAGTACAACGATGCTGGTATTAAAATTATTAGAAGAAAAGGATATGTATGGGTATGAAATGATTGATACTCTGCGCGGCAAGTCAAAGAATGTATTTGAATTAAAGGCGGGAACCCTGTACCCTCTCCTGCATGGACTGGAGGAGAAAGGATTCGTGGAAGCATATGAAAAAGAAGCAGTCGGAAAGATCCGGAAGTATTACCACATTACAAGAGCAGGCAAAAAGGAATTAAAGAGAAAATCAGAAGAGTGGAAAGAATATTCACAGGCAGTTCTGGATGTGATGGGTGGTGTGTGCTTTGGATAGGAGAAGATATATACAGACGGTAACAGACCAGATTCGCTGTAAACGCGCACTTCCACTAGTGACCAAAGAACTGGAAGATCATATCGAAGACCAGAAGTGCGATTATATGACAGAAGGAATGGAACCTTCAGAGGCGGAAGAGGCAGCGGTTCTGGAGATGGGCGATCCGGTAGAAGTAGGAATCGAGATGGACCGGATTCACAGACCAAAAATGGCATGGAAAATGATCGGTCTTATTGCAGTTCTGAATCTGGCAGGAATTCTTCTGATGTACTGCCTGAGAACAAGTGCCCTTTCAGATGTGGGAAATAATCCGGGAGAGGTAGAAGGGATTACTTCGGGGATTGGCGGCAATATTGATTATCTGAAAAATATTGCGTGGACATTTGCAGGGCTGGCTTGTATGATCGGTATCTGTTATGTTGATTACAGCTGGATCGGAAAATATGCAAAGCGGCTGGCAGGCATATGGATCGTAGTAATGGGACTGGGTATATTCATGGGAGCGATGTATATCAACGGAGCGGTATACGGAATTCCGTTTTTATTCGGTCTGGTATTACCGTTACGGCCGCTGTTATATCTGATCGTACCGCTATATGCAGCAATATTATATAGCATGCGAAGCAAAAAAACAGGATGTGTCGGTATCACAAAGGCCATATTGTGGCAGGTGCTTCCGATATGGTTCGTTTTACGCATTCCAAATCTGTCGATGGCAGTTTGTGTAGAATTTACATTTCTGTTCTTGTTATCAATTGCAGTCTGGAAAGGCTGGTTTGAAGTGAATAGAAAAAGAACGCTGATCATCATGTGGAGTCTGGTAATCCTGCTTCCGGCAGCAGGGATGACATTAATGATTAAAATGGGATATGTAAGAGCTTACCAGTCGGCAAGACTGTCGGCATTCATTCATCCGGAAGGCAATGATGCAGGAAGCTTATGGGGCACAATAAGAAATATGATTTCAGGGGCACATTTTACAGGACGTGGAGATTGTGAAAAGATAGGTTTTTTTAACAGTGATTATATGCTGACATTTGTCATACATTATTATGGAATACTGGCGGCAGTGTTGGCGATTGCTGTCATAGGCGCTGTCCTGATCTGGTTTCTGCAAAAGACCGGACACCAGAAAAACCAACTTGGCATGATCATGGGAACCGGATGCGTGGTGGTCCTGTTTACTCAGTTCATCGGATATGTAGTGGAGAATCTGGGCTATTTTCCACTTTCGAATAATTACTGCCCTTTCCTGACTGCAGGAGGAAGCGGAATTATGATAAGTTATATAATGTTTGGAATATTGCTTAGTATATATAGGTATCAGAATGTGCTGGTTGAGACGGAAGTGAAGAAGAAAATTGGGATTTAATTCAGGAAGGCTGTGGATACCCGAACCGGAATAAAGCTTGGAAAGGTGTTCCTGTTCAGGTTCCATCGGCGGGTCAATTCTAAAGGGGCAAAATTCTGCTAAAAGCAGGCTTTCAAAATTTGAAACTCGGCATACGCCTCAGACAGTCAAATTTTGAAAACCCAACGCAGAATT
>ENA-OQDC01000534-OQDC01000534.1-human-gut-metagenome-genome-assembly--contig:-NODE-534-length-26059-cov-4.277148_pt1 | contig 26059 bp, 28 predicted proteins | sample MGYA00242770_ERZ504601 | MGnify/ENA primary metagenome ERZ504601 (study PRJEB26092, sample SAMD00036305) | human gut metagenome | host: Homo sapiens | study: EMG produced TPA metagenomics assembly of...
TTTCTTGGAAATACAGACCCCAAAAAGAATGCGGCGCGTACCCTGAAAGCATACGCGTTATATCTGCAAGCATCCCAAACGAAACGCCCCCTTCTCATTGCCGATTTAAAAGAAGAATATATCGACCAGCTTCTTCAGCAAGAAGGAATCACCGGGATAAAAAAACATCTGTATTATCCAGGATATATCGGCAACAAAGATTTAGTAACCCTTTATAATGCAGCATTTGCATTCCTCTATCCTTCCTTGCGTGAAAGTTTCGGAATTCCTATGCTGGAGGCTATGGCTTGCGGTACTCCTGTAGTGACGAGCAACGTTTCGGCAATGCCCGAAGTTGCCGGTAAAGGTGCCATTTTAGTCGACCCTCAAAAACCGCAAAAAATAGCAGATGCCTTGCTACGTCTGGAGAATGATGCAACATTCTATCAGCAACAAGTAAATTACAGTCTGGAACGTGTAAAACTGTTCTCCTGGAAACACACAGCAGAAGAATATGTAAAGATATATCACAGTATTCACCAGTAATCGGCAAACATCATGAGAGACTTCATCATCACCAGCCTGCAAACATGGGACATCGAAATAGGTAGTACCATCAAGAATACTGCATTGGAAATTTCAAAGCAGAACCGGGTGCTCTACATAAACACTCCGATGGACATTTCCATCCGGCTGAGAGGGGACAGACAATCTCCGTCTTACATCCGGCGCATGGCTGTCATCAAGGGAGAGACTTCACCGCTCCGGCAAATCAACGCCAACATGTGGATACTGGACTGTCCTTTCACAGTGCTCTCGGCCAATTTCCTGCCCGCATCGCTTTTCAATATCGTCAACAGAAAAAACAATGCCCGCATAGCCCGATGGATTGTAGAGCAGGCCACCGCACTCGGCTTCAAGAATTACATTCACCTCATTGATACAGACATTTACCGCAGCCGCTATCTGAAGGAGTATATTCATCCGGCTGTCAGCATCTATTATCGGCGCGACTACGTCATAGGCGAAGCTTACTGGCGCAGGCACGGCACCCGTCTTGAGCCGGAATTAGCAGCCTCTGCAGACATTGTTCTGGCAAACTCCACCCGTTTTGCCGCAGAGTTGCAAGCCTACAATCCCCATACCTACCCCATCGAAACCGGAGTAAACCTGACGCTATACGACCCCGCCAAAGAGTACGGAACACCCGATGATGTACAAAATATTCCACATCCTATCATCGGATATATGGGTACGATAAACAGTACCCGCCTTGACGGAGAACTGCTTTATCAGATAATAAGTCAGCGTCCCGATTATAGTTTTGTGTTCACCGGCCCGGAAGATGACATTTTCCGTCGGGACCGTATCCATAGTTTGAAAAATGCCTATTTCACCGGACAAAAAAAAGTGGACGAATTACCGGCCTACATAGCTGCCTACGATGTCTGCATCAATCCGCAAATGGTGAACAAGATTACCAACGGCAACTATCCGTTGAAAATAGACGAATATCTGGCTATGGGTAAACCCACTGTCGCAACCAGTACCCACACCATGCGCAACATATTCACAGGTCACACGCACCTGGCCATCAACCCGGAGGAATGGCTTGCGGCCATAGACCGTGCTGTGACCGAAGCTGACGACAAAGAACTGGCCAAACAGCGCATAGCCTTTGCCGAGACCCACAGTTGGGGGCATAGCGTGAAGAAAATCTATGAAATAATCGACTCATTCCTAAAGAAGAAAACTACATGAACTATCGTAACATAGACGACTTGAACCATTGCATCCTGCAACATCTCAGCATTCTGCCACGGGATTTCGACCTCATTGTCGGTGTACCCCGCAGTGGCATGTTTCCCGCCAACCTGCTGGCACTCTATCTGAACCTGCCCGTCACGGACATTGATTCTTTCCGCAACGGGCATATTTATCAGACCGGAGAACGGGGGAAAACTTTCAACATGACCCACATACACAAAGTACTGGTTGTGGACGACAGCATAGCCACGGGAAAAGCTGTGAAGAAATGCCGCGAGCTCCTGAAGGACATAGAACATTTATACAACATCAAATACTGTGCCATTTATGCAGTTCCACTACACACTCATTCTGTTGATTATTTTTTCGAAATAGTCGATTATCCCCGTTTCTTCCAATGGAACATCATGAACCACTCTATTCTGCAAAAAACGTGCATGGACATCGACGGTGTGCTTTGCGCAGACCCCACTCCGGAAGAGAACGATGACGGCGAGAAGTACCGTCATTTCCTGCTGAACGCTCTTCCGCTATTCATTCCCAAAGTCACCATTGGCACACTGGTCACTTCACGCTTGGAGAAATACCGTCCGGAGACGGAAGCCTGGCTCCAGAAGAACCATGTGAAATACAATAAGCTCGTCATGCTGGACCTGCCGGATATGGCTGCACGCCAACGGGCGAATTGCCACGCCTCCTTCAAAGCCAAAGAATACGGTTCATCCACCGACTACATGCTGTTTGTAGAAAGCTCTATGCCGCAGGCTGCGGAAATCAACCGCCTGACCAAGAAACCGGTGCTTTGTACAGAAACTTTCCAGATGATTTATGAATCCAAATCACTATACTATAATCTGAAGTCGGGAGAAACATTCCCGTGGCTACGGCGTTTTATGATAAGGGTGCGCAACAGACTGAGAGCATTATCTCCTTCCAAGAAATAGCATTCGCAGCATTTTGGAACAGTTAAACAGTTTGTCTACTAATACCGGCCCGATTGTTGCAATAAAAGTTGCAGACAGCAATATGGGGACAATCGCATCAATCCCCATCATTTTCAGTATAATCCGCCCACCGGAAGTACCGAAACCATGAAAAAGATAAATACTGTACGCATAGCCGCCTATCCAGACAAAAAAACGGTTGTGCCACTTCAATGCCAGCAGCAGGAACAAGGTGGGAATCAACGTCACGGGATAAAGCAACATGCTCAAAGAGGCGTATTTACCGGGATAGAACCACACTATCTGTATCAAGACAATCCCCCATAGCGCCACGGCAAGCAAGACACGCTTGACAGCCAGACGACTGTAGAGCGACACAGCAAAACGGCAGGCAGCCACGCCGACAAAGAAATAGGGCAACTGTCCCAAAGCGCCCTTGAAACTGAACAGGTCGGGAACCTCATGCAGAATCCATACATCATTTATCCTACTGAAAATCAGCGCCACAATGCAACAAACAGCCCACTTGCCCGGAGTGTCCATCCACTTCCGGCTGTCCATCCACCATTGCACTACAAAAATCAAGAACAACGACGGCAGATACCAATATATGGTATAAGGGAATACATAAATGCGCCACATTTGGCTAAGCTCCCCTTTATTATTAGTGCCCGGCATCAGATACTGTACCAGAAAATACAACGTGCCCACCGCCGCCATCGGCACCAGCAGACGCAAAGCTTTCTTCCGGACAAAACTTCCAAAACCGGAAGATGCAGAGAAAGGCTTCAACGCATAAACCCAGCCGGCAATAGCCGTAAACAACGGCATCTGAATATAATCTATCCATACGTAAAGATAACGCAATGGATGTGGAAAATCAAATTTCATGCCCCCACCAGGTCCGGAACCGATGACATGCCCCACCACTACCAATAAAATAGCGATACCACGCAAAGTTTCAATAGATAAGTTTTTTTCCTGATTCACCATGAAACAAATATAGTGCATTTGTTCGAAAGAACAGAATTAAAGAACGTGAAAAAAGAACGGATTTAAAGAACCGCCTTATGTATCTCTTAAAGGTCTTGCAGAATAATACAAAAGTAATTTCCGTTTACCGAAAGCTGAGATTTGGGATAACACGTGAGCATATTAACTATCTTCCATTATAAATTCAAGCATAGAGTATGAGGAAAACAAGAGATGTACACACAAGAGTAAGTGTCTGTTTTACTAAATATAATTAATTGTTAAAACAACAATGAATTTAAAAAAAAGTTATAGATTTAAATCGTCAAACAATATCAATTTAAATTATGATTGCAAATTTAGATTGCATCAGTTAATAATTTTCTAAAACGTTTTTTTATAATGGGGACAAATGGTTTTTTTTAAAAGCCGGTTTGCGGAATTCAGATAGCAAACGCTTTTTTTAAAATTCTTTGGGTGGTTATACTTGCGTTATATCCTTGGTTATTGTCTGCACAGACGTTTGCTAAGGCAAAGAAGGCAGTATATGTAATTGTTGACGGAATTCCTGCCGACCAGATTGAAAGGCTTCATACACCGGCTATATTCGATATTGCTTCAAAAGGCGCTTACAGTCGGGCATATACCGGAGGAGAAATTGGTGGATATTCACAGACGGCGACAATCTCAGCTATTGGCTATACCAATCTGCTGACAGCAACTTGGTTTAATAAGCATAACGTAGGAGGCAATTCCGACCTGAAACCGAATTACAATTACTGGACGATCTTTCGGATTGCCAAAGAGCAACCCCAAAAATATAAACGGCTATCTATTCCAGTTGGACGAATAACCGGACAGTTTGATTGGGGAGGGGGAAAAAGGAAACAAACTATCTCAAGATTGATTATGTAAAAGACGGTTACGATTTGGACAGCATCCGTTTCCGAAAAAGAGAAGGATTGCATATTTCGATATAGACGAACAAATTTCGAAAGATGCAGCTGAAGGTATCCGCACAGATGCGGCCCGATCTGAGTGGGTGTATTTATGGTACACTGACGATGCAGGGCATATTGCCGGTAACGGAGCAATTTTTCGATGAATATGTGCGTAAAGCAGACGAGCAGGTTGCCCGCATTTGGGAAGCCGTGAAATATAGGGAGGCCAATTTTGATGAAGAATGGATGGTCGTTATTACCACCGATCATGGACGCGGAGAGAATGGACACGACCACGGGGGACAGTCCTGGCGTGAACGTACGACCTGGGTTTCAACGAATGTACCGGTAAACAGTCATTTCACATCCGGCAATTTGGCAATCACCGATATTGCACCTTCCATCTGCCGGTTCATGGACTTTGAGGTTCCACAATCTGTCTTGTGGGAACAAGATGGCATGTCCTTTGTCGGGGATGCTGACATTTACGATTTGCAGACAATGCCTTATGATAATACGGTCGGTTTATCCTGGAAATGTTATTCGGAGAATGTTCCAGTGACCGTTTATGTTGCCGTCACAAATAAATTCAAAGAGGGAGATGAAGACGAATGGATCAAATTGGTGACGCTACCGGCCGGAAAGAGAAGTTACACAGTCGATCTACAAGCTTTGCCAGAATCGAAGTTCTATAAGTTTGTCATCGTTGCTCCTGGTAATCACTTGAATCGTTGGCTAGAAAAATAAGGGCATGCAAAAACCTTTTCTGTCTAAAGGAGCTTACAAGAACCAACAACAAGTCCAATGGGTATTTCAGGAGGTTTCTTATCGTTCCGATACCCAGGTCAGAAATGGATCCGAAGCTGGCTGAGAAGATTGTTGATACAGAGTTGCCCGGAATTACGAACCGGAGAAGGAAATCATAATCCGACTCCGGTTATTTTTTATGTTTCCAAGAGTGGTAATTTCTCCATTCTGGTATTCATTCACGACGAAATGATCACTGACCTCAGACCGAGCACCCCAAGATTTATTCAGTTGTTCAATTGTCCGATTGAATTTTTTTGCATTATAAATCAGGTAGCAGGCGAATATTTTTAACGCCAAAGTCCTTACTTTTATCAAAAAATACATATTAAAGATTTTCTTTCATGAAGTAAAAAAACTATAGATTCTTTTTTTCCTTATTCATCAAAAACCAGATTTTTCGCTGCCATTCATACACTGCAAATCTCTCATCATCGGAGTCGTCAGTCTTTTCCACATATGTTCTTATACTTGGGGCGGAAGGATATTTGGCCCGGATAATATCATCTATCAGATAGCCGTCCAGCCCCTTGAATTGCTTGAAAAGGAAACTTTTGAACATAAGGTTGATATATAGGATTATTGCATATATACGTTTTATATGCCTGATATGCTTTAGACTTCATATAGTCTGAAACCCTGCTGCTGAAATTGAGTTTACCAAGCTCTTCTTTTAATGCCTCTTCCAGTTTTTTATACTCAGTAGAGTCCGTTATACTGTACCAATAATGTTCATCGGGTTTAGTTATTAGATCCACCCATGCACTGGCTTCCCAATAATCGGTTACCATTCTTATGGAATCTCTTTGTTCCGGAGACATCGCGTAAAACAAGGAGTCTTTTTCCCAGCCTTCAAAAAGAGCTTCAATAGAATTGATCTTCTCTTGCTTCAGCCGTTCATATATATCCGGCAATTCTTTATCAAGAATGGAAGTTATCTGGAAAGCCCCACTTTCTATTCTACAATTAACACGTGGATTGGTTATGATAGAGTCGTTGAATACAAAAGCGATCTGCCTGCCTATTGCCTTTTCCGTTTCTTTAGCCCATTTGTTCAATTTGTATTTACTGATTTGCCCACTAATCACATTTTTCCCAAAATAGTCCGTTTCCAATCTAAGTGAAATAAAATCATTTTATCGTCACGATAGGTTCTCGGGAGATACTATCTGTTTGTCCGGATAAAATATGATACCAACCATTTTCCCGAAATTTATTTTGGCAAACTGAAAAATATGGAAGGAAAGAAAACAATGCCAATATTCCAAATAATTTTTTACACATAACCTAATGTTTTTTAAATTCTGATTTCAAATACCGTTCTCCTTCGGGTACAATTCTAACAGAGTTCCGGACACATACACTTATTAAGATTCAAAAAATGATGAGAATAACAACGACAGTAATTGTTACAACTATTATTTTTTATGAGTTCCGAGTATTTCATGCTATTCATTGTAGAAATCACTATTAAACCGAAATTCTAAAAGTTTACGCAAATTTAATAATAAAAACAATCAAAAAGCATGATATTTATATATTGTCTAAAAAATGCCCCAAAATCATGCAGTCATGGATTTGGACTTGAAAAAAACAATAAGTGGAATGCCAGCTTCAAGAACATCACTATCCTGGTTCCTTCATTAGTGATACAAACTACATTCTTCTCTTATTGTATCAAAGCCATTGCAGAAAAGACATCAGCACACATGCTTTTATCAATTCTAAATATAGGATATAAAATAATATTCAATACCTTTGCAGTATAGGTTAAACTTATTATTCCCGCCAAATACTTTTAGTGTTTAAATCATGAAAAAGAAAATTCTATTCATTCAAACGTTTGGTTTCTTTGCCACTTATCTTTGTCTCGATTTCCTTTTTACAGAAGAAGTTCATATAATTGAAATCTCTTTATCCGCTGTCATGTATTTTGTACTGATGTATTTTCTGAATAGAAATAAGAAGTAAGTTTTTACAATGCGATCCATAGAATAAGGAATCTCCACCTTATTCCAATGGTGCTGTATTATTCCTATAAAACTTCATCCTCTTCTTATTTTTTCATACCTTCGCACCATTTTTTAAGTACAAACGAAAAAACAATGGCAATCATGGAAAAAAATCAATTTAAACGTGACAGATAAATCCTGACCACACGCATGGAATGGCAACACCACTCGCTCCGCGTATTGGTACGTGCTTTGCTGATGGACTATCCGGGAGCAAAAGTAGCGGGACATCACAACCTCAGTCCCGACCATAACAACAACGGAGAAGTGGAACCGATGGAATGGACGAAACAATGCCCGTGTTTTGAGGTGAAAAAAGAGAAGTGGTAACTAAGAAAATGGAGATGGCAAAGCATGACAAAAGCTTTGTCACCTCATTTTTTATTCATACATCTGTTCTAATTAAGCAAAATGCGCATCCAACAAAGTTTAGCCGTATAATATAAATGAGAGAGTAAATCTTTTACTACCTCCAATGATTACTTCTGAGCCCTGAAAATCTTTCGATAAAAATTAAGTTTTGTAAGAATGCTCCGTAACCATGTACGCTTACGCCAACTTCCTTTACTTAAATGAACGGCAATAGTATCATCTGTGACTTGTTTCCAAGCAGCTCCTAATATACGAGAAGGAAGAATGAGCATTCTTTCTTCTAATTGTTGTTCTATTTCATTATTATACTTTAATCCGAATTTTTCAGCAGCCAACGCCAGCACATCTGGTGCTATCTCCTTTGTATACCAACTACCGTCTTCTTGTATAAAATGGCGACCTTCATAGAATTTCATAGCTTCCACTAAATAAGGATGTCCCCTTTCAGCTCCTAATATGGCTGATAACAAACCTAAGCCTGGTACACGTACACCAGGGAAACGATTTGTTCCATCCGGTCCAAGACGTTTACCTGCCATCTCATCTCCCTCTATCATTTCCGGATGATATTCTATAGCAGTAAAAAAGCCATTGGATAATAGTGGATCAAAAGATTTTTTCACCATGACATCGGTATCCATATATATTCCTCCTTCGGTATATAATGCATGTAAACGCACATAATCTGCCACAAAAGCTAAAGCACCTACACTAAAGGCCTCTTTGGTCCATGACAAAGAATTTACATCAAAATCCTTTAAACTCCATAATTTCCATTTATAGTCAGGGAGATTTTTCTTCCATGAATCCATACACACCTGTAAACTATAAGGTATCGGCGTATCATTGAACCAGCAATAATGAATCGTTTTGGGTATCATTTCAAGTCATCTTTAGATTATTTTGCAAAAAGCCTACCACACAAAGATAAAATAAAATTCTAAGAATCAGCATAAGAATAACGAAATAATCGTCCTCTATCCATACACACAGCTTTCCAATATAACGCATCATACACCTTGAAAATTACAAATGAATAAAACGTCCCAACAACGTTCGAATACCCTTTGAAAAGCAATAAAAGAAAATGGTTAAAATCACCAAAAATAACAGTGAAGAAATCAAAGCATAGAAAATCCATTCCAAGTAGCCTTCCATAGGTTCTGATAAAGGTAATAATGAAAGAATGACATCCGCTAATAGCCAAGACAAAGCACACAGACATAAATACAACAAGATATTCTTCCAATAAACACTAACGTTCATTTTAAAACCGTCACGATATAAGAAATAAGGTTTCCAAATGCTTATGACAGTTATGGAACTGGCAACATCCCCCAGTAACACTCCCGGCAACCCCCAATAATACCCGCCAACCAATGCTACCAATATCGTAATTCCAAGTGTAGCAATAGGCGCCCAAGTATCTTGAAAAAGCCCATAACCATAAATAAACTGATCATTCGTGCCACGGAACTGACTAATAAAAAAGTTGGCAAGAATCACTATCAATACAGAATGAGGCAGCACATACTCTGCTCCTAACCATACAATAATAAAAGAATCCATCAAATGATAGAGAGCAAATGTTAAAAAGGAAGCTACCATAAAACGTAAAGAGCTGAGTTCCCAAAATACTTGTTGTATGCGCTTTGAGTCACCTTCGGCAATCAAATTACCCACTCCTGCTCCCGTACTTCCTAAGAAATTATTAACGAGCTGGTTCAATTTCGTCAACAGCAACATGTAATTGCTATAATAGGCTACCAATTTTAAGGAAGTAAACGCGTAAACCAAAAAAGGAAGTAATTGAGACCGCCCCATTCCTGCCAATTGATGTACAAACATTTGGCGTGCCTTGCGTACGATTATCTTATTCTCCGGATATTTTCGACGACCTTCAGCAATACTACACTTCAGCCATGGATATACCCTATTTATCTTCCAGTTAAGTATATATGAATATAAGATGCCAAAAAGTAATTCAATGGCAATCCATAGATAAAAACTACCTATGTAGCAAACAAGCATCATCTGTACCAATATCTTTATAATATTTGCAGTCTGGAAATAGGCCGTTACAACATAATTACGTTGATCGGCTCCTAACAAAGTTTGCCGATAATTAATAAAGTAACTGATGAGGGCAGAAGACAAAAAAGCAAAATAGGCAAAATAGACTACACCTAAATCAATACTGATATTTGCAAATATCAAAGGAAGAAAACAAGCCAATATGAGCCCTACCCCTATAATTATCAATCCGACGTTGCGATAAAGATACCCCAATACAGAAATAATATCTCGTATCTTGTCCTTGTCATCATTAAATAAAGGTTTATAAAGTACAAAACCAATAGATGCCCCAATTCCTAATTCGGCCAAATTCAAGAAACCCAATAAATTTTGTAATGTCCCCATTAGACCCACAAAATCTGCTCCCAACATATCCAAGAATATCTTGCGAGAAAAAAAAGAGATGAATAGGGTAATAAAATAAAAAAGCACATTTACCCGGGCATTCAAATAGCTTTTTTTGAGACGAGACTCTACCATAATTTCAACTTTTCGCAAATATTTTTCATTTTATCCATAAAAACACCCCTAAAGGTACCATACACGATATTCCATTGTTCATTGCATATAAAAATCCACAAGGCTTTGTAATATCCCCGCCTTCCGAAATACTTTCTGCATTGCATCACACGGTAATAGCTGCTCACAAGTCTATCTTCCCGATTTATTTTTCTCAGAAACCGGTTACAGCGACATGCTACCCAAACCCGTGCCAACAAATTGTCGAGCAAAACACTATATTGTAAAGAACCCTCACGTATTGTAGCACAATAAATGGCTACAGAGCATATTGCCACATTCCGAGCGTAATAATCCAAATAATAAGAGAACATTACATCATTTCCAGCCAATGTCTCATCAAATTGGATGGAATGCTTCTGAACTATATTTCTGGAAACCATTTTTGCCCAGGGTACATCATTCCGATATTTTAGTCTCTCCGCATCTATGCTTTCAGTCACATCAAAACCTAAAAAATCAGATTGACGTGAACGCATAGGAACTAAAGTTTCCGAATCTGCACTTGTAGCTCTGAATGTTATCAAATCGTAGTCCGTAGCACAATAACAATCCAGTACCTCTAAAAAACCGGGCAGAAAAAAATCATCAGCATCAGCAAACAGCAGCCACTTGCCTCGAGCATGAAGCAGGCCACAATTACGGGCATATCCAGCTCCCTTCCCTTCTTTGGTGAAAATGATTTCTACATCTTCCCGACTACTTCCCGGAAAGTCCATAAAATCCACGACATCAGAAGAACTGTCATCATCAACCACAATAATTTGGATGTCATCACGGAAAGGAATAGAATCCAAACAGCGCTGCAACAACAACGGAGCATTCTTATGAGGTATAATAATAGTATAAGTATAATCCATACTCCTTACTTTTGACAACAAATCAGTTAATACATATGTTTAGGCCCATAAAACACCGGCCCTATATTCAAACGGAACAAAAGACGAATATAGAAATCATATAATATATAGCAGTTGAATCCTAAAAGAACCTTTCCCAATTTATCTGTCTTAAATACCGGATGATAATATTTCAAAAAAACATCCCTACTTTCTGAAATCATCCTCTTCAGATGCTTTACCCTCATCTCACGCGGGATAGTCCTATCCGGCTGATAATCACTTTTCAAAGCTCTTCGGAATGGAACCAGCATAGAATTAACTGTAACTACCATATCTCCCGCTGGTATTTTCCATACTTTCATCATTTCTGCCAGAAGCTGTTGATATTTCACGAAACAACAGTATTCAGATTCAAATGAATGAATACGGTGGGATAGTGAAAAGGAATGTTTCACGTACACATAATTCTGCATATGGTTCAATACAAGATAATCACAATGCAACAAGTACTGATACATAAACAACAAATCTTCAAGACAATGTATATTCTCATCAAAGCGAATTGAAAATTCTTCTATTATACTCCTTGCATAAATTTTTGACACAGCATATCCCATTTCACAATATATTCTCTGCAAAAGATTTACCTATACTGGAGAAAGGCAAATAACGATCCGGCAAAGATAAAGAAGGCAAAGAGGTACCATCAGTTCTCCTACACAACATCCCTTGAATCACTAATCCTCTTCCTGAATAGGCTGCCTGCAAATTATAAAGCCCCAAGCAATAATCAGGCAGTATCCAGTCATCCGGATCTACAAAAAACCACATACTTCCCGGTGGCGTGATCCAGCCCTCGGTTTCGTGCAACACTGACTCCAGAGTTCTCCTGATGAAATACTCTGACACGATAATCCTTAGATGCCCATTCGTCACAAATTTCTCCACAACGATCGGGACTACCATCATCAATCAGCAATAGTTCAAAATCCGCAAATGTCTGCGAAAGAATACTGGAAACACAGCGCGACAAATATTGTTCCACTTTATAAATAGGAACAATGACGGATATAATAGGTTCTTCTTTCATCTTGAATTTCTATCTATATTATCATATTTATAGTCAATGCATCCCGAAACTTTTTTTGAACCGGAGAAAACGTAACAAAGAAATCCAGCAATCAAAGAAACCGCCTCCCATGTGGCAAAGAAGATATTTCGCTATGCAATCTGCTTTATAATCTGGCATGAATCTTTCTTCTATCCATTCCTTTTCCTTGGACAATAAATCGTCCAGACAAGCCACCCGCTGCCTGAATGGGTAGCCATTAGTATGGAGGGATAGCAGTACACGCTGAAAAAACCAGACTTACGGAGTGCCTCAAATAGCGGGTAAGTTCATCCGACAGGCAACAAACGTCCTCAAATCTTTCCAATTCTGCTTCTATAAGCTGAAAAAATATTGTACTCATCGCTGTATGTATTCATACGGGAAGAAAGCGTTTCTGCAGAATAGGCTATCCTATAATTATAGTCCATGAAATTGCAAAGACGGATATAATCTGAAAGCAATATGTAATCTATCATAAAAATCAAATCTTCCATGCAATGGACATTACAATCAAAACATAATTTATTTTCACGAATCAATTCTGCACTATATAGTTTTGAACAAGAAAATCCAAAACGGTCAAGGCCATACTCCGCGAAACCTTCACCTATATTACTTCCTATGAATATTTCTGGAAGTGTAATCTTTCCTATTAACTTACCATCAATTGAATATTTTAAAGCTCCTCCCATCACCAAACCAATACCCGTATCGGGCAGGCTCTTATATAAATGCAACAAATAATCCGTGGAAACCCAATCATCTGAATCCACAAAAACAATATATGTACCCTTAGCATGCTGCAATCCTATATTACGTGCAGCGCTAACGCCACTGTTCTGTTGATGGAACACCCGTATCCTCGTATCCTTTCCGGCATACTCTTCACAAATCTCCCCGCAACGGTCTGGGCTCCCGTCATCTACCAGCAACAGCTCAAAATTCGTAAAGGTCTGTACAAGAATACTGTCAACGCACTGAGGCAAGTACTCTTCTACCTTATAAACGGGGACTATAACGGATATTTCCGGGACATGATTCATATTCGCTCATTTTGTATGCAACACTGCCTTCATTTTTATAGACAACACCAACAAATAGTAGGCTGACTTTACAAAAGCCTTAAAATACAAATAGCCGGCATACGTAGGAAGCACATAATGGATGTTCTGCAACATCAGCTTCCATTCGGGACGCAGGCCCGTCATCTCCAACAAAGACGCATACTTTTTGTTCCTGAATACCAAATAACTCTGATAATGAAAGGATGTGTCTTTCGTGAAATACAGAATACGGTCAAAATATTTTGCCTTCAGAGTCTCAAAAAAAAATTATATATCCCGGTTATCCTGCAAACACCGAGAAGACCGGATAAAATCGTAGATATAACCCAGCACCAGCACACGACATTCCAAATTACGCATAGACGGCGCCCGCATGATGGAGTCTGGCTGCATAGAATAATAGTAAGTGGTCTCACCGACGACATACATACTTTGAGCCATACATGCCAACTTAAATGACCATAAATCATCCTCGTGTACAATTCCCTCCTGGAAGTAGAGTTTATGCTGCAAAACGAGGGGACGACTCACCAGTTTGTTCCATGCCATGACATACCATTTTCCCTGCACATAAGTGGAAAGTACAAGAGCATTCCCTTCATAAAACCCGGTGCCTAATGATAAAGGAGGAGCCCAACGTCTGGCACCGGTCACCTCGTAATTGCCTATCACAAAATCCGGTCGCTTCTGCACCGCTGCATCTGCCAAAAGCTCTATTGCATTCGCAGAAATATAGTCGTCGCTATCCAAGAAGTACAGATAATCGCCAACAGACGCTAAAATACCGGTGTTTCTTGCAGCAGAAAGCCCTCTGTTCTCTTCATGTTCCAGACATCTCACCACCGCTCCGCGCGGATGCGAAGCCACCACCCGTCTGACTATCTCCATAGAGTTATCCGGAGTGCAGTCATTCACAAGAATAACTTCCAAATCCGGCCAGGTCTGGTTCAACACAGACAGCAGACACCGTTCTATGTACTTGGCAACATTATAAACCGGAACAATAATGGAAACTTTCATACTTTCAATCATATTTTCAGAATTTCACCTCATGGCCTTCCACAAACTCTTCCCACCACACAACAAGCGTCAACAGATTGAAATATTGCAAAGCCTTGTTCTGCCTATGCCAGAACCAACCGCCCGCCTTCTCTGCAACTTGTTCATAATCTGTAAGAAACTTCTTCACTGCATCACGACGCAGATAGTTGTCCATAATGCCGGAAGCAAGAATGAATTCCTTAAAGAGAGCACGTCGGGCCCTATCACGGAAGAACAGTGGCATAGGTGCAAAACCGCCCTGCTTCTTCTTCAAGGTAATGGCCTCGGGAAGTAAAGGTTTATAATGGTGCTTTAACAGATATTTAGAAACGGAACGACCCCGCGCAATGTCCAGTACACTGCTGCCCCTGCACTTCAACCCTACCGGTAGCTCCTGCAGGAAATGGAAAAGCTCCAGGTCCATAAAAGGATACGTCAGATTGTTACCGAACATGCGTGCCATGCTGGAAGCCTTGAAAAGAATGATACGGTTGATTACAGTCTCCAAATCGGAAAGAATGGCATGCTGCGCGTAAAGATGCTCGAAACTATGGATATCAGGCCGTAGTGATTTTACCGGCTCAAAATCTTCTTCCGGATTTTGCAGAAGGGCACACAAGGCAGAGTCGGAAAAGCCGAAACGCTCCCCTTCCAGAATATGAAGTATCTTATCCAAATGGAAATTGATGCGGGAAAGCTCTCCGCCGGTATCAAAGGTTTCATGCTCCACCAGATGGCTGATGCCACGCAGCAAGGGACGCAATCCTATGCGGGCGGCTAGATAATGCAACGCCACTTCGCGACCGGAAGTACCGAAATACTGGTCACTGCCGTCACCTCCCAGAATCACGTCGGGCTTGTCATCGCCTATCATGCGCATGGCACAATAGTTTACCATCAGCCCGCCTTCCATAAAAGGCTCACCCAGAAAACGGACAATGTCGGGCAAGGCACTGGTTTCCGTACCGTCAATCTCGTACTCATGATGGCGCGTGCCGAAGGTTTCGGACATCAGACGGGCCATGGGCAGCTCCGTCCAGGCATCTCCTTTAAAGCCCACGGAATAGGAGTCAATCTGGCCGTCGTAAATGCTGCGCAGCGCAGCAAGGTTGGACCCGGAATCATAGCCGCCACTCAGCAGGATGCCTACCTTGCGGCTGTCTCCGATACGCCGACGGATGGCTTGCGCATGCAATTCTCCATAACGGCGGGAATAGGCCTCGACATCCGGATTCCGTTCAGTCGCCACCTTGGGTTCATGCTCAAAAACGCTGTCGCGCTTCAGACAATAAATGTCATCTGCCACCTTCTCATATAAGCCGGGATTTCTTTCCTTCAGCGAATCAAACATGGAATGTACGTTCGCTTGTGTCTCTAACTTTACAGAAGCCCAAACCGGCATCAGATAACCAAGCTCTGTCAACATGTAGAACTTTTCGCCGGCACCTAAAGAATGAACATCGAATAGGGCGAAATTATTCTTCTTCAAAATGCCACGCTGAAGGAATGTACTCAATGAAACCAGATTAGGCTCGAAATTTTCTTCCAGTTGGTCCTCTAAAAATTGCCAGGAAGTGGCAAAATTACCATCAATGTGACAATAGACGGGATAATGCGTGCCATGATGGTCGCGCACCACTCCGCATTCATTTTCTGAATAATATACTATGGTGAACGAACCGTCCAGACGTGAAAAGCCATATGCCGGATCGGATAGAAACGCATCGGCAGCAAGCTTGGCATTGGTATCATCCGGAGTTGCCTGCAAGGTGTCCCGATTATACAAAGTTCCGAAAAAGAAAAGTCTCAGATTATAACTTTCAAAAGAAGATTCCGGCTCTTCTCCCTCTACACAGGCTGTACGCCAATCTTCTAAAGTGATTTTTCCGTATATCATTTGTTTGCTTATAGACTTGTTTATTGTGTATCCCTTTCTATTCCACCACCCCATGCCTGGTATGTATAAAGGTCTTGTTTGCTCCCCTCAGCTTGAAGATGTTTCCTGCCATCAGCAGGAATGTATAGGGTATCTTTTGCAGGGCCATTGCCAGGCGGCTGGTGCAGAACCTTTTGGGAACGGCAACGAGCAGTGCGACAGCGAGCAACACCAAGAGCAGCCACCACTTCAGCCCCCATGTCCAGCGATAAACCGTGAACAACACGGAGAAGAGGAACGTGAAGCCCACCAACAGCAGGCGAGGAATGGAAAGCTGCTGGAAAAGCTTGTCGCAGAAGTCCCAGTTACGCGCAACAAGCGCCTTCCACAGAAACTTGGCGAAAGTCTGGCAGTAGTGCCATTGTGCCGACAGCCAGCGGCGGCGCTGACGGGAGAAATCACCGGTGTTCTGTATCTTCTCATCAAATACAAAGGTTTCGGGCAGATAATAAAAGCGCTTGCCGCGATAGAGCAGGGTCAGCTCCAATTCACGGTCGAAACCGCCTACAGCCTTGATGTCAGCCATCGTATCACGGAACAAGTCATAACGGAACGCCATGCCGGAACCGATAAGGGCGGCCGACAAGCCCAGCTTGGCATGCCCCAAACGGAAAATGGTGTTATTGATTTCCTCACTGATGGCATCGAGCAAGGCCATGTCATTGTTCAGGTTCTTTGCACTCCGGTGGGTCTGCACAATCTCGACTTCCGGATTGGCGAAGAGGTCGTTAATATCACTCAGATAATCGTAAGGGATGACATTGTCCGCATCGAGCACCAGAGCGATGTCATAATCATTACCGATGGCAGTCATGGCGGCATTCAGAGATTTGGACTTGGTGCTTTTCTCAAAATGCACTTCAACCAAGCGGACAGGAAGCATAGCGAGGGAAGCGTTGGTTTCGGGCTGCATACGGTCCGAAATGACAACCGTATCAAAACAGTCGGCGGGATAATCCTGCTCCAGACAAGAATGAACGCACTCGTGTATCACGGCATCTTCGCGGTAGGCAGGAATCAATATGGCAAAACGTTTGTGTTCCTTGGCTGGAGGGGGTAGAGGCAGGTCACGTCGGCGTGACGCCAGACTGTAAACCAATAGATACAGTATGTTTATTGCAAACAATATGTACAAAAGCCAATCAAGTATATTCAATATATGTTCCAAATTCAGGGCTATTTAAGCTTTAGAGCTGCTGCTTGTTTTTAATGGGTATCCGACACAAAGATACAAAAAAGAAGTAGAGTTTGGATAAAATATACAAAAAATGCGAAGAATATAGGAATAAAAAACGAGCAAGCTCTCACGAACCCCTCGCCCCTATAAGAAAAGCCTTTAAGGCTTTTCTTTTAAACTACATCAATGTTACCTAAAAATCAATCTTCTCTTTACCTAAAAAATAAAACTTCAATTACCTATTCTGAAAACTTCAAAATCCAATTTTACCTTTACCTAATTTACCTATTTATTCAAAACATTTAGCTTATGAAAAAAATCTATTTTCAATCCTTTTACCTAATAACTAATATCCTTTATTGAAAACTGTTTTATTATTTATCAAATCCAAATGCAGTTTCCCAACTGCACTGCAAAGGTAAGTGTTTTATCCGCGCGCACAAAATGCCGACACATTTTTCGCGCGTTTTATAACATTGTTTTAGAGTTTAAGGGTATAGTTTACACTTATAAACAATTTGTTGTTCATCGGGAGCATACTTTCCAGTAAAAAACAAGCCACCGAAACGCCGAAACGCTTCGATGACTGTCCCCTTTAAACACCTTTAAACAAAATGAATTTCTTATTTATTTCCTCGCTTCAGCAATATAGCCCAAAGCTTCTTTACATTTTTCCGTAACATAAGTCCAGTCTTCAGCAGCGACCTTATCCTTCGGGAAGAGTTTGGAACCCATACCTACGCAGAACACACCCGCCTTAATCCAAGAGGTCAGGTTTTCCTGGGTCGGCTCCACTCCACCGGTCACCATCAGCTTGGACCAGGGCATCGGAGCCAGCAAACCTTTCACAAGTTTGGCACCAAGCACATCGCCCGGGAATATCTTGCAGAGATCGCAACCTGCTTCTTGCGCGAAACCTACTTCTGAAACGCTGCCGCACCCCGGAGTATAAGCTACCAGACGACGGTTACAAATCTTAGCAATCTCCGGGTTGAACAACGGGCCTACAACGAAACATGCCCCCAACTGCAAATACAGCGCCGCAGTAGCAGGGTCGACGATGGAACCTACACCCATCGCCATCTCCGGGCACTCTTTTGCCGCAAACTTCACAACTTCCGCAAACACCTCGTGGGCAAAGTCACCACGGTTCGTGAACTCGAACGCACGAACACCTCCATCGTAACAAGCCTTTACAACTTTCTTTGCAACTTCTGCATCCTTATGATAAAAGACGGGCACCATTCCGGTAGAACCAATCTTATTCAATACTGCGATTTTATCAAATTTACTCATCTTTTTATTTACTATTTGACTATTTACTATTTAAATGTTCTGCTATTCATTACTATTAAACTATTTACTATTCATTCTTACCTTCATGGTCGTTATTGAACTGACTATTATTTTCAGAAGTTCTTCGTTTTCTTTATACAAATCAGTAAGTAATTCCGATTTTATTAAAGCGGTATCACCAAGAAGCTCTATCCAATACAAAGTTTCATCGAGTTCTTCTTCCACCATCTTCAATTTATTCAAGAAATCCTTATCTGATTTTCCCAAACAAGCAGCTCGATAATTGGCTGCAGGAGATGTTCCGGAACGAACAATCTGATTACCAATCGCTCTACCAGCTGATGTATTAGGCAACTTGTCTACCAATTTGACAACCCTTACCGCAAATACCTTCAACCTATTCTTCAGTTCTTCTGTCGTCATCAACAAGAGTATCAAATAGTAAATCGTAAATAGTCTAATAGTAAATAAATTTATCTCTGTACTCGTCCGCTTGCATCCCCCCCTGCCAGCGCTTCTACCTCTTCTGTAGAAACGAGGTTGAAGTCACCGTTGATAGTATGCTTCAAGGCAGAAGCCGCTACTGCAAATTCGAGGGCGGCACCCTGGTTAGGTTTTGTCAGCAGGCCGTGGATGATACCGCCTGAGAAAGAGTCGCCACCACCTACGCGGTCGATGATAGGATTGATGTCGTAACGCTTTGATTCGTAGAATTCCTCACCGTTGTAAATCATTGCCTTCCAGCCGTTGTGGGTGGCAGAGAAAGACTCGCGCAACGTAGAGATAACATATTTGAAGCCGAATTCCTTCGCCATCGCCTTGAAGATTCCCTTGTAGCCTTCAGCGTCCGTCTTGCCGCCTTCCACGTCTGCATCGGGCTTGAAGCCCAGACAGAGTTCAGCATCTTCTTCATTGCCAATGCAGACATCCACATACTGCATCAAAGGCTTCATGATGGACTGGGCTTTTTCTTTGGTCCAGAGTTTTTTACGGAAATTGAGGTCTACCGACACCATAACGCCGTGACGCTTGGCAGCTTCGCAAGCCAAGCAAGTCAGTTCCGCAGCCTTGTCGGAGATGGCGGGAGTGATACCTGACCAATGGAACCAGTCTGCACCTTCCATGATGGCATCGAAATCAAAGTCTGCCGCATCTGCCTCGGCAATGGCAGAGTGTGCACGGTCATAGATTACCTTACTGGGACGCATGGAAGCACCAGTTTCAAGATAGTAGATACCTACACGATCACCACCACGCGCAATGAAATCTGTCTTTACGCCATACTTGCGCAATGCGTTGACAGCCGACTGGCCTATTTCATGTTTCGGCAACTTGGTTACAAAATAAGCATCATGCCCGTAGTTGGCACAGCTGACAGCTACGTTGGCCTCGCCACCGCCATATACCACATCAAAAGAGTCGGACTGCACAAAACGGGTATTTCCCGGAGTAGACAGTCTCAGCATTATTTCACCTAATGTAACTACTTTCTTTCCCATAAATCTTTCTATATTTTATTTTAATATGAAATTAATTTATTTCCTTTCAATTTATCATTACGAGGTATAAAAAGAACTTAAACACTTGAAACTGTGAATAGTAAACCAAAACAACATTCGTTCTTCACGACCTTCGTGTGCGGGCACAAAGATACAACAATTTTTGAAATACAAAAAATATCATATATTTGTAGCGGAAATATCAAGATTATTATTGTGCACGAGCACAAGACATATACTCTACTTGGTACATTGTAAATTATAAATATAGATGGAAAGAGTCAGAATAAAAGATATCGCCAAGATGGCAGACGTATCAGTGGGAACCGTCGACCGTGTGATTCACGGACGCAGCGGTGTGTCCGAATCCAGCCGGAAACGGGTGGAAGAAATCTTGAAACAGCTGGATTACCAACCAAATATGTATGCCAGTGCACTGGCTTCGAACAAGAAGTACACATTTGCCTGCCTGCTGCCACTGCACGAGAAAGGCGAATACTGGACAGACGTAGAGACAGGCATACACAACGCCGTAGAGACTTATTCTGACTTTAACGTCGCCGTGCACCTCTCCTACTATGACCCGTATGACTATCATTCATTCGCGGAAGCCTCCAGACAGATTCTGTCACTGGAGCCGGACGGAGTGATGTTTGCCCCCACCGTTCCGCAATACACCAAGCCCTTTACGGATGAGTTGACGCAACATAATATACCTTATATATATATAGACTCCAATATAAAGGAAGAGCCCGCCCTATCCTTCTACGGGCAGAACTCGCACCAAAGCGGATATTTTGCCGCCCGCATGCTGATGCTGCTTGCCGGAGAAGACGCGCAGGAAATCGTCATCTTCCGCAAAATAAACGAAGGCATCGTTGGGTCGAACCAGCAGGAACGCCGCGAAATAGGTTTCCGCGAATACATGCAGAAGCATCATCCCGCCTGCCGCATCTGGGAACTGGACCTGCATGCCAAGCGCGACAGCGAGGACACACTGATGCTAGACGAGTTCTTCCAAGAGCATCCTACCGTAAAGAACGGAATCACCTTCAACTCCAAAGCATACATCATCGGGGAATACCTGCTGAAGAAGCAGAAAAAAAATCTTCAACCTGATGGGCTATGACCTGCTGCAACGCAATGTAGACTGTCTGAAACAAGGAAGCATCTTCTTCCTCATAGCACAACAGCCCACCCTGCAAGGATTCGACGGCATCAAGGCCTTGTGCGAAATACCTGATTCTGAAGAAGGAAATCACAAGGGAAAACTTCATGCCAATTGACTTACTAACGAAGGAGAATATAGAGTTTTATTACAATAAATAGTTGCATGTACAATGTACCATCTACAATGTACAATTCGGGCATGCGGAAGGGGACTAATACATAGTGCAGCGCAGCCAAATTGTACATTGTAGATGGTAAATGGGGAATTTAAAAAATGGAGGCAAAGTACCTGAAAATCAATCCTTCCGACAATGTTGCAGTGGCTATCACAGCACTTCCGGCTGGTGAAAAACTCACGGTGGACGGAAAGGAAATCACCTTGAATGAGGATGTTCCTGCCGGACACAAATTTGCACTGAAAGACTTTGAGGAAGGCGAAAACGTCATTAAATACGGATACCCCATCGGCCATGCCCGGAAAGCGCAGAAGCAGGGAGACTGGATGAATGAAAACAATATCAAGACCAACTTGTCCGGGTTGCTGGAATACACATACAACCCCGTCAATGTAGACCTCAATACTACGGTCCTAAACCTCAATACTGGCGCGCCAAACCTGACCTTTAGAGGGTACAAACGCAAAAACGGAGATGTAGGCGTGCGCAATGAGATATGGATTATTCCGACAGTGGGCTGTGTAAACGGAATCATCAACCAACTTGCCGAAGGCCTGCGCCGCGAAACGGGCGGAAAGGGCGTGGATGCTATCATGGCTTATCCCCATAATTACGGCTGCTCCCAGTTGGGTGACGACCACGAGAATACAAAGAAAATCCTCCGCGACATGGTGCTGCATCCCAATGCGGGAGCCGTACTCGTGGTAGGCCTGGGATGTGAGAATAACCAGCCAGATGTATTCTGCGAGTTTCTGGGAGACTATGACCGGGATCGCGTAAAGTTTATGGTGACCCAGAAAGTGGGTGATGAATACGAAGAAGGCATGGAGCTGCTGCGCGAACTTTATGCCAAAGTCATCCAGGACCAGCGCGAGGATATTCCCTTAAGTGAATTGCGCGTAGGCTTGAAGTGTGGCGGTTCGGACGGTTTCTCCGGCATCACCGCCAATCCGCTACTGGGCATGTTCTCCGACTTCCTGGTAGCACAAGGCGGCACCAGCGTACTGACGGAAGTACCGGAAATGTTCGGTGCAGAAACCATTCTGATGAACCGCTGCCGCACCAAAGAGTTGTTTGAGGACACGGTGAAGCTGATTAATGACTTCAAGGAATATTTCCTCTCACACGGTGAACCGGTAGGCGAAAACCCGTCTCCGGGAAATAAGGCAGGTGGCATCTCTACATTGGAGGACAAGGCCTTGGGATGCACCCAGAAATGCGGCACAAGCTACGTGGAAGGGGTACTTCCATATGGCGAACGCCTGAAAGTAAAGGGACTGAACCTGCTGTCTGCTCCGGGAAACGACCTTGTAGCCGCCACTGCCCTTGCCTCTTGCGGATGCCACATGGTGCTGTTCACCACAGGACGCGGAACGCCCTTCGGAACCTATGTGCCGACCATGAAGATTTCCACCAACTCCACTTTAGCAAAGAACAAACCGGGCTGGATAGACTTCAACGCCGGAGTTATCGTCGAGAACGAACCGATGAAGCAAACCTGCGAACGCTTCATCGAGTATATCATCAAAGTAGCAAGCGGTGAATTCGTGAACAACGAAAAGAAAGGCTACAAGGAAATAGCCATCTTCAAGACCGGAGTAACTTTGTAAATTGAAAATTAAAGACTGATAGATGGAGGGCGGGACAAAACCATTTTGTGCCGCCCTTTGTTTTTGTTACCTTTGCGGCGGAATTGATTTCACCACAGATTACCCCGATTAACATGGAATTGATTGAAAGGTAGAAATCTGTGGTGAACCATTAATCTCAACCAAACAATACAACTATGTCAGCAACAACCGATACAACCCCTAAAACCCAAAGCGGCTGGTGGGCACTCAGCCCGTTGGCGGTGTTCCTTTGCCTCTATCTGGTGACTTCGCTCCTGGTGAACGACTTCTATAAAGTCCCCATCACGGTAGCCTTCCTCGCCTCGTCCTGCTATACCATCGCCATCACGCGCGGCCTGAATCTGGAACAGCGCATCTACCAGTTTTCCGTGGGCGCCAGTAACAAGAACATCATGCTGATGGTATGGATATTCATCCTTGCAGGAGCATTCGCCCAAAGCGCCAAGCAGATGGGCGCCATTGATGCGACCGTAAATCTGACCCTGCATATACTGCCGGACAACCTGCTGCTGGCGGGCATCTTCATCGCCGCCTGCTTCATCTCCCTCTCGATAGGAACAAGCGTAGGAACTATCGTCGCACTGACTCCCGTAGCCGTGGGGCTGGCGGAAAAGACGGGCATCGACCTGCCCTACATGGTTGCCATCGTGGTGGGAGGCTCGTTCTTCGGAGACAATCTTTCCTTCATATCCGACACCACCATTGCATCGACCAAGACGCAGGACTGCGTGATGAGGGACAAGTTCCGCGTCAACTTTATGATTGTGGTACCGGCAGCACTTATCATACTGGGCATCTATATCTTTCAAGGACTGTCCGTCTCTGCCCCACCACAAGTACAGACCATCGAGTGGATAAAGGTAATCCCCTACCTCATCGTACTGGGTACGGCCGTAGCAGGCGTCAACGTCATGCTGGTACTGCTGCTGGGCATCCTCTCTACCGGAATTATCGGTATCTATACCGGCACCGCCTTCTTCGACTGGTTCGGAGCCATGGGAACGGGCATCACCGGCATGGGCGAGCTCATCATCATCACCCTGCTGGCCGGAGGCATGCTCGAAACCATCCGCTACAACGGCGGCATCGACTTCATCATCTCCCGGCTGACCCGCCACGTCAGCGGCAAGCGGGGAGCCGAATTCAGCATCGCCGCCCTGGTCAGCATCGCCAATCTCTGCACCGCCAACAACACCATTGCCATCATCACCACCGGCCCCATAGCCAAGGACATCGCCATCCGCTTCCACCTGGACCGCCGGAAAACAGCCAGCATACTGGACACCTTCTCATGCCTTGTGCAAGGTATCATCCCCTACGGAGCACAAATGCTGATAGCCGCCGGACTTGCCGGCATCTCCCCCATCAGCATCATCGGAAACCTATACTACCCCTTCTGCATGGGAGCCTGCGCCATACTCGCCATTCTCCTGAGATACCCCAGGAAATACTCGGGAGAAGGATGAGTGATAAGTGATGAGTGATGAGTGGTGTTGTGTGAACATTTAAAAAAAAACACCCTCATGCCAACAAATAACTCATAACTCATAACTCATAACTCAAAATCTTTTCTTACCTTTGCACCCGCTATTACGAGATAGTAGCATAATTCAAATCATTAACTAAAAATATTTTAATTAAATGGCAACAAAAATCAGATTGCAAAGACATGGACGTAAGAGCTACGCTTTTTACTCTATCGTTATTGCAGACGTAAGAGCACCACGTGATGGTAAATTTATTGAGAAGATTGGTACTTACAATCCTAACACCAATCCTGCCACAGTAGATTTGAAGTTCGACCGCGCACTTGACTGGGTGTTGAAGGGTGCACAACCTACTGACACAGTTCGTAACATCCTCTCTCGCGAAGGTGTTTACATGAAGAAGCACTTGCTGGGCGGTGTAGCAAAAGGCGCATTTGGCGAAGCGGAAGCTGACGCTAAGTTCGAAGCTTGGAAGAACAACAAACAAAGCGGTTTGGCTGCTCTGAAGGCTAAGGAAGACGAAGCTAAGAAAGCTGAAGCAAAGGCACGTCTGGAAGCAGAAAAGAAAGTAAACGAAGAAAAAGCAAAAGCATTGGCAGAAAAGAAAGCTGCTGAAGCTGCCGCAAAAGCTGCTGCTGAAGCATCGGCTGAAGAGGCTCCTGCAGAAGAAACCCCTGCTGCTGAAGAAACTGCTGCCGAATAATAGTAAGCACAGCATTATCGCTAAAAATGGGATTAAAACTATAAAAATCCTCTCCGGTTCATATCGGAGGGGATTTTTTATTACTATATTTGCAGCTATAATCATTCATTAAAAAAACAAGCAATGAAAAAGTTTACTTATCTGCTCGCTGTAGCCGCTGTGTTTACGGCTTGTAACAGTGGAAACAACGGTTACACCGTAACCGGAACTGTAGAGGGTGCAGCCGACGGCGACACCGTATATCTGGAAACCGTGGAAGGACGCCAATTCGTCAAATTGGATTCTGCTGTCATCAAAGGTGGAACATTTACCTTCAAGGGCACACAAGATACTGCTGTCAACCGCTACATCTCTTACAAAGCCGAAGGAAAAGACGGCGCAGCCATCGACTTCTTCCTGGAAAACGGCAACTATACAATTATCATTGTTTTTATCCAGCACCCGGCGGTTAGTCCACCAATGCCGATAATTTCTTGTCCAGAGCTATCATGATCAGCGCCGCTGCAAACGATACAACCGCAACTCCGATACATGCTA
>ENA-OQDC01000535-OQDC01000535.1-human-gut-metagenome-genome-assembly--contig:-NODE-535-length-26010-cov-5.135263_pt1 | contig 26010 bp, 20 predicted proteins | sample MGYA00242770_ERZ504601 | MGnify/ENA primary metagenome ERZ504601 (study PRJEB26092, sample SAMD00036305) | human gut metagenome | host: Homo sapiens | study: EMG produced TPA metagenomics assembly of...
ATGTGCTCTTGATTGTTATACTTCTCATTAAGGACCCTCTGGACATCCTCGATACGATTATCTGTAGTTGACAAGTCAGAAGCATTAATCCAAACCCTCTCCATCTGCTAAATAATAAGTTCCAGCATGCGTCTGGGCAGCTCGGCTAACCTTTATCGGTTTGAAACTAGCGAGTTTAGAGTCAGCTTTTTCAGTTCCTAAAACGTAGGGGTCTTTGTAAACTGTTAAACCATCTTTAGTCCAGAAGGTCATGTCTACCGGTTTTTGATTATAGACACTATCATCAATAATTAATTTCTGACTAGCGGCTACAAAATCACCATCTTGAAGTTGGAAAACAGGTTCACCTTTAGCATTCCAAAAAATAGCAGAAATCGATAGTTTGGTATCTGCTTTGATACTGGTTTTAAATTCTGTTAATTCCTTGTTCTTATAAGTTAGGATATTTGTTATCGTTCTCGGATTTTTAGGAATCTGTTTAAATTGACTCAAGCTAGCTATAGTATTTTGAGACAAGTTTTGGACCTGTTTTGGAGTCAGAGTTAGCTCTTTCTCCATAGGAAGTAGGAATACAGGGCTAGAAGATACAAGCACAGCAGTTGCAGCTATTAATAGCTTTTTCATGCTTGTTTCTTCACCCCCTCTTTTCTCGGTACATCCGTTTTAAGTTTCTGATTTTTTTCTGATAGTTCCTCTAACTTGGCTTCTGAATAGGTTAAAAAATTTCTACAGTTTTAAGTAAATCTTTCATTAGGGTAATAAGCTTGGTACAGGATAGATAGACTCTCCTTCACGTGAATAGTAATACTTAGCACGCGCATATTTCTCAGCGAAAGCATCATCCTTAAGTTTCTTAGCCAAATCCTTTCGTTCCTTTGTCTGATCTGACAATTTATCATAGTCTTTCTGTAATGACAAGACTTCCTTCTCTTGCTGTTTAATATTCATATACGTTTCAACTAGATTATAAGTTGGCAAGATAAAGAGTAAAACAACCACAAAGAGAATCCACCCCATAAAGCGATTCCTTTGTTCGTGTTCGGCACGCTCTAAACGATGCTCTTGATTGGCATTATCAATGTAATCGTTAGTAAGTTGTACAATATTAGGCTTCTTGCTCATCCACTTCAATCCTTGTTTCACTTATAATTTCATACATTTTTGCTGCATCTTCTTTTTTCGTACTGTCTTTCATTTCTAGAACACGAACAGTCAAAAGTTTATTTCCAAAACGAACTTCCACTTGATCACCGATTTTCAAATCTGTAGATGACTTAGCGAGTACACCATTTACTTTAATACGCCCTTTATCAGCTACTTCTTTAGCCACTGGACGGCGTTTGATAATTCGTGATACTTTTAAATATTTGTCTAATCTCAATGTTACTGTTTCCTTTCCGTCAGGATACCTCTTCTATGATAGCATTTTTTTTAGAAAATGGGTGACTAAAGCATTTTCAAACACAAAAATAGAGGATTGCACTAGTCGACCCTCTCAGGAGATTTATGAAAAAGAAAAGTTTTAGGATGTTTTATAGTATATAGAGACTTACTTAAAACTTTCCTTAAGTTTCATTTTTTTTTCTTTACGGTTTTTTAATTTCCATAAATGTCTGACCAAAAAATCTTTAATTCCTCAAGGATTTCATAGTCTTTCTTGTTACGAACATCAAAAATAATCTCTACTTTTCCTTGGTTATCACTAATTCTTGCCTTTAAATTCGTCTTAGAGATGGCTTCAAAATAGTCTTGTGTCAAGAAGAATTTTAGAGAGACTTTTTCGAAACGAACGATGATAGTATCGTTCTTACGCTCGACTAATTCTGCAAAGGCAGCATCTAAATAGGCCTTAACCAGACCAATCTCAATGAGATAGGCAACTTGATCTGGATATTCTCCAAAGCGGTCAATCAACTCATCTTGAAGGTCCTGGTAGTCTTTCTGATTCTCAATTTCACGAATACGCTTATAAATTTCAATTTTTTGGCGCTCGTCAGAAATATAGTCAGAAGGAAGGTAAGCATCAATCTGAAGATTGAACTCTGCATTTCCTTTTCGACGAACCTGAGTCTTACCTTGACGCTTATTGATAGCCTCTTCCAAGAGTTGCGAGTACATTTCAAATCCGACTGAGTCGATGAAACCACTTTGAGAAGCACCAAGAATATTCCCTGCACCGCGAATAGATAAATCACGCATAGCAATTTTGAAACCTGATCCCAGTTCTGTAAATCCCTTAATAGCATCCAAACGCTTCTCTGAGACTTCCGTCAACACTTTGTCAGGATGATACATAAGGTAGGCATAGGCAATTCGATTACTACGTCCCACACGACCTCTTAGCTGATAAAGGGTAGACAAGCCCATATGGTCTGCATTCTCAATGAGAAGTGTATTAACATTGGGGATATCAATGCCTGTCTCGATAATGGTCGTTGCTACCAAAATATCGTAATCACCATTCAAAAAATCTAAGAGAGTATTCTCCAACATAACTTCACTCATCTGACCATGAACAAATCCGATACGTGCTTCAGGGACTAGCTCATGCAGTTCAGAAACTTTTTGATCAATGGTTTCAACACGATTATAAATATAAAAAATCTGGCCACCTCTGTCCATCTCCCTTAATATCGCTTCTCGAATAAGACCAGGATTGGTTTCCATAACATAAGTTTGAACTGGATAACGGTTGGTAGGTGCTGTCTCAATAATCGACAAATCACGAATACCCAACATAGACATATGAAGTGTACGAGGAATAGGGGTCGCAGTTAGAGTAAGGACATCAACTTTAGCTTTCAACTCCTTAAGTTTCTCTTTATGCTTCACGCCAAAACGTTGTTCTTCATCAATTACTAGCAAGCCTAAATCAGAAAACTTAACATCTTTAGACAACAAGCGGTGGGTACCAATAATAATATCAATACGTCCTTTAGCTAGATTTTTAATAGTCTCATTTTGCTCTTTTTTACTTCTAAAACGACTGAGTTCATCTACTTCAACAGCATGATTTTCAAAACGCTCTTTAAAATTCATATAATGCTGATGGGCAAGAACTGTGGTAGGAACTAGGATAGCAACTTGCTTTCCATCATTGACCGCCTTGAAGGCAGCACGCATGGCTACCTCTGTCTTACCAAAACCAACATCACCAACCAAGAGACGATCCATAGGTTTGTCTGACTCCATGTCCGCCTTAATTTCCTTAATGGAACGCAGTTGATCCACTGTCTCAGCATAGGAGAACTCATCTTCAAAATCCCTTTGATTATCATCATCCGGTGAAAAAGCAAATCCTTTCAGTTGACTTCGCTCGGCATAGAGTTTTAAGAGATTATCAGCAATATCCTCTACCTGCTTGCTTACTTTTGTTTGGTCTTTTGGAAACGCCCATCATTGAGTTTATTAATTTTAGGCTCTTTCCCGTCCACTGACACATACTTAGAGAGACTATCAATCTGCTCAATAGGTAGAGAAATTGTTGCAGCATCCTGATATTGAATGGTCAAGTAGTCACGGTGTACCCCTCTAATTTCAATAGTCTCAATACCTTTAAATTGTCCTATACCATGAGTCTGGTGTACAACATAATCACCTTTTTCAAGCTCATTATAGTCTTTAAGACGCTCAGCATTAGAAATATGGTTAGCACGCGTACGACGTTTTACTTTTTTATGAAAAATCTCACGTTCAGTAACCAGAACAACCTTTTCATCTGCAAAGTAAAAGCCATTCGATAAGTTTCCTAGGACTAGTTGAGCCTTATGAGGTATCAAATCTCCAAAGCTACTAAGAGGTAAATCTAGATTGTACTCTTCCAAGGTTTCCTTCAAAGAATTAAGTTGCTTATCAGACCCTACTTGTAAAATAACCGTTGCCTTATTCTTAGTATAACGACGAATTTCGTCAATCAGTAATGGAAATTGGTTGAAAAACTCCTGCATAGGGTATTGTGTGAATTGATACAACTTATCAAATTTAAGATTTCCTAATCCATTATGGAAATTAGAAAAGAAGCTAGCTGGCTGATAGTTACGTAAAGTCTTAAATGAATCCACGAAGTAGTTTAGATGACTCAGAGACTTACCTTGATGAAGATCCTCAGTTAAAAGATTAGCCACTTCCAATTCAAGACGTCCATGGCGATCCACTATCTTTTGAAAATCATCAATGAATACAGGAGTCCCTTTTGGAAGATAGTCAAATAAGGTATAAGCTTTGTCATAAAAGAGAGACAAAAACTTACGTAAATCTTTATGGCGATGACCATCAATCGTCACTGATAGAACTTCCTCAAGGTAAGCCTTATGAAGACCGTCTGCCCTCGAGACCGCACTTTCTAGGGCCTTCTCAGCACGTTGGTAATCTTCTCTTGTTAAGATAATATCATCCGCCGGTGATATGACAACATGATCTAAATTGTTTAAAGATTTCTGACTATCGCTATCAAACTGACGAATGCCATCAATCTCATCTCCAAAAAACTCTAATCGGTAGGGAAGCTCTGCAGTCAATTCGTAAATATCTAAAATATCTCCCCTACGACTAAACTCACCAGGTGAAAGAACTTGCTCTACTCTTTGATACCCAATATGCGTTAGATGCCTACTGAGAGCATCTAAATCATGTTCCTTCCCTAGTACTAAGTCGATTCGAGAGTCCTTATAAACCCTAGGATTAGGCAAATGTAACTTCGTACCAACTAAACTTGTAACCAAGACCCCACTTGCCTCTTCATCCATTAAAAAGTTAAGACTTTCAAGACGAGAATGAGTTTTTTCTGGTGAAGCAAAGATAAATTCAGCAGCTGATACATCATCCGCTAAAAAAAGAATAAACCTTATCCTCTCCTAAGATAGCTGACAAATCTCCTACTAATTGCTCAGCTTCATTTTGTGTTGAGGTAACTATAAAAATCTTAGGAACCTGATTAGAAAGGGCAGATGCCATGGCAACTGCCTTGCTCGAACCAGAAAATCCCATGACCAATTGCCTACTCAATAAGCTTACCTTATCACGCCACTCAAGCAATTGATGATTCTTCTCAAAAAGTTCTAAGATTGTATTAGCCATTATACCGCCTCATGGTGTCTTCAAAATCATTTGTTTTTAAGTAGTGATGGAGGGCTGTCTCTACCTTGTCTAAAGTAAGTAAAATCATGGCATAATCGTCTTCACTAAATTTTCCAAGAACATGGTTAACGACCGTCATTCCTTTCTGTGGCCGACCAATGCCAATTTTTATACGATCAAATTCTTGAGTTCCAGTTTCAGCAATGATAGATTTAATACCATTATGACCACCTGCTGATCCCTTTTGACGAAAGCGCAATTTCCCAACTTCCATATCTAAATCATCGTAAATGACGATAAAATCCTCCATGGGAATATTGTAATAAGCTAGCAGTGCTCTCACAGCTAGACCAGATAGATTCATAAAAGTTGTTGGTTTAACAAAATAAACTTTCTCACCGTTTAAAAAGGTTGAAGCTACTTCAGCCTTAAAAGTCTTTTCCTCAGAAAAGGTTAATCCTAATTCTTTAGCCATTAGGTCTATAGCCATAAAACCAACATTGTGTCGTGTTTCATGGTATTTTGAACCAGGGTTTCCCAATCCAACTACTAATTTTGTCATTATTTCTCCTCTTTGATAAACAGCAAAAGGACTGAAAAATACTTTTCAGCCTTCTACACTATTTTTTATTTTCTAAACGTTGAAACGGAATTCCATGATGTCACCATCTTGGACAACATACTCTTTTCCTTCTTCACGAAGGCGTCCAGCTTCTTTAACAGCTTTCTCAGAGCCATATTTAATCAAATCGTCATATGACATTGTTACAGCGCGGATAAAACCTTTCTCGAAGTCAGAGTGGATAATTCCAGCTGCTTGTGGAGCCTTGATACCTCGTTTAAAGGTCCAAGCGCGGACCTCTTTTTCACCGGCAGTGAAATAAGTTCCAAGACCAAGCAAATGATATGCTGCGCGTGTTAGTTTATCGACTCCTGACTCTGTCAAACCAAGGTCTTCCAAGAACATCTCCTTATCTTCATCATCCAACTCAGAAATTTCTTCCTCAACACGAGCCGAAATAACAACTACTTCTGCATTTTCAGTCGCTGCAAACTCACGAATTTGCTTCACATAATCAATATCATCAGGATTTGCGACCTGGTCTTCATCAACGTTAGCCACATAAAGCACTGGTTTTGTTGTCAAGAGGAAGAGTCCCTTAACAATTTTTTGTTCTTCCTCAGTAAAATCAATTGTACGGGCAGACTTACCATCTTCTAGAACGGGTTTAATCTTTTGAAGAATATTAAACTCTGCCACAGAATCTTTATCTTTTTGAGTACGAGCGATCTTTTCGACACGCGCATAACGTTTGTTAATTGACTCAAGATCAGCCAAAATCAATTCTAGGTTGATTGTATCGATATCAGCCATCGGATCCACAAAGTCATCCTCGCGCCCTTGTTCACGCATAACATTTTCATCATCGAAGGCACGAACGACATGGATAATCGCATCCACTTCACGAATATTGGCCAAGAACTTATTTCCAAGCCCTTCACCCTTTGATGCCCCTTTTACGATACCCGCAATATCTGTGAACTCAAATGTAGTTGGCACTGTCTTTTTAGGGGTGATAAGTTCAGTCAATTTTGTCAAACGCTCATCTGGTACTTCGACCATACCAACATTTGGATCTATTGTTGCGAAAGGATAGTTAGCAGCTTCCGCACCTGCTTTTGTAATTGCATTGAAAAGAGTTGATTTACCAACGTTCGGCAAACCAACGATACCTGCTGTTAAAGCCATTTATTTATTTCTCCATTAAAAAGTAATTTAGTTAATTATAACACAAAAATTGTTAAAAATAGGCAACTTCCCTTTTGAGAATCAGAAAAAGAGAAGTAAGGAAAAATGCTATAAGGAAGACGATTAGGGGGCCTTGGATACTTTTTATTTTGCCAAAGTGCTATAGCTTTTAATATAAGAATCTAGTAGGTAAGTGACGTCCGTAATAGCTGTTATAAAACCTTTTTAAGCTTCTTTTCAAAATCATGACGACTCATCATGACCACATGATCACAATTTGTACAACGAATTTTTATGTCAGCTCCAAGACGAGTCACTTCCCACTCGTTAGCTTTTTTTCCTGTTGCTTTTATAGTACAAGCATGGGGTTTCTTCATTTCAACTAAACTTCCAATTTGGTACATAAACTTCCTCCTTAGTAAAAAAGTTATCCACAGTGGATAACTTTTCGATTTTAGTTTGTTCTTACAGGTGTAATTAATTGAATAAAGTTTTCACTGTCATCTGCTGGTGTCAAAGTGAATGGGCGTACTGGAGAAATGAAACGAACACGAACTGACTCACTTTTTAGTGCTTTCAAAGCGTCTATCAAGTAAGTGGGATTAAAACTAATAATCAAATCACTTCCTGAAACGTCTAGCACATCAATATCTTCATTCACCTTTCCAACTTCAGGTGAATTAACATGAGCACTAACATTACCATTGATGATTTCGAGTTTCACCGTGCCACTTTGACTTGCATTGGAAATCAAATAGGAACGTTCCATAGCAGAACGAAGGGTAGATGTTTCAAACACAACCTCTGTTTCAAATGAATCTGACAAGAGACGATTAGTATCTGGATAATTTCCTTCTAGTAAACGTGTGTAAAAAGATATTGTCTTACTACGGAATAGAATTTGATTTGCAGAGAAGAAAATTTCCAAATTTTCAATACCATCACTAAAGACTGCTGATAACTCTTTAAGTGATCGGCTTGGGATTACTACATCAAAGTTATCTGCAGAATGTTCCAAAACAAGTTGACGTTGGCTCATACGATGAGAATCAGTGGCAACAGCTTTAAGATCTTTGTGATTTGAAAGAACAAAGTGAACTCCAGTTAAAATTGGACGACTTTCTTGCGTGCTTGCTGCAAATGACGTTTCAGCAATGATAGATTTTAACATTTTAGTGTCCATAATTAGTGGTGTCAAGCTGTCAACTTCTTGAATATGAGGATATTGCTCAGCATTCTTTCCTTTTAGAGTAATCTCTGATTTAGCACTCTTTAGTAATACTTGGTATTGTTCTATTTCTTCAAATGTAAGAGTAACATCAGGTAAGCTTGAAACAACGTTAATGAAAAAATTCGCTTCTAAAAGGATACTACCTGGTTGTGTAATTAATAAACCTGCATTTTCTTCTGAAGCAGAGATGCTATTCTCTATCGAGATTTGTCCATTTGAGCCAGTTAAATAGATACCATCACTAGTAACTTCGATTTTTATAGTTGATAGAATGGGAATAGCATTTTTTGAAGAAATAGCACGTCGAGTTGTATGAAGGGCTTGTAGGAAATAAGCTTTATTAATAGCAAATTGAATCATGTTGCTCCTTTATTTTATTAGTATTATGTTAGTAGTAGTAGTAGGTCTTGTGGATATTGTGCATAAATATCTAAATCACAGTTTTATCAAGATTTTAAACTTGTGCACATCTTGTGGAAAACTGTGTATAAGTTTTAGTAGTTATCCACAAGTGTTATTTTATCTTGTTTTTAATGGTATCAATTTCAATGCGTAAACTGTCATCTTGAGCAAGCATATTTTTGATTTTATTGTAAGCATGTAGAACAGTTGAGTGATCTCTTCCTCCAAATTCTTTTCCAATTTTTGGAAGGGAGTTATCAGTCATTTCACGCGCAAGATACATGGCAACCTGACGCGCTAAAACAATATTTTGTGTTCGTTTAGTTGCCTTAATCTCTTTAACCGTGACATTATAAAATTTCCCAACCTCACTTTGGATGTCTTCAATCGGAATGAGAGTTAACTTAGGGCCATCTATTTTACGTGCACGAATAGCTTCGGCAGCTACTTCAACTGTGATCGTATCTAACTGGCGGACATTTGCAACTAAGCTAATATCTTTCAAAGCTCCCTCTAAGTCGCGGACATTTGAGTCAAATTGGCCAGCTAAATACTCAATTGTTTCAGGTGGAAAATGGTAATCATAGTCCATAATCTTATTGGTAAGAATAGCAACTCGGGTTTCAAAGTCAGGCGGTGTAATATTTACAGTCAAGCCCCATTTGAAGCGCGTGACAAGACGCTCTTCCATTTCATTCAATTGATCTGGATTTCGGTCGCTAGTCAAGACAATTTGTTTATTATTATCGTGAAGGACATTGAAAGTATTGAAAAATTCCTCTTGAGTGGCTTGCGTAGACTTTTTAGCCAACGATTGTATATCATCAATTAAAAGCACGTCTAGATGGCGGTATTTTAGCTTTAGTTCATCCATTTTATCTAAACGGATATGTAAAACAAACTCATTAATAAAATTTTCGGCAGTTATGTATTTGATTCGTGCTTGGGGATTATCATGTAAGACCTTATTACCAATGGCATTGAGCAAGTGAGTTTTTCCTAGACCAGGTCCCCCATAAATGAATAAAGGGTTATAAGTTGCTCCTGGTGAATCAGCTACAGCTAGAGATGCTGCTACAGACCAGCGGTTCTCATCTCCTTGAATAAAATTATCAAAGGTATATTTACTATTTAAATCCGAGTTCAAAGTGGGAAGATCAGGTGTTTGTTGTTCCCTTTTATTGCTGAAGTCATTGTTTGCTAAAGTTGGTTTTGTTTCGCTAACGAGAGCCTCGTCAAAGACATATTCAACTTTTATTTCACTATTGTAGACTTCAAATCCAGTCATCAAAATGAAAGATTGCATGTTCTTTTCCCAGAATAGTTTCTTGACTTCTTCAAGCAGAATTGTAGCAACGTTATCTTGAATTTTGATGAGCTTGGTATCTAGGACATAATAATCAAAAGTGGCTTGTGTTAGTTCTTCTTTGGCCAGCTCTAAGAGCTTATTCCAAAAAAAATTGCTCTTTTTCGGTCATTTTATCAATTCTCCATCTTTATTCTTGTCCTCTGATTCTATCATAAAACGAAAAAGTTTTCCACAGGTCAGAAAGAGAAAAGTTTTGAGATTATCCACAACCATAAAAAAAGGTTATTCACACTGTGAATAAAAGTTATCCACAGCCTGTTGATAATAAAGAAACCCTTTAAAATAAAGGGTAGACACTATTTTTACGATGTGGATAAGTCTGATTTACCTTTTTCTACAATTAACAGCTTAGATAAGCTTGTTGATAATTCTGTTAAAATCTTCTTCTGTCGAAAAGTGTATTTGAATCGTTCCTGAGTGATTTTTGTGATAACGTAGAGTTATGGGGAGACCTAGTGATCTTTCAAGTTCTTTTTCTTTATCTTTTACATGGGTATCTTTTTTAGATTTTTGTTTTCTAGGAAGTTCCTGAAGTTTTTTTTCTAGAGTACGAACAGACCATCTTTCAGCCACAACCTGCTGAAAGATGGTTAACTGCTTTCGAGAATCCTCAATAGCTAAGAGTGCTCTAGCATGTCCCTGACTCAGACTTCCGTTTTCAATACTCGTTTGTATCTCTCGCGGAAGTTGTAGTAGTCTAAGAGCGTTACTAATATATGGTCTAGATTTTCCCATAGCTTTAGCGAGCTCCTCGTGACTATAAGTTAACTCATCAATTAAATTACGATAGGCCTTTGCTTCTTCAATAGGATTGAGATTTGATCGTTGTAGATTTTCAATAATAGCTTGTTTACGACTCTCTTGATCTGTAACTTCCTTTACAACTGCAGGGATTTCTGTCATCCCTAAACGTTTACAGGCTCGTAAACGTCTTTCTCCAGCAATTAGTTCATAACCAATAATATCAGATTTTCGTACAATAATTGGCTGTATTAAACCATTTTCTGATATTGATTGACTTAGTTCTACTAACTCTTCATCGGAGAATTTTAGACGAGGTTGAAAAGGATTGGGGTAAATTTCACTAATAGATAAAGTTTTGAGTTGTTCTGACATGGTATTCCTTTCCCAAAAAAGACCTTTACATTATTGTAAAGGTCTTTTGACAGATTTGTCAATAATTAATCAGATATGTCTTCTGTAGATTTTGTTAATTTAAGATCTACAGTTTTCTTATCTTTACCACGATAGAAGGTTACCTTGATAGTATCTCCAATACTATGGCTGTAAAGATTGGTTTGAATATCAGTTTTTGAGCTGATTTTCTTACCATCAATCTCAGTGATAACATCATATTCTTGAAGTTTACCGTCATCTGGCATACCTTTCTGAACACTACCGACAACAACACCGGATTTGACCTCATCTGGTAAATCTAATTTAGAAGTTGCGCTGCTAGAAAGGCTATTAAGATCTGCTATTGAGATTCCTAGTGCTGGTCGTGTAACTTTACCATCTTTTTCTAATTGATTGATGATTTCAACAACATCGTTTGATGGAATGGCAAACCCCATACCTTCAACAGCACTACCAGCGACTGCAGACGTTGATGAAATTTTACTTGAATTAATACCGATAACTTGTCCTTCAATATTGACTAGGGCACCACCAGAGTTACCAGGGTTAATGGCTGCATCTGTTTGGATAGCGTTTGTTGATACAGTTTCACCATTATCGTTTTGCATCGTTATAGTACGGCTAAGGCTAGAAACGATTCCTTCTGTTACTGAGTTGGCGTATTCGGTACCAAGTGGGCTACCGATAGCAATTGCTTTTTCACCAACAGTAAGGGAGTTTGAGTCTGCAAATTCTGCAACAGTTGTTATTTTATCTGAAGATACTTTGACAACTGCTAGGTCAGAGTAAGTGTCTTTACCAACAAGTTCACCAGTAATTTTCGAACCATCCGAAAGCATGATTTCAAGTTTTTTAGCCCCATCGACAACGTGGTTATTGGTTACGATGTAGGCTTCTTTGCCATCTTTTTTATAGATGACTCCAGAACCTTCACCAGCGACCTGCAGACCATCTGAATCTTTTGAATTTTCTTGGCTAGAATCAGAACTGTCCCCTCCGCCAAAGATACGGCCATAAAGGTCATTTAGAGAATCTGAAGATGAACCTTCTTGATAATTGATGACAGAAACAACAGCATTTTGTACTTTCTTAACAGCCTTAGTTGTATCTGTTATATTGGTGTAGACGGTCTTAGCCGTTTTTACTCCAGTATCTGTTGTATTGGTAAAAGATACCCCGGCTGCTGTTAGTAGGATAAAGGCACCAAGTAAACCACCTAGTAAGCCAATAATTAGCATTGCAATTGGCGCGACTATCTTCTTCCAGTTAAATTTTTTCATGTTTAGTCCTCCTTCTTGATAAACATATCAAGGTAAGCTTAATTATATCATAAAGTGATTTAAAAAACAGTTATCAACAGTCTGTGGATAAGTAAAAAAATTGTAGATGATAGGCTATTATAGATGGAATAAATAGGGGTTAATAAATATGAAAAACTGTGGATAAGGTGTTAAAAGACTGTGGATATGTGCTATAATGAACCTATGAAAGTTAAATTGATTACTGTTGGAAAATTGAAAGAAAAATATTTGAAAGATGGCATTGCAGAGTATATCAAACGACTAGGACGCTTCACAAAATTTGAGTCTATAGAGTTGACGGATGAGAAGACGCCTGATAATGCAAGCGAAGCTGAAAATAAAGCTATCCTAGACAAAGAAGGACAGCGTATTTTGGCTAAGGTTGGTGACCGTGATTACGTCATTGCCTTAGCAATTGAGGGAAAGCAATTTCCCTCGGAACAGTTTGCCAAAGAGTTAGAGCAAGCGACCCTTAGAGGCTATTCAGATATTACTTTTTATTATAGGGGGGAGTTTGGGGCTATCACCTAAAGTGAAAAAGAGGGCTAATCAATTGATGAGTTTTGGTCTTTTGACTTTTCCTCATCAGCTTATGCGCCTTGTATTAGTGGAACAAATTTATCGTGCATTCATGATTCAGCAAGGAAGTCCATATCATAAGTAGAAAAAGGAAATCGATATGTTCAAAATGAAAAAACGCTCCTATCGTGTTTTTGAAGGTTTACGAGTAGCAACTTTAGTTAGTTATATAGGGGGATTTATTGATGCCTATACTTACAATACTCAAGACGAACGATTCGCAAGTATTCAGACAGGGAATCTTCTCTATTTAGTCATTCACCTTGTTGAAGGGAATATTGCAAGAGCTTTTAGCTATGCAATACCTATTTTTTTCTTTATTTTAGGTCAGTTTTTTGCTTTTTTTTGTTAAGAAGTGGCTTATCAACCATAAATGGAGATGGCATTTACAAGCAATTAGGCTTGCCTTACTATTGATGACTATTCTTGCAATTATCACACCTTATGTTGATTCCATTATTACTATTGCAGGCTTGGCATTCTTTTGCCTCTCTCCAAGTAGGTATTTTTTAAGCGGGTTAGAGGAGTAAATTACGCCTCCTTCATGATGACTGGTAATATCACTAATACTTCCCTAACAGTTGCAAGAGCTATTGATGAGAGTGATCCTAAAGTACTAAAACAAGCTTCTTACACTATTATTATCATCTTTACCTTTATGGTGGGAGTCGCAGCATCAACTTGGTTTGCCCAAATATTTACATGAATACAGTCTATATACAACTTGCTCCCTTTGTTATTTAAATTATTTCTATTATCGAGCAAAAGAAAAACGCAACTAGAGATTCTAGATTGCGATTTTTTCATCTGATCCCAGCAGGATTCGAACCTGCGAACCGTTCGCTTAGAAGGCGAATGCTCTATCCAGCTGAGCTATGGGACCAATAACTCTATTAGTTTACAAAATATATAGCAACATGTCAATACTTTGTAAAAGCTGGATAAAAACTAACATAAAATTCGAACAAATTCAGCAAAATTTAATTTATTTTTTGAAAAAAAGTATAGACAAAATCGAATACTCTGATATAATAATAAGAGTGTTAGCGAGATAAAAATCTCAAAACTTGGTCCGTTGGTCAAGGGGTTAAGACACCGCCTTTTCACGGCGGTAACACGGGTTCGAATCCCGTACGGACTATTTTTGCTACTTAGCAGTTTTATCCGCCATAGCTCAGTTGGTAGTAGCGCATGACTGTTAATCATGATGTCGTAGGTTCGAGTCCTACTGGCGGAGTGATAAGACACCTCAAGTTGTATAGCTTGAGATTTTTTTGTACCCTAAATCTAAAAGGTCTATAACATTTGTTCTAGACCTTTTAGGTTTTTATTTAGGGCGAGTAGCTTTTTGAGTAATTTTTATTTTACCGATGAAGTAAGCATAGCAACAAAATATTCCAAATGCCAAGCAACTAATAATCAAGCCAATCTTAAGGCCATAGGGAATAAAGGTAAGCACAACTTTTCCTTTACCACTAGGGACATCAACCTTCATGAACCCCTTTTGAGCTCGATGAATTTTAACGTTTTTATTATTTACTGTTGCTGTCCACCCCTTGTCGTATGGAATGGTGAAAAATAATGAAGCATTTTTGTGGCTACTATAATCAGTAAATACTTTATTTTTTGATGTAGTAACCTTGGTATCACGTTCATTAATAGTATCCATAGCAATCTTGTAGTTTTGAGTATCAAGGGCATAAAAACTAGGATTATCAAAGGATATTGCTTTATTTCCGGGAAAATTAAGATTGATGGTGATTGCTTCTTCTGTTTCAAAGTAGCCAAGATCGAAGAAATCAAAAGTATTGTCAGTAACTTGATTCCTTGTCACCCCATTTACAGTAGTTGACAAAGAGTGATTATTGTCATCGGACCAAGAAATGTTAGGAATACTAACGTAGAGTTGACTATGTGGCGGAGCAATGACTTGATAAGTGATAGTAGCAAAATCGTTATTCGAGTTGCTAACATTTTTAGCCACGCGCTGATTCAAAGATTTAGCATCATTATCAGAAAGTTGGGATGGAACTCTTCTAAAGTATGTTAAGTTAAGTCCAGCTAGAGCATTTATTAAGCTAGTTTGATTGTCAAGTGTATTGACAGTAAAGTCAACATTAGTGTAAATCCCATTAGTTAAGATAGCGAGCTGGCTAGCATAATCATTTTGATAAAGTCTTACTGTCTTTTCAGAAGCTATGTAATTAAAACCATACTTATTCAGGTCAAAGTTCGATAAATTATATTTTATTCCGAAGAGACTATCAGCAATAAGTGTATTATTTTGGTAACGTAGGTTTAAATTAGTCCCTTCAGATTTGAACCCCAACCTGTCTAGTGTTGAGCTTGAAGCAGTATTTCGAATGGATGAAAATTGAGAAATACCATTATAATTGAATTTCATACTGTCGTTACCAGTTTGAGCCTCAAGCCTCTCCATACGGTAAAAATTCTTATTAGCCTGCTTCGTATCTGAAACCAATTTTGAAATTGCCGACATATTCCGTAGGTATCCTTCACGAGTTGGAAAAATCCACTCATTTCCAAGAGCTCCAACAACATAGTAAGTATTTAGTCCAAGCTCAAAAATGCAGAATAAGAAGGTGAAACAGCGAAAAACACTCCTAGGAATCTGCTGTCTAAAATAGCTAATAAATAAAATGGCATAGGCTAATAGAAATGCTAGGCTTAATAGCCAGGAAACTGGTTCAATGAAACTATAGTGAGACTGAAAAATCCAAGTTAGTAAGTAAGCGACACTCAATCCTACGAAAGGTAGGAGCAGCCTTTGTAGAGAAAACTTTTCAATTCGGTTGAGAGTTTCTCCTGCCAAAAGAACAATTAAGAGAGAAAGAAGCCAAGAATAGCGATGGAGAAACATGTTAGGTGCATGCATACCTTGCCAAAACAAATCAAGAGGTTGTAAGTTGAAACTAGCAATAAAGAAAGCTAATAACAAGAAGTAGCCTAAACGTAGTGATAGCTTGATTTCCTTACTAATGAAGAAAAGTAGAAAAAGAATCAAAGGCAAGAGTCCCACATAAATCATAGGGATTGATCCAAATTTAGTAGTATCGTAAACTCCGACCAGATTTTTGGCAAAGAAATCAAAATAGTATGTGGATTCTGTCAACAAACTTGATGGAGCTGTAAACTTCTCACCATGTGTAGTTAAATCAAGTAATGTTGGGAGTAGCATGATAGTGCTGCTTAGACCAGCTAGTATAGAGACGATTCCAAAGTCTATAAAATGAAGGATTTTACTCTTCCATCCCGTGATAGTTATTAGTTGTATAATAGTGTAAAGGGTTAAAAAGATGGACATCATATATCCAAAATAGTAGTTTTGGATAAAAAGACAGGTCAGACTCAAAAAATATAGCCCGCGTTTATTGAATCTTAGTAAAAGGTGTAATCCTAATATGATTAAAGGTGCTAAAATAAAGACATCTAGCCAAGTATTAATTTCTAACTGACTGGTAGCAAAGCTCATCAAAGAAAATCCTGTAGAAAGACATAAGATGAAACTTCTTGAGACTTTGGTAAAGAGATGCTTAAAACTGAAGGCTCCTGACAGACCAGTAAGTCCGAACTTAAGCAGTGTTATGTAATAAAAAGCATCGGCCATTTGGCTGACGGTAAAGAAATAGTAGAGTGGAGACAAGAAGGAACCTAAGTAATAACTTGTTAGGGCATAGAAATTAAGCCCCAATCCACTTGTAAAGGTGTAAAAGAGGCTCCCATCTCCATGAAGTATATTTCTCAGTTCGGTTGCAAATATCACATACTGATGAAAACCATCACTTGTTAAAATAGTTCTCTCACTACCAGGATAGATTTTTTGGCTGTATAATACACCTATCATGATTAGTACTGGTAAGAAAAAAGCAGCCAGATAGAATAATAAGGTCGTATAGTATTTTTTATTTGTCATAATGATAATAAGACAGGTTGGGATATCCCAACCTGTATCTTTTTATAGTTTAATCAGCCCACAGTGCTTTGACTTTAGCTTGAACTTCTTCATTTTCAAGGAATTCATCATAAGTTTCATCGATACGGTCAATAACACCATTTTTAGAAATAACTACGATGTGGTTCGCTATCGTTTGGATAAATTCGTGGTCATGGCTGGCAAAGATAACAGACTCTTTGAAGTCACGGATGCCATCATTCAGACTTGAGATTGACTCCAAATCCAAGTGATTAGTTGGATCATCTAGAAGGAGAACGTTAGATTTCAGAAGCATGAGTTTAGAAAGCATGACACGGACTTTTTCTCCCCCCGAGAGGACACTAACAGACTTATTAACTTCATCTCCTGAGAAGAGCATACGACCAAGGAATCCACGCAAGAAGGTATCATCGTCTTCCCCTTTTTCAGCGAACTGACGAAGCCATTCAAGGATTGATTCACCAGATGCAAAGTCTTTAGAATTGTCTTTTGGAAGGTAAGAACGGCTAGTTGTAACCCCCATTTGATTGTACCTTCATAGTCGATATCATCAGCTAGGGCACGAATTAAAGCAGTGGTTTGAATATCGTTTTGACCGATAATAGCTGTCTTATCTCCTGGACGTAGGATGAAACTAATGTTATCAAGAATGGTTTCACCATCCATCTTAACAGTGAGATTTTCAACTGTTAGAAGATCGTTACCGATTTCACGTTCTGCTTTGAATTTGATAAACGGATATTTACGGCTTGATGGAACGATTTCCTCTAGCTCAATTTTATCAAGCATTTTCTTACGAGAAGTTGCTTGTTTAGATTTTGAAGCGTTGGCAGAGAAACGTGCAACGAACTCTTGAAGTTCTTTAATTTTTTCTTCTGCTTTGGCATTACGGTCGGCCTGCAAGCGTGCAGCCAATTCTGAAGATTGTTTCCAAAAGTCGTAGTTACCAACATAGAGTTTGATTTTACCAAAGTCAAGGTCGGCCATATGCGTACAAACCTTGTTCAAGAAGTGACGGTCATGGGATACGACAATTACAGTATTTTCAAAATCAATCAAGAAATCTTCAAGCCAAGAGATTGACTGGATATCAAGACCGTTGGTAGGTTCGTCAAGAAGAAGCACATCAGGTTTACCAAAGAGCGCTTTTGCAAGAAGGACTTTCACCTTATCACCATTAGCTAATTCGCTCATATTTTGATAGTGAAGGTCTTCTGAAATATTTAGATTCTGGAGTAATTGTGAGGCCTCGCTTTCAGCTTCCCAACCACCTAATTCAGCAAACAGACCTTCTAATTCAGCAGCACGAACACCATCCTCATCTGAAAAATCTTCCTTCATGTAGATGGCGTCTTTTTCTTTCATAATATCGTAGAGACGTTCATTTCCCATGATAACCACATCAATGACGCGTTCATCTTCATAGTCAAAGTGGTTCTGACGAAGAACAGAAAGACGCTCATCAGGACCAAGTGAGATATGTCCTGTTGTGGGTTCAATATCACCTGCTAAAATTTTCAAAAAAGTAGATTTACCAGCACCATTAGCACCGATAAGCCCATAAGTATTACCAGGTTTGAAGGCAATGTTAACATCATCAAAAAGTTTACGATCGCTAAAACGAAGCGATACATCTGATACAGTAAGCATATAATATCCTTTATTTCTATTCTTAAATACTATTTTACGAGAAATTAGACTTTATTTCAATTGATTTTATAAGGGATTAATAAAGTCATTTGGAACACTCTTGTAATCTTTTTGAAGGCTAAATCCACGTCCCATAACTGTAGAAGCAGGGATAATGACAATGAAGGCAGTTTCGTCTATTTTTTGGATTTCTTCTTGGACTTTTGGGACCTCATGAGTTGACAAGGTGGTCATAATCATATTTTGAGAATGTCCAGTATGTCCACCAAAAACTGGAATTTTTGTTGCACCGCGATCAGCACCATTAGTGATGTAGTTTAGAATTTGATCACTCTTTTGTGAAATGATTAGGAGATTCCGTGATGAATTGAGTCCTACCATCATTTTGTCAATTGTAAGGGATACGACATAAAGAGATAAAATGGAGTACATAACAGTATCAGGAGAAAAGGCTATGGCACTAATGGCGACAATGATTCCATCAACTATGAGTAGGACCACTCCTAGAGGTAGAGGTGTGTATTTATTAAGAATTTGTGTGATAATCCCTGTTCCCCCAGTTGAGGAATTCCCATAAAAGACTATTCCTAGACCTAATCCTAGTATAATTCCACCAAAAATTGATGCTAACAAAGGTTGTTTGGTAAGCGTAGGTAAACCTTCGGTTAATTTAATAAAAGTCGGGAAAACTAGAGATCCATATAAAGTTTTTAGGAGAACTTCGCGGCCAAGGAAGCACCAACATAAAATTAACAAAGGGATAGTTGTCGCTAAGACAAAGTTAGCATTATTCCAACCGAAAAGAGCATTTAAACTAATGGCTAGCCCTCCGACACCACCTGAAGCAATATTATTTTTAACTAAAAGTGAGTTATAACCAACTGCAGATATAAAAGAACCGATTGTAACTAAAAGTATGTCTATTATTCGACGTTTCATATATTATCTCCTAAATATGATATTCCTATTATCAAGTCTTTTTTAGTATCCGTCAAGTAATGACTATTTTGATTGTTTAGAAAGTTATGTTTCACGTGAAACTAGAAATATAACCTTGACAAGAATGGATAAAACAATGTAGAATAATAGTCATCAGAAGAGTAATTCTTCCTTTCTTTTTTAGAGAGCTGGTGTTAGGTGTAAACCAGAATGAAGGTGGAATGAATGGGCTGAGGAAAATTGACGAGTAACGTGAACACATAAACGTTAGGTTTGGCACCCCTTACCGTGCAACTTCTTTGTTGAGAAGTTTTGAGATGATAGCTTTACAAAGAGTTATCGACTGAGGTGGTACCGCGTATCAAAAGTGATTAACGCCCTCACGCATATTTTTGCGTGGGGATTTTTATATTAGAGAGGTAATTATATGGCGAAACCTATTATTTTGACGGGAGACCGTCCAACAGGGAAACTTCATCTAGGACACTATGTTGGTAGTTTAAAAAATCGTGTCCTTTTACAAAACGAAGATAAATATAACATGTTTGTCTTCTTGGCTGATCAGCAAGCTCTTACGGATCACGCAAAAGAGTCAGAGATCATCAAAGAATCAATTGGGAATGTTGCTTTAGATTATCTTTCTGTAGGTTTGGATCCAGCGAAGTCTACTATTTTTATTCAAAGTCAGATTCCTGAGTTAGCTGAGTTGACTATGTATTACCTGAACCTAGTTTCATTGGCTCGTTTAGAGCGTAATCCAACAGTTAAGACGGAAATTGCTCAAAAAGGCTTCGGAGAATCTATTCCAACAGGATTTCTAGTTTATCCAATTTCTCAGGCAGCTGATATCACGGCATTTAAAGCTAATTATGTTCCTGTGGGGAATGACCAAAAGCCAATGATTGAGCAGACACGTGAAATTGTACGTAGTTTTAATCATACTTACAACTGCGATATTTTGGTTGAACCAGAGGGAATCTACCCTGAAAATGAGGCTGCAGGACGCCTCCCAGGTCTAGATGGTAATGCTAAGATGTCTAAATCCTTGGGTAATGGAATCTTCCTTTCAGATGATGAGGATACTGTTCGTAAAAAAGTTATGAGCATGTATACTGATCCAAATCATATTCGTGTGGAAGATCCAGGCCAAATCGAAGGTAATATGGTTTTCCATTATCTTGATATCTTTGGTCGCGAAGAAGATGCTGTTACAATTGCTGAAATGAAGGAACATTATCAGCGTGGTGGTTTGGGAGATGTGAAAACAAAACGTTATCTTCTAGAAATTTTAGAACGTGAGTTGACTCCAATTCGTGAACGTCGTTTAGAGTATGCTAAGGATATGGGAGAAGTGTTCCGTATGCTTGAAAATGGTAGTCAAGCTGCACGCGAGGTTGCTGGACAAACATTAGTAGAAGTAAAAGAAGCGATGGGAATTAAATATTTCTAAGAAATAAAAATAGGGGTCCAGATAATCTGGACCCCTATTTTTGTTTGGAAAAAGGTTTTCTTATAATCCTATGCGAAACCTGTTGACAAATCTATTTAGCATGATATGATATTATCAATTAAAAAATAGCTAGGGGTTTTTGTACCTCAAAACTTTGAGAAAAGAGGACGATTATAATGTCAAATTGGGACACTAAATTCTTGAAAAAAGGTTACACTTTTGATGACGTACTGCTTATTCCTGCGGAAAGTCATGTTCTACCAAACAACGTCAACTTGAAGACGAAATTGGCTGAAAATTTGACATTAAATATTCCAATCATCACTGCAGCTATGGATACAGTAACAGATAGTAAGATGGCTATCTCAATTGCTCGTGCAGGTGGCTTGGGTGTTATTCACAAAAACATGTCTATTGCGGAACAAGCTGAAGAAGTTCGCAAAGTAAAACGCTCTGAAAATGGTGTAATCATTGATCCATTCTTCTTAACACCAGAACATAAAGTTTCTGAAGCTGAAGAATTGATGGAACGCTATCATATCTCAGGTGTTCCAATCGTTGAGACACTTGAAAATCGTAAATTGGTTGGTATTATCACAAACCGTGATATGCGCTTTATCTCTAATTACGAGACACCAATTTCAGAACATATGACTTCTGAGCAATTGGTCACTGCTCCAGTTGGAACAGATCTTGAAACTGCTGAAAGCATTCTTCATGAGCACCGCATTGAAAAGTTGCCTTTAGTTGATGAAGAAGGTCGTTTGTCAGGACTCATTACTATTAAGGATATCGAAAAAGTTATTGAGTTTCCTAATGCAGCTAAGGATGAATTTGGTCGTCTATTGGTAGCAGGTGCTGTTGGGGTTACCTCTGATACTTTTGAACGTGCAGAAGCTCTCTTTGAGGCAGGTGCAGACGCTATTGTTATTGATACAGCACATGGTCACTCAGCAGGTGTTCTTCGCAAAATTTCTGAAATTCGTGCTCACTTCCCAGACCGTACTTTGATTGCAGGAAATATTGCAACGGCTGAAGGTGCGCGTTCGCTTTATGAAGCAGGTGTTGATGTCGTTAAAGTAGGTATCGGACCAGGTTCTATTTGTACAACACGTGTGGTTGCGGGTGTGGGGGTACCTCAAGTGACTGCTATTTACGATGCTGCTAGTGTTGCGCGTGAATACGGAAAAACAATCATTGCTGATGGTGGTATCAAATACTCAGGTGATATTGTAAAAGCACTTGCAGCAGGTGGTAACGCTGTAATGCTTGGTTCTATGTTTGCCGGTACTGATGAAGCACCAGGTGAAACTGAGATTTTCCAAGGTCGTAAATACAAGTCTTACCGTGGTATGGGATCAATTGCAGCTATGAAGAAAGGATCAAGTGATCGTTACTTCCAAGGCGCTGTGAACGAAGCTAATAAACTAGTTCCAGAAGGAATTGAAGGCCGTGTAGCTTATAAAGGTTCTGTTGCTGATATCGTATTCCAATTGATTGGAGGCATCCGTGCAGGTATGGGTTATACAGGAGCAGAAGATATCCAAGCTTTACATGACAAAGCTCAGTTTGTTGAAATGTCAGGTGCAGGGCTTATAGAAAGTCACCCTCATGATGTTCAAATTACAAACGAGGCGCCTAACTATTCAGCTCATTAAAAGACACAGAAGTACTTGCCAAGAGGCAAGTACTTTTGTGCATCAATATTTACATTAAGTTTACAATACATTCACGACAATAGAGTTGTTATTATAGGATTTAGGAGAAAGTTGTTTACAAGATATCCAATGTTTATTGTCACAGTTGTCAACAAAAAAAGCAGTTCATTAATCGACTTGCTTTTCATAAATAGTACCATTCTTAACTAAGAAGGTCTTTAAATTGGGTGGTAGGTTGCTAAGATGATCGAGTGAGGTTGTAGTCATGAAAGTTTGGACCTCTTCATCAATACTTTCTAGCAATTTAAGTTGACGGTGATTGTCAAGTTCACTCATGACATCGTCAAGGAGAAGAATAGGAAATTCCTCTGTCACTTTTTTAATCAGAGCAATCTCAGCCATTTTTAATGAAAGAATAAGGCTACGTTGCTGCCCTTGACTACCGAAAGATGCGTTCATGTCATTAATGTAAAATCTTAAATCATCCCTATGTGGACCAACACCGGTATTCTTTTTGAAGATATCTCTTTTATGATTCTGGTTTAATGTAGTTAAAAATGCTTCTCGAATATCTTTGCTATTTTGTATTGGGATGTTAGATTCATAGGAAATTTTAAGACGCTCAATCTGATTTGAGAGAATACTATGATGTCCATCAGCTTCCTCTTCTAATTGCTTGATAAATTCTAGCCTATGTTTAATAACTCGTGCTCCAAAATCGGCAAGCTGTTCATCTAAAACTGAGAGGAAATTAATGTCTACCTTGTCAGTAGACTTGAGATAGGCATTGCGCTGCTTAAGAACATGATTGTAATTTGATAGGTCTGAGAGGTAAACAGGCTTAATCTGTCCTAAATCAATATCTATAAATTTACGTCTTAGACTTGGAGATCCTTTTACAAGTTGTAAATCCTCAGGAGCAAAGAGTACCACCGTCATGTGACCTATATAATCAGATAATTTTGCCTGCTTGAGGTAGTTGACCTTTGTAACTCGTCCCTTATTAGATAAGTTGATTTCCAGAGGTAGATTTCCACTATGACGATGCACGATGCCGTTTAGTTTAAGACTATTTTGCTGGAACTGAATTAGTTCCTTGTCTAAATGGGTCCGATGACTACGTGTTAAGGCTAGAAAATAGATAGCTTCAAGAATATTTGTTTTTCCTTGGGCATTTCGTCCAAGAAAAATATTGAGATGTGGTGAAAAGCTCACAGAGGCTTCAGAATAATTTCTAAAGTGTTGAATATCAATTTTTTTTAAGCCACATGGTTAGATTCCTGGGAAACGGACAGGTTTCCTTTTTGTTTTATTACTTTCTTTTGTTTGGTGATTTTTTTTGTTTCTTTTTGTTATCTTTATTCAATTTTTTTTACAATAGCATAAACACGTGCTCTCTCAGCGACTTCTTTTTTATGTTTTTCAATTTCACTTTGTGTAGGAACTACGATAGTAATTTCAAGCTCTTCAGACGGTATGGTAATAACATCTCCATAACGAAGTTTTTTTCCACGCCGTTTTTCCTCCTCACCGTTGAATAAAACAACATTGTTAGCTAAAAAGCCCTTAATAGCTCCACCACTGTGAATGATGCTTAATTCTTTTAAAAGTGCCTGTAGTGTTATGTATTCATCAAATAATTTATATTCCATAGAACCTCAACTTTCTCTTGAGATAAGATAGCATAAAAATGGTATAATTGAAAGCATAAACTTTGCTAGAGGTTATCAATGAAAATTGCTGATGGTGTATATGTACACTTCATTCCAACACAAAAATATAAAACTAACCGTATTGTTTTTCGAATGACAGGTTCTTTGAATAAACAAACAATTGCTAAACGGGCTCTAGTTTCACAAATGTTAACTACAGCTAATCAGACATATCCAACAGTACAGTCTTTCAAAGAGAGATTAGCTTCACTTTATGGGACACAGTTATCAACTAAAGTGTCAACAAAAGGGTTGACACATAGAGTTGACATAGAGTTGACATACCTGAAAGACTTCTTTATTCCAATGAATACAAGTTTATTTTGGGAAGTCTTAGGTTTTTTGATGGATTGTCTTTATAATCCATTGTCAATAGTAGCGCAATACCAAAACAAAGTATTTGACATAGAAAAACAAAATTTAATGACCTACCTGGATGTTGATACAGAGAATAATTACTACTATAGTGAAGTTCAGGGACGAGAGCTTTACTTTGTAAACGAGGCTTTGAAAGTTCCCAAGTATGGGCGAGTAGAGCTTGTTGAAGCCGAGACATCGTTTACAGCTTATCAAGAATTTCAAAGCATGTTAACTAAAGATCGAATTGATATCTTTATGGTTGGGGAATTTGATGACTATCAAGTACTCCGAGGTTTACACAGATTTCCTTTAGAGGGACGCCAAGTTGATTTACAGTTTAGTTATAATCAACCTTATTCTAAAGTTGTGAAAGAAAAGATAGAGACTAGACAGACTAGTCAATCTATTTTACAGTTAGGTTATCAATTTCCTTGTCAATATGGAGATAAAGATTATTTTGCTTTAATTGTATTTAATGGCATGTTGGGTGAATTTGCTCACTCAGCTTTATTTACAAAGATTCGAGAAAAAGAAGGATTAGCTTATTCAATTGGTAGTCAATTTGATGCCTTTACAGGTTTACTAGAAATTTACGCTGGAATTGAAAAATCTAATAGAAATCAAGCTATGCGAGGGATTATCAGAGAGTTGAATCACATTAAATTAGGACGTTTTTCAAGTTCCCTTTTTAATCAAACCAAAAAAATTATACGGATGAATGCCCTTCTCTCTGAGGATCATGCATTAACACTAGTAGAACAACATTTTAATAAGGTTATTTTTGGCGATAAAAAGATCTCATTAGAGGATTGGTTAGATAAAATCGAGAAGGTTACTAAAAAAGATGTTTGCCGTATAGCACGTCAAGTCAAGCTACAAAGTTTGTTCTTTTTAGAAGGAGTGTCTTAGAATGGCTGCTTTGAAAAAAACGTTATTATCCAAAGATTGCTGAAGAAGTTTATTTAGCAACTTTAGATAATGGTATGTCGTTATCTATTATCAAGAAAAAAGGATTCATTGAAAAAGCTGCCTTTCTGTCTACAAATTTTGGGGCACTAGATAATCGCTTTTATATTGATGGTAAGTTGCAGACATACCCTGCTGGTATTGCTCATTTTCTTGAACACAAGTTATTTGAGGATGATCAGGGAAGGGATGTTACATTGGACTTTGTAAAGCTAGGAGCTGATGTCAATGCTTTTACCACCTTGGATAGGACAACATATTATTTTTCAACAATTGATCACTTTGAGGAGTCACTGGAGCTTTTGCTGAAGTTTACAAGTGAGTTTACAAGTTCCGAAGATACTGTCAACCATGGAAAAAGAATCATTGAACAAGAAATAAACATGTATCAGGATGATCCTGATTATAGAGTTTATTTAGGGTGTTTACAAAGCTTGTATCCCAATACTATATTAGGTCAAGATATTGCTGGAAG
>ENA-OQDC01000542-OQDC01000542.1-human-gut-metagenome-genome-assembly--contig:-NODE-542-length-25688-cov-2.957240_pt1 | contig 25688 bp, 21 predicted proteins | sample MGYA00242770_ERZ504601 | MGnify/ENA primary metagenome ERZ504601 (study PRJEB26092, sample SAMD00036305) | human gut metagenome | host: Homo sapiens | study: EMG produced TPA metagenomics assembly of...
GATGCGGTCGTTGTAGATGACGTTGCCATCTGTACGTCCTCATTATAGAGGTTATCCCAGTCGATGTTAGGATATTCCTCTTCCCTTTTGAACTACATTTTTTTTGAGTCATCAACCTCCTGGCCAGCGCATCCTCTCCTTCATCTGAAGGCTTGTCGTCCGGAGCTTCTTCATCTGAAGGATTGTCGTCCGGAGCTTCTTCATCTGAAGAATTGTCGTCCGGAGCTTCTTCATCCGAAGGATTGTCGTCCGGAGCTTCTTCATCTGAAGGCTTGTCGTCCGGAGCTTCGTCAACTGAAGGATTATCTTCCGGGGTTTCTCCTGCTAAAGCTTTACTTGAAGTACCAATAGATTCTTGGTTTTCGCCTGTTAAAAGTATCACTTGAACCATCAGGAGGATTTTGTTCCGTCTCGGTTAAAGTTTTACTTGAAGCATCATTTGCGTTCTCATTTAACTTCTCAAAATAGATTCGATGATCTACAATGTCTGCTCCATCACACTCATCCAAAAGAGCATAAAGAATCTCGTCCGCATAACGCTTAGGGTCACGGGAGAAACGGGTAAGCTTAGCATGGCGAGGGTTAACATCCTCCAGGAGAGTAAGGTCGGCTTCAGCATGGCTGCTCCCTCTGAGCTTATTGAATAATTGCAATTTTTCACTTCTGTTCATAAATTATTATATATTATAAAAGGTGCGCCACCCTTTTGATGGCGACACACCTTAAAGTAAAACATCTTAAAATTAAATGAAGCCATCGCGTTAAGAAAGTGTATTCTTAGAAGAAGGCGATGATACTGCACTCTTCTACTGGTCACCACTTGTATGACTTTCGGTAGCAGAAGAGGTAGATGTTGTGACTCCAAGCGGATCTTCTGCGTACAGGCAAGGGAGATCGACTGAAGTGCGCTTGAAGGTAAATGTAGTATAACGGCCATCCTTATCGTCCTTGGTCTCAGTATTGTTGAGAATCATAGGGCGCTCAGGTTCTCCGACGATGTACCATTGAGTATCCTTCACATGCTTGTATAGAACGATGAACTTGCCTCCAGCATACTGCTCAATGAAATTGTAGAGTTCCACACGAGTACCACCCATAATGATTACCAGGTTATTCTCTCCCGAAGTCGTAATATCTCCCTTCTCGGTGGTAGCTGTGAACGTCGGAATGTCGTGAGCATCAAAAAGGAAAGCTCCAAGTCCTTCAGCAATTTCCGTCTTGAACGGAATCGCCTTGACCTTCCGTTCTTTATCCGGTTGAGGGAAAGCCTTGGTTATATCGACAAGAGATGTCGGTACCAACACGACCTGATAGGCAATGGCAGAACCATGGGTATCTCGGTCGGTCACGTCGTCAATAGATGTCAGAGCGACGAACGCTGCCATGGAGACTCCTCCACCTACGCCTGCAGTAGGTGTAGGGTCGATAAGCATCTGAAGAAGTGATACGATGCCTAACAGCATGATGACCGTCATGAAGAGCATGCGTCCCTTGTGCTGAGCATAATGGTAACCCTGGTTAGGGTTGTAGGTACGATGGCGTACTGGAATATTGATTTTTCTTCATAATTCTTTTCGGAAAATGTAGGCGGGGTTCACACCCCACCTACCAGTTTAACAACAAAAAAACATTATATATTATGAATTAGCGTCCTCCAGGAACGTTAGGCTGGACTGCCTTGTTGATGGTTCGCTTGCCGCCTACACGACGCTCAAGTTCACGGAAATTACCGTCCTTACCAAGAATGACCATAATATAGTCGCCTACCTGGGTAGGAGTCCATGCTGCAGTAATGTTGGCAAACTTACCGCTCTTGGCGATAGTGAGCTGGTGCTTGGTGTCACCCTCGCCAATCTCGATACAGTAGGCAACGCCAGCCTTTGCATTCCGGATATCCTCGATAGTGGTTGCAGTCGTGGTCTCGTCGGTAATCTGCCAGAAACCGTTTGCACCATTAATCTCTGCACCGATGACAGTAGCAGGGAGGTTTGTGAAAATCTGCTGGAACTCGTAGTCGTTGTCGTCCATGGCAGCCTTGCTGTCAAACTTGCGACCGGTGAATGCTGCACCGCAGCCTTCCTTCCAGGTGCTCCAGGCACGAACAGACTCCATCTGCTCCTCCATTCTGACTGCTAGCATCTCACCTGGGAGATACTCGATGAACTGGATATTGCCAGGAACATCCATGAACATCCAGCAAGACTTACCCTCGTATGGCAGCCACTTGATCTGGATGGTAGAGTCCGGAACACGGTTCTTGTAACCGTTAGGACCTGTGAAGTCCTGATCCTTTCCGTAGGTCTCACGGCAGTTGGCAAGCCACCAATCAATGTGGTTCTCGTTGAGGTAGAGAACGTGGTTGTCGATTGTCATACCCTCAGAAAGGTGGGTCTTGACATCGGTAATAAACTCCTTAACCGCATCGAGCATGTTAGCCGAAGTATAGGTATTGTAGCTCTTGTTGGCAAATGGCTTGATGCTGTAATCGTGAATATAGCGAAGCAGGGTGTACCAGATACCTGTACCCGCATTAAGGAAGCTTGAAGGCTGGCCAGTCTCTGGCTTCACGTAGATACCACGCATACGGCGCTGGTTCTGCTCATCCTGAGCCTTCTTGAGAAGGTTGAGCAGGCAGAATTCAATCATAGACCACTTGATAGGATCAGAACCCTCCTTGTTGAGGTAGGCAATATACTTACGCTCCAGCTCCTTCATCGGTCCGAACTTCACCTTGATCATGGCATCATCGACGTAACCCATCTCGTTCTCGAGCTGCATGCCACCCTTGTAGATTTCGCCCTCCTGGTATCCCTGAGATACCTCATCGAAGAATGCATTGAAGAGTACATCTCGGTCCTGAACACCATAACGAACAGGGAAGAACTCTGTGAGATTACGAAGCTCAAGAATGCGTGCAATGAGAGCATCCTGGCGAAGGATAACGAACTGATCGCCCAATCCGGCATTATCTACACCGTTGTAGTTGGTTGAGAACTGGCCGGAAGCGAGAGCCTTGGTGTCACGGAGTTCGTTACGACTCTGGTGGTAATTGTAGCGCTGCTGCAGAGCTGCCGCATACGCCATTGCTTCCTTACGGAAAGCTATACCGGTTGACTCGTCTGGAGTAGAGGAAGCCGCAAGTGCAGGATTAACCGCAATCTGGTTCCATCGCTTCTTCATATCAAACATAGAGTGCTCAATGCCAAAGAGATAATTATCGTTCGACTCGAAGCCGTTGATAGGGATTGAAGGTGCGGTTACACGGGCAGATGGTTTATCAGGGGCAGTCTCGCCTGCCATCTTCTGCATGTTGGCTGTGAGATTGGTGATTGCCTGGGCGAGCTGCTCGAAGCTGACGTTCTGCTGGCTGTTCTCGGTCTTCTTGCCGTTGTCATCATCACCACAATCATCATCGTCATCAGAATTATCGTCCTTAGACTTACCTGCCTTTGATACTATTGCATAGAGAGCATTGATCTGCTCCTGATGCTTCTTCTCGTCGGCGGCACTATTCTCTGCTGCGAGGTCATCCATGAGAGTACTCTGGTACTCCTTCTGATACGCCTCGCAAAGAGCCTTGTACTCATCTGCAGTAAGGCTCTTTTTCTCGAATTTCTTGGTGAAGCCAAGTTTCTCGAGAATTGCGTTAAGTTTTGCTTTGAAACTCATAAATTAACCAATTAATTTAAACATTAAAACAACTAAAGATCAAACAAAAAAATCTAATATTAAGCATTAACTAAATCCGTAAAGATTCTGCGCTCCCGTGTAGGCTTCACCAAGCTGGGCTACTTCGGCTATCGCCTCCATCAAGGTACGCTTTCCGTCAATAAGCCCAATCTCTTCGGCTGGAGCTGTATAGAAGCTCTCTCCCTGAAGAACCGGTGCGTCATCTCCCAGTTCTGAAAGCTTGGAGCGCATAGCTTTCACTTCTGCCAGGAACTGCTCGTTCATCGGATCGAGAATATTCTTAATGTAATCCTCAGACTTCCCGTCCTTCAGATCATCAAAAATCTTATTCTTCATAGATGATTTCGTAGCCTTGGCCACAATCTTCTTTAATCCCAGCTTCTCGAAGTATGGTTCGAAGTCCCAGAATGAACACATGGTTCCAATGCATCCAACGAAGTCGTTGTTGGTCGTAGCGTAAAGCTTCTGACCATGGCAGCCAATATAATAAGCCGCAGATGCGCAATATTCCTCGTAGATGGCGAGAATCGGCTTTTTGGCGTTCCGTAGAGTCTCACTCAGTCGGTCCATGTACCAGGCTTCTCCTCCAGGTGAGTTGATATGAAGGAGGTGGGCAGATATCTGAGGGTTATTCTCTGCGGCCACAATGTCCTGCTCCATCTGCTTGGAAGAGAAGTACCAGTAGCTGTTTGCTGTCACGACTCCAAACACACGATGATAGGCGATAGTTCCATCGGTTAAAGATGGTGAATCAAATTCGTCCGTGAGCTGTACTTCCTTGGTATCGTCGCGCTGGGATATCTTGGAACATATCAACTGAAGAGCCTCATGAGTCTCATACTGATAATAAGTGTGCGTCTTGAGATACTCTCGAATCTCAGCGTCCGTCATTACCTGTTCTTCTTTTTTCTGCTTTGAATTAACCATGACGCCATTCAATGGGAACGCTGTCACCATCAGCTGGCGGTAGGCATCCTCAGTAATCCATAATGGCAAAGTGGAAAGCAGAAGGGTCTGTATTTCGTTCATCTTGATTAAGTTTTCCACAAAGGTACATATATATAATAGGTATAGAAAAGACCTCAATCCAGCGGGTTCGCAAGCATCTTGCACTTGACGATGAGCTTCGCCTTATTGAGATGCTTGACAAGCTGCACCTTAGCGGGAACAGTTTCGGTTCCTATGCGATATACTGTATCCGGGGAACCAGCACGGTTCTTGGCAGAGATGGCAACTATGGCGCTACGTGGGACCTTGAATGCGTTAAGAACCGTATTGCCCTCAACATCTACAATAAAAGTCTTGCTGCAATCCCAATATACGCCTCCGTTTTCCTCGTTTACCGTTGGCTCAAAAGTGAATGGATCTGACGAGAACAAAAAGTTCGTCTTGAGCCCATCGAGAAGGGAAACTGTCACAAGACAAGAAAATTCTTTCATAACGTGTACTTTTAGATTGATTATTACTAATTTATGAGTGACAAATATTTATATTCGGTATGTATTAAAAATAATTAAATACCTCGTTTTTTTTGGTATTTTCGAGGAGCCTTAGGAAATAGGCGCTGTCTGTACCGGTAAAAGTTCTTCAGAAGCGCATCGGACGATATAGACTCAAGCCTATAGGTTCTGATGAAATCCTCAACCACATCCTGGTTCTTTTTTGGTCTTCCCTGCTCCTCATTCTCGAGCATAAGACGATGGAACTCGAAATTGAAGAGAAGCCGGATGTGCTCCTCTATCTTCTTGGCTGCTGCATGAGATAGATAGTTATAATAAGCAGGATCCTTACCTGGATGACCGTCCATGTTCGAACGACGGGATGGCAGATAGATCTTGAGATTGCAGTCCGGCGAAACCAGGCTGTGCGAGTCCGGCTTGGCCATACAGTTCCACACCACATGATACAGATCTGTAGTGTAAGGGATTTTTATTCCACCCGTTTCTGGTTCAATTTCCAGCTTTTTTTGAATGTACTCTGCCAGATATGGCTCGATTCTGACAGAAGCGATTCGTTTCGAGAGACGTTTTTTTCTTTCCATATTATTTTTGCTTATTTTTGCTTCCTACCGTCCTACAATCCTACAAACTGCAGGTATTCAAATGCAAAGATACTAAATATCAGCGAGTTATGCAAATTTATTCAAACATATTTTCGACCTACACACTCATTTTTTCGTCTCCTACACGTCCTACAATCCTACAAATGGGGGTGTTTTGTAGGACGGAAATGTATGAAACGGCAAAATGTAAAGAATCCTTATTTCCTACATCGTCCTACAATCCTACACCAGTTCCTACAAACATACCAAACGCAGAAAAACATCATAAGATACTGATAATAAGATAAATAGATAACAATAATAGTTTGAAAAGAAATGCATTTGTAGGATTGTAGGATTGTAGGAAGGTGTTTTTCTAAAAATTATTTTCAAAAACATCGCTTTTCACGGTTATTTTTGCAAAATTAGGGGGTACGGGGGATTTTGCGCGCTCAGACCACACGTATATGTAAAGAAATGCCCACGCTAGTCCTCTCGGATTTGCGTGGGCAAAATTATGCAAAATTCAAACTCTTTTATGTGGAAAATCTTTGGTTTTCTCGAATATTTTTCGTATCTTTGTATCGTTAAATTGGGGAATTCGTACCTGATGTAAGGTAGTAAAAACATCCCTTTTAGAATGGCGTTCCTCCCTTCTTTCCGGCGTCAGTCTCATCAAATGGGATGGTTCCTGGCACATATTCCACTTCCTGGCCGTTCGTGTCTGCGGGTGGAGCGAATCTGCTTGAATCCTGCTGGTTTTGATAAGCCTCGCCACTTGTAATCTCTCCACGCCTGAAATCGATGTTGTACATCTCCATAAACTTGTCGTAGTCGATGATGATTGCACTGGTAGAGGTGGAACGTTCCTTGCGGACCCTAACCATTGTCTCCTGGTCATCCTGCTTGGCCACTTCCACCGTTTCCTCCCAGGTGAAACGCCTGGATGGTACAGTTCCAATATATGATGGATGAGAGCGTAGATTTTGTTCGAGTGTTGACAATGTAGTATTCTCACTGTTGTATCCACTTCTGTCATATATGGAGTATACGCTGCTCAGACGCAGGAAGAGTACATGAGTACCAGGGTCGAAGCCGAATGTCTTCTTGTCTCCATGGGAATCCTTGCCGGTAACACTCTTTGGCTGCTCGATGAGCATCTCTCGCCCTACAAGTACCTGCTTGGTATCAATCATATTGTTGACGGCATTGAAGAACATGGCAAGCTTATCGGTGCTTCGGATCAGTGACAACTGGAACTTAATCTTCTCCTGTACGAGGGAGAAGAACTCCGCATAAGTAAATGGCAGCTTGAGCTTGGAGTATTGTTCTACAAGTTTCACCATGCCCAGGAATAAGGAAGCAGTCTTCATGAGTCGGTCCATCTCTCCAGAATTAATTACGTCGCTTTTAAGCTCATTGTAGGCTTCCTGCTTGAGTGCACGGAAATGATCCATAACTACGGGTCTCAGCGACAGCACTTCCAGCAACACGTTAGATAGCCCTACATTTTTCCTCTATATTCTTGAGCTCCTCAAAAAGCTTAGTCTCCTCCGGAGTTCTGTTCTTAGGCTTAGGGACCTCGCAGATGATGACACGACTCATCAGGGCATTATCATCTCGCTGGGGAGTTTCCTGGCCGCAGATAATAACTGGCGCGAACACCTTATCATTCTCGATATCCCTGCCAGAGGTTCCTCGCCGTTTATGCCTACCGTCACCATCATACACAATACCCTTCAGAGCTTGAAACTTGGTGTCTGATATATCTTTGTTGTTGTACTCATCGAGAACTACCGGAACATCCCTGAATGTGCCCATTATCGTACTCATGGCTGCATCGGTACCTGTATTGAGGTTAAATATCGGGATGGTTGGACTTATGAACAGAGAGCGGATAGATATCGCAATCTGAGTCTTACCCGAAGACATTGGACCCATAAAGAACGGTGCGGTAAAGAGTCTGTCAAGGCAGTGTATATTGCTTCGGAAGGCGCACATCAGCGCGAAAACGATTGCCCATTTCCCGTTGTCATTAATCTTATATACCTTATCCATCAGCGAAGCCCATTGTCCGAACGTGACTTGCTTGTTGACAGGTATGTCTTCGTACACGAGCTGAGATATCAATTCGTACTTGTCAGATTGCCTTCCGGATCCGGCGTATATGGTAGAGAAGGCAGGGAGGTAGTAATTCATGTGATTATGAGTCACTACGCCTAGTTCGTTGACCTTCTCGAACACATATTTACCGTTTTCGTCTTCATGCGCTATACCATTGGCGAAGGCGAAGAACTGCTCATCTGTCTTTCGGCTCATTCCTTCAGACTGCTGATTGCCATAAGTCTGTATCTCGCGGCATTGCACGAAGTGACGACTCATATACTCCTTTATTCGCCTCCATTGCCACTCTTCTCCGTCTGTGAAGTTCACGCCTTCGTAGTTGATAAGAACATCCTCGATAGTACTCATCTTCTTCAGAGAACTCGACAAAACCTCGATATACAAGGGCTTATCGAAATAACGGCGGTTCACCTTCAGTACGCGCTTATTCTGCTCGAAATCTTCGTTAAAGATATGGAGAAGAGGTACCATATAGAAATCTGCAACCTGAGAAAAGCCACGTCCATTTTTATTCTGAAACATATAGCAGACTGGTATGCCCTGCTTATTCAGGCGAGGATAATACTTGCACTCGCGAAACATCTGGGCGTACTCTCCTTCCCTCGCATAGCTAGGAACCTCGTCTCCGTCGAAGTCGTCATCATACAGGTCGTCTTTCAGGGCATTCGCTTTCATGACATTCTTGCGCTTGCTGACGAATGGCTTACGGATCTCATCGAACTGCCCCTTAGACAGACCAAGTTTGCTGCAGTAATGATTCTTGTTTACTGTGATGACAGTCTCCTCTGCAAAACTTGTCAGCTCTATGCACCTGGTAATGATTGGAACCTTGTCGCCAAGGAAGCCAGACAGCAGATCGCCATGTATGCGTATATAGAAGTCTATGAACGACTCTACCATATCCTCATGCATTACCCGTATCTGCGAGATACCCGCCTTATACATCTCCACCAGGGTAGACAGATAGCTACTGTCCTCTCCTGTAGTGGAATCTATGCTGCAGCCATCTTCAGTGGTCGCAAAATAACAACAGATACGACGTAGATTCTGTATATCAGTAGAAGAAGGGGGTCCGGCAGCATATACGATAGGATTGTCACCATAAGACTCCATGAAAGCATCGATTGACGATGTTATGACTGCCGGCTCATTATTTCGCAAGTTTTCCTTGAGATTATCCATGCCAAAGATACCATGCTGCATATCCTCCTTTTTGACACTGTCAATGTTGCGACGGATGTCTCGTACCTTATCCTCCAGGATTGCCATCTTGGTATCGAAATCCCTAGCCATGCTCTTCATATACTCAAGACGGAGTCCTGCGTCATGGACGCATGCAACCAGGTTAGATATAGTATTCATAGCCGAAGCTATTACGGCTTCATCCTTGCATCCGCGAGGTACCAGCATTCTTTTCATTGCCTTCGGAAACGTCTCCTCGATATCGAGGAGCTTCTGTCTCGTATTTTCTTTATAGAGCTGGCCATAATTGTCTGGATCGAACCCCTTAGGAAGTCGCACGCACTTGACGTTTGCACCAGCCTTCAGAAGCAGTTCACAGTTCTTGACGGCAGCCTTCATACCTGCAGCATCAGCGTCATATATCATGACAACAGACTGTGTAAAGCGCATGATAAGCCTTACCTGGTCATCCGTAAACGCTGTCCCAGAGCCTCCTATTACGTTCTCGACCCCATACTTATGAAGAGTGATTACATCAAACTGTCCCTCTACCAGGTAAGCAAACCCCTCTTTTGCGATAGATCGTTTGGCCTGATAGAGTCCGAAAATATGCTGACCTTTTCTGAAAATCGGCGTCTCGCCCGTATTTAAATATTTACCAGCTTTCTCGTTCGGGGTAACTATACGCCCGGAAAACGCGATGACTCTTCCCGACACGTCGTAGAATGGGAACATGATACGGTCTCTGAAGAAATCATAGCTTCTTCCATCTTGTGACTTACCGAGTACCCCAACATCAGTAAGCAGCTGCTGGCTATATCCTCGCTCGGTAAGTTGACGCATAGCCACATTACCTGCAGGAGCATATCCTACGCCATATTCTGCAAGCACCTTGTCGTTATAATCGTATCCGCGACTTCTCAGAAAGCTCTCTGCCTGCGAGAGGTTGCCCTGATAGAATTTCGCAGCGGCATCGATAGCAACACGACGAGCTTCGAGGAGCTTGTAAGCGGCGTTCTCTTCCGGAGTAGCTTCTTGCTCCGGGAATTCGACGCCGGCTAGCTTACAGGCCATCCGCAAAGCCTCTGTAAAGGTTATCTGGTTATATTTCTGCAGGAAATCCAAGACATCTCCATGCTCTCCGCAAACAAAGCAATGGTATGTTTGTCTCGTCTTGCTAACCATCATGGAAGGATGGCTGTCGTTATGAAACGGGCAGATTCCCTTATGATTAATACCAGCCTTCTGCAGATTGATATAGGCACCGATTACATCAACAATATCAAGCTTGCTTTTGACGTCATTGATGAAATTTGAGTTGATTTTAATATTTTGCATAATTTATTGATCAAATAGATTAAGCTGAATAGAGTCGAAGGCTTCAGATATAGTTATACTAAAATATTCGGCAACAGCTTTATATTCTTGCGGCTTAATAGGCTTGCGCCCAAAAAAGAGATCCCAATATCTCACCTGGTTGATACCAGTCTCCTTGAAGAAGTACTTGCTAGGATGAAAATCTTCCAGATGTCGGAAGCGGTACTCTAGTAGTTTTTTCAACCGATTTTCCTTAACGACTTGATGTTTGTCATCTAGCCTATGCCGAAGAGCGTATAGACGAACAGCCATCACGGAACGGTTGAGTTCCCTGGAAAGATCTTCCAGACTCATTTTCCCGTAATTGTCTACCAGGTATGCGACTTCGTCTCTGTTCCATTTTTTTGTTACTCATCATTACAAATAGGTTTGATTGTATATTCAATGTATCTTTTAATCTTGAGACAGAACCAGCCATTAATACATGCTCTGATGCTGTCACAGGTTGCGCACTTCTCGGGAACCATGCTTATTCTGATTTAAAATGATCAAGATAATAAGCAGATACCTGTGCCAATGTGCGTAGCTGGAGCTTGGCTTTAATATTCTCCCGATGACGTTGAACCGTCTTGACTGAGATGTAAAGCCTATCAGCAATTTCTTGTGCGCGCAATCCTTTAGAGATTAATTCTACGACCTCGAGTTCTCTGGAAGTCAACTTGGAATCCAGTTTAGGCTTACAGATAACTCCTTCCATTCTGCACTCACCTCTGAGTGGACAACCAACTTCCTCGAAGTGGAAAAATCCATCAGCGTCAATATCCGGAGTATGAGCATCGTACTCCCCAAAGTTACATCTGCAGAACCTTGACACGATATTGAACTCGTACACCTTTCTGTTCAGTTCGCTTGCTGTGTATAACTCGCAGAGAGCCTTGAATGCATGAGGGTATCTGGTCTTGATTAAATCAAGCATCTCCTCAACAATCTCGCGGCTATTGGCCGTAAGTTCCTGGACCGGCTTGCCCAGGGGTTTGTACATAACATCACCCTCTGGGGTTTTGTAAAACTCAATCAACTCCATAATCAGACCTCCGGAAATAGTTCACTCTCTTCCATACCTAGATACTCAGCAACAAGCCCTCTACAAAGAGCATTAGGCTTAGACTTCCCCTGAATCCATCTATAGACGGAATTATTAGACACCTTGCATTTAGTTGCAATCTCTTCCACAACCTTGCAACGAGGATATGGAGGCTTTTCATGTACTCACTAAAACCCATATTTTTAAATTTTTGTTTGAAATTATCTTTTTGTGCGATATTTTTGTATATTTGCACCGTGAGAATTATTAACACGCTGCAAATTTATAACATTTCGGTGATATTACCAAACATTTCACTGATTATTTTATATTTTTCAGCATTTGTTTGAAATTATAAATTAATGGGTACAGAAGTAACTACAAAAACCATCAATGAACGAGTAAACTCTATCATTGAACGAGAAGGTCACACCGTTGCAACATTTGCAAAGAAAATTGGTGTACCATGGACGACTATCAAGAATATCGTATCGGGTAGAAATGCCCCTAGCTACGATATCATGGTAAAGATTATCAATGCGGTAGATTGGGTTGATGCCAACTATCTGGTAATGGGCGAAGAGCTTACGAAAGGCAATCAGGCAAACCTGTTGACAATCGTTGAGAGACAGAACAAGACTATTGAAAGCCAGCAGAACACTATCGATAGGCTTACCAAAAAGATGTTGGAAAAGTAAGGTTTAAATTACCGTCATATTGCACTGTTTTGCGAAAAACGAGCCATTTTATCAAACATTTATTTCATTTCAATCATATAACTGTTTGAGTATCTGCAACTTGTTAGATTCGCAACTCGGTGCATTTTCGGTGTTTATTATGTAAATTTCCGGAATTCCCTGGTTGATTATCAATTAGTTACACCGCAGATTTAGGGATAATAAAACATCAACTTTTTTGTTTTTGTCTTTAAATCCGAATCGAAATCACCAAGAATCTCCCCGGATTGGAATGCAAAAGTACACAATCTATCAGAGATAAAAGACAAATGGTAAGGATAAATCGATTTTCAGTTGATTTATTTGTTCATTCCAACATTTTTTAGTACTTTTGCCCACCAAATTACGAACAAGTAAATAAGATTGGTATAAAAATAGGTATTACCAAAGTAAAGAATAGATTAGATAAAGGAGAATAAGATTATGTCAACGATTATTTATCCATCACCGATATTCGGTCCGGTAAACTCCCGCCGTCTGGGAGTTTCACTGGGCATCAACCTCATGCCATCTGATGGCAAGATCTGCTCATTCGACTGCGTTTATTGCGAATGCGGATTCAACGCCGACTTCCGTCCTAAGAAGAAGCGCCCTACCCGCGAGGAGGTAAGAGAAGGACTGGAGAAGGTTCTGAAAGAGCGCCACGACAACAACCAGCCTCTGGACGACATTACCTTCGCAGGAAACGGTGAACCTACGGGACACCCAGACTTCAAGGGAATCGTGGAAGATACGATGGAACTCTGCAAGAAATATTTCCCTGAAGCACAAGTATCCGTACTCAGCAACGCCACCTATATATATAAGGAGGAAGTGAGAGAGGCGCTGATGCTCGTGGATAACAACATCCTGAAACTGGATACCGTGGATATGGATTACATCAAGAAGCTGGACCGCCCTCAGCAGCCTAACTACGACGTGAAGGAGGTGATTAAATATCTGAAGATGTTCAAGGGGCACGTCATCATCCAGACCATGTTCCTGAGAGGCGACGGTTTGGACAATACCAGCGAGCATTTCGTAGCTCCTTGGCTGGAGGCAGTGAAAGACATCCAGCCTCAGCAGGTAATGGTTTATACCATCGCCCGCGAAACACCAGACAAGTTGCTGGAAAAGGCACCAAAGGTAGTTCTCGATGCCATCAAGGACCGTGTAGAGGCACTGGGCATCAAGTGTACAGCCAGCTATTAAGAGATAATCAGGATAAGAAAGAAAAGCAAGTAGAAACAAGAAAGAATGAAAGCGAAAAGTAATATCCTTATTATCAGCGATATGTGTGGCTACGGAAAGGTATCTGCCGCGGTTCAGATGCCTATCCTCTCTTATATGGGACTCGATGTGTTCAATCTGCCCACCATGCTCATCAGCAACACCTTCCCATACGGCAAGTACGCCATTCTGGAATGCACATCGTATATCGAGGAAGCCTTGCAGAAGTGGAACGAACTGGGCATTCACTTCGATGCCATCACCACGGGTTTCATGGCTTCGGAGCGTCAGGCGAAGCTGGTGGCACGCTATTGCAGAGAACAGGCAGCACTGGGCACCGACATCTATGTGGATCCCGTGATGGGCGATTACGGCAAGCTCTATGGTGGAGCCAGTGAGAGTACCGTGAGATGCATGAAGGAGATGCTGAGCGTATCGCATCTCTGTTTTCCCAACTATACCGAGGCTTGCCTGCTGACGGATTCGGAATACAAGGAAGAGGGAATCTCGGAGAAGGAAGCCTATGAACTGATAGATAAACTGAGAGCCATCGGTTCCCACTCCGTGCTCATCACCTCGTGCATCGTAGAGGGTCAGCATGCCGTGGTAGGTTTCAATCATCTTACAGAAGAGTATTTCCTCCTGCCCTACGAAGAAATCCCTGTTCAGTTCCCGGGCACCGGCGACATCTTCTCCAGCATCATCGTGGGCAGACTGAAGGATGGCGATCATCTTCGCCATGCCACCCGCATCGCCATGGATACCCTGCGCAACTGGATAGACATCAACAAGGATGGACAAGGACAAGAACCGCGGAAATTCCTATAGAAAGACATACTGGGGGACTTGTAGAAAGAAATTGAAACGGTAGAAAAACAAGGAATTGATAAAGAGGAAAAAGGGGAACCTGCAAAAACAGATTCCCCATTTTTATAGTCGATTAATAATAGAGTTATCATTCTGAATCTGACCTTTACGAGCCTTATACTTATTGTGGAAGCTATAAGTCAATGTCAGGCTATAACGGGAGTATGCCTTCTGATAGAACTCATAGTCGAGGACTGGATTGAGCTGATAGCCTTTCTGACGAAGCGTATGGAAGACATCAAATACGCTGAAACCCAGCGACAAGGCATCCTTCAAGAATGTTCGATTATACCCTAAACACACGTAGCCAAGAGGATGACTTTTATAGTTAGCATCTATCGTACTTGTAGAATAATTTCCCTCCACAGAAAAACTACCTATCTTCTTGAAGGTGAGGTAATTGACGCAATTGCCTCTTACCACCCAAATGTGCTTTACATTATAACTCTTTGGAATATCGTCATAATAGCCAGCCAACCCCATGTTGAGATTCCACCAAGGCAAGATTTTCCCATTGAAAGCATAATCAGCCCCCACGATGGTCTCTGAGCCAAAATTGGTTATATCACGATAAGTCTTGTCACCAATCGTCTCAAAATACTCAGCTATCACATCTTTCCTATGCTTATACGAGAAAGACAGAGAATGGTTACCATGCGTCAACTCCCATATAAGGGAGTTACTGATAGATGGCTGCACATTCGGATTGCCAGTTGTATAAAGAACGGCTGAAATACGTTCCTTGTTATTGGTAAGATCACCAAACGAAGGACGGTTGATACTGCTGCTATATGTAAGACTCATACTACTCTTGTCATTGAACTTATAAGACAGGTATGCATAAGGAAACCAATTGGTATATCGCTTATCCACCTCTGTTTTATCAGTCAAGCGATTGATGCCCTTCTGCCAAGTATTCTCCATTCGCATACTCAGATAAGCAAACACCTTCTCTCCAAAGTTCTTCGACAACCCGAGATAAGCAGCCGCAACCTGTTCCTGATACTTCCAATCGCTTGAAGTCAAATCTCCCTCCACAAGATTGTTCCTGATGTTCAATCCTGTGGTTCTGATATTATTCTCATATTTAGAACCTAAGCGAAGCGCCAAACTGCTAGGGAAATTATAACGGAAATCCGTCTGCAAACTTCCTGTATTGGCATTCGAGGTTGATTGATTATACTCATCCGTATGCAAAGGCTCATAATCTTCATAAGATGCTACGAAACTATTGCCCTTATTGGCATGCTTATAATTATAGTTGCCTAATACCTTTAGATAACTGTCTTTCTCATCTATTTTCCAATTGTAAGAAAGCACCGCATTCAGATAATCCGTATTATTACGGTCGTTCATATCAGAAACACCTTGATACAACATTTTATTGGCATCAGTAAACTTACAGTAATCACCCGCACTAACAGCATGCCTATTATTGATATTTCCATTCAGTTCAGCGCCAAAGAGATGATGATGCTTCTTATCAATGGCATAGATACTACCCACACGATAGAAATATAACTTTTGCCTATTATCATACGTTTGAGCAACAAGATGATGGGTATCTGTCTCCAAAAAATGATGTTGCGTCTCACCATATAGGGCATTTCTTGCCCAGATATAATAAGTAGAGGCATAAACATTCCAACGCTCCGTTCCCAAGTTAAGATTCAATAATGGATAATAGGAATAAAACTTACTCGATTCTGGGCTTAGATTTCCCACATATCCCGTGATACTTCCATTAAAACCAGCCCGAATCCTTGTCCTGATATGAACAATGCCACCCTTAATGTCGGCATCATGCTCAGCACCATGCGTATCTTGTATCTCAATGCTTTGGATATCATCAGCCTTGATGCTTGAAAGGAAAGACTTCAGTTCCGTTCCTGCCAGTTTTCTGTCATTTACGAAAATGGTTGCCTCTGTATTATTCACCTTGATATTCACTCCTCCGGAAGCATCATCCTGCACCATCACCTTTGGAGCATACTTCAACACATCCGTGGCATTCATAGCCCCGATATTCTTCAGTTCACTCACATTGAAAACGGTCTTGTCTTCCTTGCGTTGGAACAAAGGCTTGTAGGCTTTCACCACCACCTTATTTAATGTATAGGCATCATGGAACAACCGAATACTGCCCATCTTGCCCACATTCACCCGTTTATACTGGGTCTTGTAGCCAACATAGGAGAAACGGGCGATGACCTGCTTCTGATGAACAGGAATCACGAAGTCGCCAGAAAGATTGCTCACACCCCCATTCACATAGCTGGAATCCCTGACATCCAGAAGAGCGATGTTGACAAATTCCATCGGTGCGCCCTTATCATCCAACACCCTTCCTATCAGTTTCTGGGGTTCCTTCTGGACACACTCGAAATAGATTTCATCCTTGTCGAAGGTGGCACGGATGGGATAAAAGCCAATTATCTGGGTTACGATATCACGGACATCCTTGTTCTTGAAAGAAGTACTGACGGTGAAATCCTCCAACTCATCGTAGATAAAATTGATTTTATATTGGGGTTGAGCCTTGTCTAGCCAGACCAAGACCTTACTGAACGAAGCCTTGTCGAATGTATGTGACAAGCGTTGTGCATAGCCTGCCATAAGCGCCATGCACAGAAATATCATAAATATGATTCTCTTCATAGTTTCTCTCTTTTTCACAGTTCCTGTCGGATAGGAACAAATCATGCGTATTTACTCTACAATCAACATCTGATTAGCCTCATCAAAGGAAAGATGTACCTTATCAAAGTGATTGATCTTGTCGATGATATCCTGCAGGGAATCCTTGCTATCCCATTGCAGATAAAAACGGATATGTGCTGCTGCCTGGTTGCGGTACTCCACCTTTACCTGCATCTTGTCAGCAATATACTCCAAGATACCAGACAACTCAATATCCTCAAAGATAACAGGGGCTTTCTTGGTTGGTTCTATCTTCTGCCAAGCGTCATCTACCGCAACCTTTGCCTTCTGTTTTTGCGGTGTCTTCACGCTATCTGTCACCAAAGCCGTCTCGTTCTTTTCTGCACGGTTCACAATATGATAAGCCGCATACGAAATGCCCGAAAGCATCAGCAATCCCACAAAGGCGGCTACTATTTTCATCCAGGAAGATTGCCCTGTCGGATGATACGCTTTTTCGGAAATATCCAAAGCCTCATCCCCTTGCTTGGAATCAGTATCAGCAAGCTTTGCCTCAAACTCCTTCCAAGCTTTATCCACATCCACAGAGTCTTTCGCCTTCTCATAGGCAAAAGCCCGCTTCAGCAGAACTAACTGATCGTCATTACTCTTGTTGGTCATAACTCTGAATCTTTAAATTGTTCTTTAATCATCTTCGTAATGTTGGAAAGATGTTTCCAGACTGCCACTCGGCTGATACCCAGTTCCTCTCCTATCTCTCCATACTTCATCCCTCCCAGGAATCGCATCTTGAAAATGCACTGCTGTTGTGGGGTGAGATGGGTCTTGGCAAAATGCAGTATCTGCTCCAACCGGAGTTCATCTTCTTCTGGAGATGCAGCCATCTGTTGTTCGCTGGCATAAAGCATAGCGATACGCTGCCGGTTCGTTTTTTGTGAAATGCGCTTGAGGCAACTGTTTCGAACACTCGTTAGCAGATAGTGCTCGACGGTATCTGGCAACAATACGGTATCAGATTCGAGCAATCGTTCAAAGATGTCGCTAACCACATCCTTGCTCTCTTGCTCATCGTAGAGGATGCTGACAGCCATCCCATACATCCGCCCGTAATACTGCCTGAACAGTGTTGATATTTCTTTTTTTCCATCACGATTTTTACTAGCTATTACCCTCGGGTAGAGAAAATTCTAACCTATGAATCCAACTTTTTTTTGCAAAAGTACTCATTTTATCCTAAAAAAGAAAAGATAAGGAGGATATTTATTTTGCTGTTTCAAATATTGCACTTGATTATTTGCATATATCAAATAATAATTGTAAATTTGCGGTGGAAATATAAACTTCGAAGATTATGGCAAAGGAAAGAATCTATCCGGTAGGAGTGCAAACCTTCAGCGACATTATAGAGGAAGGTATGATCTATGTAGATAAAACCGCCCTCATTTACAATATGGCAAAGAAATACAAATATGTGTTTCTTAGCCGTCCACGCCGTTTTGGTAAGTCCCTGCTAAGCAGTACGCTGCGCTCTTACTTTGAAGGAAAGAAAGAGCTTTTCAAAGGACTCGCTATCGAAACTTTGGAGAAAGAATGGACAGAATTTCCTGTACTCCATTTCGATCTGTCAACCTTCAAGAACTGCGATTTATCTCTCTTTCCTGAAAAATTCGACATGCAATTACGCAGGTTCGAAAAGCAATTCGGAATAGAAGATATGAGGAAAAGTGCCGGTAACCGCTTAACCCAGCTCATAGAACAGGCAGAATCAATGACCGGCAGAAAAGTCGTTATCATTATTGACGAATACGATGCTCCTCTACTTGATGTGTTGCATGATGAGACCAAACTGGAAGCAGTAAGAACTATCATGCAGGAGTTTTATGCGCCTATTAAAGCCAACAGTTCGCATATTCATTTTGCCTTTATCACGGGAATCACAAAATTCTCTCAACTCAGCATCTTCAGCACTATCTATAATCTTACCAACATCAGTATGGATCCGGAGTTTTCTACCATCTGCGGCATCACCAAGGATGAACTGGACACCGTTCTGAAAGAAGATATTGCTTTGCTGGCTAGCAAAAATCATGTATCATTCGAAAGAATGAGAGAATTGCTAAGAGAAAACTATGATGGTTACTACTTCAGCCGGGAAGGTGAAGATATCTTCAATCCATACAGTCTCATGAGAAGTTTTGCAGCAGGATTCATCGTACAACTACTGGTATGCTTCGGGTACATCAACCTACCTGATTCATCAGATGCAACATTTCCATACAGATGTCACAACACTTGACGATATGTTTGCCTTCTCCTCATCCTTCGACCGTCCTACGGAAAAGATGAGCGATGCTTTGCCTTTGCTCTACCAAAGCGGCTATCTTACCATCAAAAAGTTATGACCCGCTGAGCAATGGATATTATCTAGGCATTCCTAACAAAGAGGTAAGGGCAGGATTAATTGGAAATTACTCCTACAATAAATATAAATGGAAAAGAAGAAACAAATACACTCATGTATATTTTCAGCGCCCGGTATGGGGTAAGCCTGTTCAGCCCTTACGGCTGCTATCTCGTGGGGATGGGCTTACCCATTGATAAAAATGGGAATGGAGGAATATCAGATTACAGCAGACATGACCGGAAGCAAGATGCTTTTTGCAGGCATCCGCTTCTTCATTTCCGGCATCATCATCCTGGCCATCGCCAGAAGCTCGCATCGTAAATTCGGATTCAAAAAGAATGCTGTTCAAGAGAATGTCTGGTTCCTTCTCCTCTATGCACTCCTCAACACCACCCTTCATTATGCTTTCTTCTATTTCGGACTCTCGCATAATGCTGGAGCACGTTCGGCGATACTCAATTCGATGAGCGTCTTCACGGTGGTTATCTTTGCCTGCATCTTCTTCAAGAGCGACAGGATGACGTGGCGAAAGGCTTTAGGCTGCATCATCGGCTTCCTGGGCATCCTTGCCTTGAACCTTGGCGGAAAGGAAAGCGGAAGTTTCACATTCCTGGGCGATGGTATGATTATCCTCAATGCCCTGTGTGGAGCCAGTGCTTCCCTGCTGACCCGAGGATTGAGCAAGAGGGTGGATGTTTTCGTAGGAACCGGTTATTCGTTGAGCATCGGTGGAGCCTTGCTGGTGATTCCTGCATTGTTAATGGGTGGATATCTGCCAGTCATCAGCTTCTGGGGCATCACCATCCTTCTGCTGCTCATTGCCATCTCAACCATCAGTTTCGCTCTCTACAACAAATTATTGAGCTGCAATCCCGTAGGAAAGGTAGCGATATACAATTCGCTCATCCCCGTAGTAGGAGCCATCACCTCCTGCCTCTGTCTTGGCGAAACCTTCTACTGGAAGTATCTGATAGCAGGCGCATTGGCTACTGCCGGAATTTATATCATCAATAAAGGGAAGAAATAAATTCCGGCTGTTGCCCATGCAACCCATATAGAAAGCAAAGCCAACTATTTCAAGATACCCGTTTCGCGCTCCTCATTGTTGATATTCCGCAGTATCTTACGGTATTCCTTTCCCCGATTGATATTCCAGGCAACACCGATACGGAACAAATTGCCTCCCGAATTGTCATAACCACGAACCTGCTTACGGAGCAAGGCGTTGACGATTTCTGCTGAATAAGATTTCGGATGAGCCATAAACGGATTATGCATATAGAGCGTAAAATCGAAATCACCTATATGATAACTGGCTGAGGCTGCCAATGAAGGAGGATTATGCCCGATGTTCTCTCCCTCCATAAAGTTCCAACCGTTATCAGCATACAGCATCACTGTCCATTTTCCCCAATATCCCTGTAATGTTCCACCATAATTATAAGCGGTATAACAATGACTGTACTCATCGCCCTTATTGAAAAAACGGTAAATACCTGCGTTCACAGATAATATAAGGTGGTCGGGGATAATGTCAAACCGGGTATCATTCGTAAGATACAACATATTACAATGGGGCTGATTCGCCTGGGTATAAAGAAACTGATCATCTTCCGTGCGGGTGTATTTCGCCAAATTACAATGACGATTGATGCGATAATTCAAGGTAAAATCAGTATTTATCCTTGGTTTACTAAAAGAGAATACCACCCAGTTCTCATATCTACTGTTAGGCTTAAGCGAAGGATTACCCACAGTCCATTCCATGCTGTTCTTTCGAATACGGGTATCCGAAATCATAGCTATCTGCGAAATATGCTGTGATAATTCACTTCCCAAGCGGATCTGAAACGAAGATGTCAAGGAATAAGCCAATGTGAGTTTCGGACGACAAAGCCAAAAACTAAATTCATCATCTCCCTGTCGATAAGACTGATTACTCAACCCGAAGCCAGCCACATAAGTTAAACGGGATGTTCCTTCCTTGAATTGTCCCAAACTTCCCTTGATTTGTGCAAAACCATAAATACCCAATGAACGGATACCATTCTCGCTAACCACATCACCCAAATACTGATTATCCATATATTTCCAGTTCAAGTTGGTTCCTGCAGAAAAAGTAAAGGGTTTCAACCGGTTTTCATAGATAGCCTCGGCTATGAGCGAATAGGTCTTTCCATCTACCTGATATTGATAGGGTTCGCCCTCACCTTCATAATAGGTTCCTTTGGTGTGGATATAAGTGCCCAAAACATCTGCCGACAAAGACTGATGCTTGCCCAACTGATGATAGAAATACAAATCGAGAGCAGGAGTAAAATCCCTACCCTTGCTGGTTCTGTAAACAGGATACGCAGGCTTTCCAGATTCAGAAAACCACATTTCATTCGATGTATAAGGCTGATTGCTGAAATCCGTGGTAAGCGTTGTCTGGAATACATATAATGCAGAATCAGCCAGATTATACTTCAACTGCAATGTATTACCATAATTTTGAGTTGCCCCATTCATGATTTTTCGAGATATCTGATACTCAGAACCATCATGTAGAAGATACTGAGCATCCTCATTATATTCGGATGCCTTATTATCCACATAAGTCTGCTCATATAAAATATTCAATTGGCTCTTGCCCCTATTGACAGATGCATAGACATCGTTCGAACCGAGCTTGGTAGTTAGCGCATTGGTCAGGTTGAAGCCCAAACTGCCACCCGATGAAGCCCTGCGGGTATGAATATCTATCACGTATGCAATATTCTTTCCATATCTTACGCCAGGACTGTCGATATAATCTACACTCATAATAGAAGCTACATCCAGCATCTGCACGTCATGCATATTGGCGAGAATGCCATTGATACGAATCTGCACTTCTCCTTTATTATCGGTAGCAGAAATGGAACGGCCAGCCTCATCAACCCTGATATGAGGCAAAGCCAACTTTCCCAAAAGCGAAAAGCCAGAAAAAGAACGCTGCTTCTGAATATCGCTTGGGAATATCAACTTGCCATCTTCCTTGTTGACTACTCGTGCCGCCTTCACAACAACCTCTTGCAAGGCTATAGAATCATTCGATACCTTTTGGATCTCCTGGGCACGTATTTCTGCACAAGAGATCAATGCCCACAGCATCACCATAGCTGTTAACAATTTACTTTTCTTCATTGTCATCATATACTTTTCTAAAACTTGTTTTCTGCTGCAAAGGTATCAAAAAGAGAAGACCGAAGCGAAAAATATGGCTGACATGAGTCTGACATTTATCAATTAACGAATATTATATCTAGTTTTATACCATCTTTCATAGAATTTCTGTACTTTTGCATTTGAATCTTTAAACAGTATATCATTTAAACAGAATAGATAATATGAAACTGAAAGCATATCATTCCATCCTCATCTTCGCCATCCTTGTGATGTCTGCAGCATTCTCCAGCGTAAGCAACTACCGCAAGGCACAGTATGCCATTGTACAAGATATGAACAAAGCTTTGGCTCTGACTCTTCAGGAAAATAAATATCAATGGATTACGCCTGATACCATCCAGAGCTACCGCTCACATCTCAGCATCGACCTGCTGAAGTCGACCAGTAATCTCTGCTATGTGATGGAAGACAGAAGAAGAGGCAAGAACAAATCCCAGTTGGTAAATAGCGCCAACCTGCTCAGCAGCAAAGAGATGCTTCTCAACGAGCATTCTATCCAAAGTTATGCCAACTGTTCGATGGCAGATGTTTTCTGCATGAGCAACCAGCGGACACCTTTGACGCTTACTCTCATGGCTATGATTTGGGCTATTGCATCGTTATACTATCATCTCAGAAAACAACCCTGGAATCATGAGGCTGATATGTTCGGCACTATGTGCTATTCTCAAGACGAGGATTCCTTCTACAATCAGGAAAACGGACAAGCCATCAAGTTTACTCCGATGCAGCACCAGCTGATGCAACTCTTCTTCAACAATACGCATCATCAACTCTCCAAACAGGAGATATGTGATGCTCTTTGGCCCAAGAAACCGGATGCCAGCGAAACGCTCTATACCTTGATTCGCCGTATCAAACCGGTGATTGAGCAGAATAGCAACCTCATGATTGAGTCGGAAAGAGGCAAGTCTTACCGACTGATAATCAGATAAGTTCAGAAATGTCAGCCAAATGTCATACTTATTATTTGGCAGTTTCCCATCTTCTTCATACCTTTGCAGCTAAAATACAAAAGAAGCAAAGATATGAAGAAGATTTTTTTGATAGCAGTTGTCTTGCTGATGATGATAAACTTCATCATCAACTATCATCATGAGGTTACGAAAGAGCAGCATACACCGATAGCGGATTTCAAGACCAAGGTAGAGATGGCGCCCATGAAGGAATACAATGATCCGGACTTCGGCTACGTTGTCAAGTATCCTTGCTTCTTCCAGCAGGAGGATACTTCGGTATCGGGATACCAGGGCTATGCCCGCTTCTCATTCACTAATCATGCCAACATCATCCTGGAGAGTTACGTTACCCCCAACAATAGCAACACCCTCCAGGCTTGTGCAGATTCTCTAGCCCAGAAGCTTCATTCGGAGCGGACGATGCAGGCATCGAATAAGGCATTCATCCTCTCCGGTCCTGTCTATGAAAACGGAGTAAGAGTAGATGGCTACAGTCATTACGATAAATTCATCAAGAGTGGCAGAATACTCTTCGTCTATTCCCTCACCTATCCCGACAGTTACAAGCCAGCCATGCCCCGACTGTTCAAACTCATAGACGACTGGAAGGTTTTAGGGGCATATTAATCTGCCTTGAAGATATCCTCACGAGCCTCTTGGGATTGTATAAAAACAGTTTTCAAAGAAGATAAAAGCACTTGATTATTTGCATATATCAAATAATAATTGTAAATTTGCGGTGGAAATATAAACTTCGAAGATTATGGCACTTAAGTTATATCCATTAGGCATACAGACTTTCGAGCGAATCCGCAAGGAAAACAAGCTCTATATCGACAAGACGGAATACGTTTACCGCCTGACTCACACCAGCGGTACCTATTTCTTCTTGGGACGTCCACGCCGCTTTGGAAAATCCCTATTTCTAACCACCCTCCAGAGTTACTTTGAAGGCAAGAAAGACTTATTCAATGGTCTTGCCATCGAAAAGCTGGAAAAGGAGTGGACAGAATATCCTGTGCTCCACTTTGATTTGAGCGGAGGCAAACACATGAATAAAGAACAGCTGGAGAGATATCTCGCATTCATACTGGAAACAGAAGAAAAGAAATGGGGTATCACACAGCCACAAATTGATGCCAATAATCGATTGACAGAACTGATCAATACTGCATACGAGAAATCCGGAAAACAGGTAGTCGTGCTTATTGATGAATATGATGCGCCCATACTGGATGTGGCTCACGAGCAAGAACAGTTGGATACCTTGCGCAATATCATGCGCAACTTTTTCAGTCCTTTGAAATACAGCGAAGCTAAACTACGCTTTGTCTTCCTGACAGGCATCACCAAGTTCTCGCAAATCAGCATCTTCAGCGAACTGAACAACATCACCAACATATCCATGAATGATGACTATGCTGGTATCTGTGGCATCACCAAAGAAGAACTTCTGATGCAGATGTCGGAAGATATTGAGGAGCTTGCCCGAAGAAGAAACATAACGAAAGAGCAAGTAATCGACAAGTTGAAAGAGAATTATGACGGCTATCATTTTACAAGATTCTCACCCGATATCTTCAATCCATATAGCCTGCTGAATTGCTTTGCTGAAAACAAGTTCGGCTCCTATTGGTTTACTTCCGGCACTCCAACTTATCTCATCAATATGATGCGCAAATATCAGGTAGTTCCTACAGATATCATCACCCGAGTGGAGGCTGATGCCAGCGAGTTTGATGCTCCTACGGAGAATATGCCAACCATCATGCCGCTGCTTTACCAAAGTGGATATATCACCATCAAGGAATATCATGAAGACTACAACTATTACGTTCTTGATGTTCCTAACAAGGAGGTGAAAATGGGACTGACCAAGGCACTGATTCCATCATACGTCACACAGAATACGCTTGCAACAACCAATACAGCCCGTCGTATCGCACAGGCATTGGATAAGCAGAATATGGAGGAGGCATTAACCCTACTCCAGACATTCCTGGGAACAGTTCCTTACTGCAACAACGCTCATTATGAGGGACATTACCAGCAGATGCTCTTCGTCATATTCTCTCTGCTTACAGACTATCAGGTGGACGTTGAAGTTCATACACCCAACGGCAGAGTTGACATCGTATTGCTCACCCATACAGACCTTTTTCTGTTGGAGATTAAGTTGGACAAGAGTGCGAAGTCTGCAATG
>ENA-OQDC01000544-OQDC01000544.1-human-gut-metagenome-genome-assembly--contig:-NODE-544-length-25634-cov-3.731289_pt1 | contig 25634 bp, 24 predicted proteins | sample MGYA00242770_ERZ504601 | MGnify/ENA primary metagenome ERZ504601 (study PRJEB26092, sample SAMD00036305) | human gut metagenome | host: Homo sapiens | study: EMG produced TPA metagenomics assembly of...
GTGTCCCATGGCAGAAGCGATGGATTTACCCCCTCAGCAAATCATGCGCTTACTGCAAATGGGAAAAGTCCAACAAGTTCTTGAGGCAGAATCCCCCTGGATTTGCGCCCAATGTAATACCTGCTCTAGTCATAATCATACTCTCCTTTTGACAAATTGATGCCATTGGCAGGGGGTGTCCTGCCGTTTGCATTGACCGGCTGCGCCGCTCTCTTCCGCGCCACGCCGGTACTACCACGCATGATTTTATTATAGAGAACCTTGGCGGAATTTGCAAGACGTTTTGCGGATTTTTTCACAAGCATTTTTAATGGTTATTTATAGCTAACTAGCACTTTCACCGCTTTCACTGCCCAGTTCGTCACATTTCTATCATATTTGTCAAAAGGAATATCTTGCGCTGTCCGGTTCAGTTTTTTCTGGGCGGCTGTTGGGCCCTGACAGGCCGGAGCGCCCAGATGCACACAAAGCCCGCCGCCGCGCCTGCCATGGCCAGCCAGTGCCGCCCGGTGGCAAGACCCCACAGGTTCGCCGCAAAGGGGAAGGCAAGGCTGCCCACGCTCTGTCCCAGCGCCAGAAAGCCGTAGTTCACCCCGGCATGGGGCAGGCCGAACAGGTCGGTGGAGAGGGAAGGCAGCACCGCCGCCAGCGCCGAATAGCAGAAGGTGAGCCCTGCGTACACAGCCACAACGAGCCAGCCCTGTGCGAACAGGAAGGCCGCTGAAAGCCCCAGCGACACGCCGAACAGGATCAGGTCGGTGGGGCGGCGGCCGATCCGGTCGCTGAGCAGGGGCATCAGTAAGCGGCCCGCCGCGCTGCCCACGCTGCCCAGCACCACACTCCACAGGGCAGCACCCTCGTCCAGGCCCCGCTCCATGCCCAGCTTTAAGATGATGGGGCTGAACAGCAGCACCGCCGGGGTGGAACAGCATACCGCTCCGGCGCAGAGCCAGTACTGTTTTGTTCTGAGCATCTGCAGCGGGGCAAGGTCGAGGGCCGGGGTGCCCTTTCCCCTGCCCTGCTCCTTGGGCTTCTGCTTTGCCGGGGGCGGGTCGGTGAGCAGGGCACTGCCCACAAGGCAGACCGGCAGCGTGAGTGCCCCCAGCGCCCAGAACGCCCCCCGGCATCCCCTGCACCGGACCAAAGCCCTTCAGCGCCGTGCGGACGAATCCGGTCAGGAACGCACCGCTCAGGCCCACCGCGCCGCCAATGACCCCCGTGGCAAGGCCCTTGCGCCCGGCGTACCACTTCTGGGCGCAGGACTGGATGGACGGGTAGAGAAACGCCGTGCCCAGCCCCGCCGGAATGCTGAACACTGCCCAGAACCATACCCCCTTCTCCCCGGGCAGGAGGGCCGCCGCAAAGAACCCGCCGCAGAGCAGGCCGGTGCCCCACAGCGCCGCGCAGCGCGGGCCTTTTTTATCCTGCAAAAAACCGCCGATGACGCAGCCCACCCCGAACGCTGCGATCAGGATGCCGAACGCATAGCCAGCGCCGTCCTCGGTCAGGCTGAACTCGTCCATCACCGGCTGCTGGAACACGCCCCACGCCGCAGGCAGGCCCGTCAGGATCTGAATGGCCGCCCCCGCCGCCAGGATCGCCCAGGGGTGGCGCGCTGTAAACTGCTTCATCTGTTTTATCACCTCGTTCTGTCAGTGTGCCCTTTTTCATTGACAAAACGGCATGATTCTTTATAATTATAGATACGTTATATCAATATTAACCTCTCAGTCTCGCTTCGCTCGCCAGCTCCCCTAGTAGGGGAGCCTCTGGCGAAACCGGAAACTTTGTGAGGACTGCCAAGGCCTCCCCTATCAGGGGAGGTGGCACGCCGTCAGGCGTGACGGAGGGGTTTAACTTTCAGAAAGAGGAACCAACTATGAAATCACAGGCATTGAAGGGTATGCGCGACCTGCTGCCCGCTGAGCAGACCCTGCGCGACTACATCCCAGGGCAAGATCCTGGAAACCTACCGTGCTTCCGGCTTTGAGCGCATCTCCACCCCCATGCTGGAGGATATGGAGAACCTGGACAAATCCGACGGTGGCCGACAACCTGAACCTCATCTTCAAGGTGATGAAGCGCGGAGACAAGCTGACCAGCGCGCTGGGATCCGGCGACCCCAAGCAGCTCTCCGACATGGGCCTGCGCTATGACCTGACCCTGCCCCTGAGCCGTTTCTACGCTGCCAACAAGGACCAAGCTCCCCCACCCCTTCAAGGTCATCCAGACCGACCGCGTGTTCCGCGCCGAGCGCCCCCAGAAGGGCCGTCTGCGCGAGTTTGTCCAGTGCGACATCGACATTCTGGGCGACGAGAGCCCCAACGCCGAGGTGGAGCTGATCGACGTGACCGCCCGTGCCCTGCTGGGCATCGGCTTTACCGGCTTCACCGTGAACATCAATGACCGCCGCATCCTGCGCGGAATGCTGGAGAGCATGGGCTTTGCCGCCGACACACTGGACTCTGTCTGCATCACCTTTGACAAGATGGACAAGATCGGTGCTGAGGGCGTGAAGGCCGAGCTGACCGAAAAGCAGCTGCCCGAAGCTGCCATCAACGCGCTGGCCGATTTCATTGCCGCCGGTGATGTGACACTGGAGTCCGTAGCTTCCCGCTGTGCCGACCCCGCCATTGCCGATGACCTGAAGTATGTGCTGGCCACCGCAAAGGCCATGGCCAACGGCCGCTTCGATGTGGCCTACTGCCCCAGCCTGGTGCGCGGCCAGGGCTACTACACCGGCATGGTGTTTGAGATCACCTGCCCGCAGTTCAGCGGTGCAGTGGCTGGCGGCGGCCGCTACGACAACATGATCGGCAAGTTCCTGGGCACCAAGGTGCCCGCTGTGGGCTTCTCCATCGGCTTCGAGCGTGTCTGCGGCATCCTGCTGGAGCAGGGCTACCAGATCCCCGGTGCCAAGCAGAAGATCGCCCTGCTCTACAACAGCGATGTGGACTTCCCCGCCGTGCTGGCCAAAGCCGCACAGCTGCGCGACACCTACAACGTCACCGTTCTGCCTCAGGCCAAGAAGCTGGGCAAGCAGCTGGGCCAGCTGGAGGCTTCCGGTTTCGCCGGTGCCGCCTTCATGGACAAGGATGAAGTAAGGATCTTCGCAAAGCAGTAATGGGCGGGCGGCGGGAAGCTTTCCCGCGCAAGTGAATACGGGTTGCGGCTCCCAGCATCTGCTTCGTGCGCTTGCACTCGCATCTTGCTGGCCGCGGCCCCAACAACAGCTTCCTGTTTCCGCCACTGGCGGCGGGCGCTGTTGTTGCAGGCCATTCCATTACCCCAGCGGACGCTTGCTTTGGGAAACTTCCCGCCACCCTTTGCAACAGCATATATAATAAAGCCCTCTCGGTCGATTGGCCGGGAGGGCTTTGTTTTGTGCGGGTCAATTACAAGTTGTACAGTTCCGTATACTTTTGGGTCAGATAATCCAGATAGTAGTGTGCATCAAAGGTGCCGCAGGCGTTTCTGACGACTTCAGCAGGCTCCAGCAGGTGGCCGTACTGGTGCACCTTTTCCCGCAGCCAGCCGGTGACGGCGGAGAGATCCCCGTGGGCCACACCGCCGTACACATCGAATTCCTGCTCCATATTGTGGAGCATCTGGGCACCGTAGGCATTGCCCAGAGCGTAAGACGGGAAGTAGCCGAAGGAGCCGCCCGACCAGTGGCTGTCCTGCAGGCAGCCCTCGCGGTCATTGGGAACCTCCACGCCCAGATACTCCTTGTACAGCTCTGCCCACGCGGCAGGGACTTCCTTTGCCGTCAGGGTGCCCGCAATGAGCTGCTTCTCGATCTCGTACCGCACCATGACGTGCAGGCAGTAGGTCAGCTCATCGGACTCGGTGCGGATGAGGCTGGGCTCCACCTTGTTCACGGCGCGGTAGAACTGCTCCGCAGTCACATTTCCCAGCTGTGCGGGGAAGAATTCCTGCACCTTGGGATAGATGGCCCCGATAAAGGCGCGGGAACGGCCGATGAGGTTCTCGTAGAAGCGGGACTGGCTCTCGTGCACGCCCATGGACACACCGCCAGTCAGGCAGGTGTACTGCAGGTCATCCCGGATGCCCAGCTCATACAGGGCATGGCCGCCCTCGTGGAGAACGGAATACATCGAGGAGGCCACATTGTGCAGGTCATAGTTGGTGGTGATGCGGACATCCTTGTTGTTGAACTCCAGCGTAAAGGGGTGTTCGGTCTCACCCAGGCCGCAGTGGCCGCGGTCAAGGCCCATGACCTCCATGAGATAGTCCGCAAACGCCTTCTGCTGCTCGACCGGATATTCCAGATGCAGGAAGCTGTCATCGATCTGGGGCTTCTCGCCGATGGCCCGGATGAGGGGCACCAGGCCCTTGCGCAGGGTGTCAAAGAACACGTCCAGCTGTTGGGTGTCCACGCCCCGCTCATACTCGTTCAGCAGGGCATCGTAGGGCGCTTTTTCCGCATCATAATAGCCCGCGAACTTCCGGTTATACTCCACCAGCTCCTGCAGGATGGGGCAGAAGGAGGCAAAGTCGTTTTCTTCCTTCGCCTTATGCCAGACATCACTGGCGCGGTTGGTCAGCTCGCTGTATGCCATATACTCCTCGGCGGGGATGCGGGTGAGCTGCCGGCAGCTGCGGCGCAGCTCCTCCACCTCGCGGCGGTGGAGAGTGTCCAGCGTCTCCCGCCGGGCATAGAGCTCCTCCACCAGTGCAAGGGTCTCGGGGGCGGTCATCAGCTTCTGCAGTTCACCGGCCAGAATGCTCAGGGCCATACCCCGGCCCTCGGCCGTGTTCTTGGGGGCCACGGTCACAGCGTCCAGATACAGGCTGTTGGAGGCGCAGTTGTAGGCGTACAGCTTCTTCTGCAGGGTCTCCAGCGCCCGCAGCTTCTCATTTTGTTCCATTGGGTGTTTCTCCTTTTTCAGTTTTTGGTGGGAAATGCCGGGTCATTCCAGAAAAAGCGCTTCCGGGCCACCGGGTCCGGGTCCGGGATCTCAAAGGTATAGCGCTCCGTTGCATTGATGACCGTGGTCTGGCCGTGGGTGCACACCCGGGGCAGATTGGCATTATAGCTCAGGTGGACATGCCCGTGCACGAACCACTTGGGCTGGTACTCCTCCAGCAGGTCGTTGAAGCAGGCAAAGCCCTTGTGGGCCCGGTCATCGCCATCGTTCAGGCCGGCCGCCGGGGAATGGGTCAGCAGCAGGTCGATGCCGCCCGCCCGGTGGGCCTTGAACCAGAGCCGCCGCACCCGGCGGCGCATTTCCTGCTCCGTGTACTGGAAGGTCTCCTCGCAGTTGTAGCGGATGCTGCCGCCCAGCCCCATGATGCGCAGCCCTTTCCAGACATACACCTGATCGTCCACACAGATGCAGCCGCCCGGCTCGCCTTCTGTGCGGTAGCGGCCATCGTGGTTGCCATGGACATACAAAATGGGGGCCGCTGTAAAATTTGTCAGATATTCGAGGTATTTTTTTGGCAGATCCCCGCAGGAGAGGATCAGATCGACCCCGGCCAGGCGTTCCCGGGAGCAATAGTCCCACAGCGCCTTGGAGGGGGTATCGGAAATTGCAAGTATCTTCACGTCCGCAACACTCCGTTCTGTTGAGCTTTTTACAGCGTCGTCTCTTTCAGGCTGCTCAGGCCATTGATCTCCAGCAGGCCCAGCGTTCTGACATCCAGCTGATCGTACCGGGGCAGGCTGCCTTCCACGCACTCGCCCAGCCAGTCCATCTCCATCAGCTCCTTGGGGGTATAGGTGTCTGCAGTGGGTGCCTTGGGGATATGCCCCTGCGCAAAGATGCCCGCCGGGAAGATGGGGAACTCGTTGGCCGCAAGGTTCTTTTCCAGCAGATCGAGCAGCTGCTGCGTGCCCTTGGGCAGGGTCTCGTAGTAATCCAGCCGCTCCGCGTCACTGCGGAAGCCCCACCAGTAGTTGATGGCCTTGCCGCTGGAACCGCTGTCCCAGGTGCCCTCGAAGATGGAGCGGATGATGCCGATATAGAACACTTCCCACTTCCAGACCGGCAGCGCCACCGGCTGGATGCTGCCATCCGGCATCCGGCGGCACAGGCCGTATTCCCTGGCGCTGCCGGTGGGCTCAAAGGGGCTGCAGGCGTAGAACAGCTCGATATCCGGGCAGTCGGAGAAATCCAGCGGCTTTCCCGGCTCCTGCAGGCAGGCCCAGCGCAGCAGGATATGGCTGTTGGGCCGCACGGTGCGCAGGCCCCGGGCAAAGGCATTGACGGCCGCAGGCACACCGTAAACGGGATTGGCCGCCACATAGCCCACCCGGTCGGTCAGATTCAGGATGCCCGCCAGCATTCCCAGCAGGTAGTTGGCCTCATAGGTGCGGGGGTAATAGGTGCGCACCAGCGGATGGGGCGCGTTCAGGCAGCAGTTCAGGAACCGGGTCTTGGGGTGCTGGGCCGCCACCTTGAGGCAGGCGGGCCGCATCCGGATGCTGGTGGTGAACACCACATCCGCGTTGTCGTGGGCCACCTCTTCCATGATCTGCTCCGCGTCCACCTCGGGGGAGACATTTTCCCGGTTGGTGATGATGAGCCGGTCCGGGAATTCCTTTTTCAGGGCCTCGATCCCCTTTTCGTGGCCCCGCACCCAGGCGCTATTTTTAGCATCGTACTCGTGCAGGAACACCACCTTGAGCTGGCTGGGCTTGCTGAAGATGTTCAGCTTGTTCAGCAGCGGCTCACTGCCGGGCTTTGGCTCCAGCGAAAGCTCCACGGCGTGGGGCTCCGTCAGGATCTTGATCTCATCCCACAGCTTGGCCAGGTTTTCCCGCACCTGGCTGGGGGTGGACTGGCAGGCATCCGAATACCGGTAGACCGAGAGGTACACCAGCAGCGCGTCGCCCGGGGTCAGCCCCAGGGCGGAGCCGCCCAGCGCATAGAACTGCTGGCTGAACATGGTATACAGGGCTGAGAAGTTCAGCCGGTCGTCATCCGACCATACCTCGCTGGCGGCCTTGCAGACCAGTGTCTGCAGCTTTGCATAGCCGCCCAGCCGGGAGAACTGGACATTGTTGATCTTGCTCAGCTTATAAAAATCAAGAAACTCGTAGTAGATCTTGTTTTCCAGCGTGTCGTTCCGGGCCGGAACAAGCCGGGTGACCGTGCCCGGAATGGTGACCGCCTCGTAGTATTTGAGGACAGACACCCGCTTGTTGCCCTCCTGCACATAGAACTTGTTCAGGTATTCGTAGGCAATGATGGGGTGTGGATGCCCTCCTCCAGATGGGCCTCGCAGAGATTCGACCACTTGATGGCAAACTCGGTGTCCTCTTCCAGCAGGGGCATAAAGTTGGCCGCAAAGGCTGTGTGCCGTCCGCTGGTCTTCGGTGCCCGACAATGCTCTGCGGCGGGGATATGCCACCAGCCCCAGCGGCTCCTGGGCGACGATGTTCACCCCGTTCAGGATATCATCCAGCACCGCAAGGTACGGCGACTGGCCGCGCGCCACACAGGCACGGTAGGCACGCTGGCCCGCGCGCAGGGCGCTTCTATAATCTTCTAGCATGGCCATAGCAGAACTCCCTTCTTCAATGGCTCCTGTTTCCTTTCCGGCCCGTGCCGCCGTGTTTGCGGCACAGGTCTAAGAACAGTATAACATGAAATTCGGATTTATGGGAGACTTTCTCCGGCAAAGGTGTTGATTTACAGAATTTTTTCAGGTACGATAAATAGGAAACCATATTTGTGAGGTACATTTTCATGCAGACTGAACAGCTGCCCCGCCTGGAAGCGGGGGAATACCCCGGCGGCATCTGGTATTACGAGCCCCACACCTACCTGCCCTACCGCTATGTGCTGGGCCGGGTGGGCAGGCACCCGCTGGTGTGCATCGGCATCAACCCCAGCACCGCCCAGCCCGGCGCGCTGGACCCCACCTTAAAGAGTGTGGAGCGGCTGGCCAACGCCAACGGCTTTGACAGCTGGATCATGTTCAACGTATATCCCCAGCGCGCCACCGACCCCAACGACATGGACCGGGTGCCGGACCGCGCCCTCTGCGACGAGAACCTGCGCTGGCTGCGGGCCGTTCTGGCCGAGACCGAGCCCACCATGTGGGCCGCATGGGGCACCCTGATCGAAAAGCGGGACTACCTGCCCGGCCTGATGCGGGAGATGGTGGCCCTGACAAGAGAGCGGGACATCCCGTGGGTCACCTTTGGCAAGCGGAGCAAAAGGGCATCCCCATCACCCGCTCTACCTGCGCAAAGATTCCACACCCGAGCCGTTTGATGTTGAAAACTATCTGGACACCTGTTTTTGAGGGAGGGATACCATGACCCCGGAACGCTACCAAGCCCTGCTGCGCTGGCTGGAGGCCCGCCCCGCCCTGAAAAAGCTGGTGATCGCCCTGAACCGCTGGCTGCCTGCCGTGCCCTTTGCCTGCTACCCTTTGCTGCTGGTGCTGCTGAATATCCGGTGGTTCCGGCTGCTCTCCGCAAACCGCGCCGCCGCTCTGGATTTTATGCAGCTCATCGCCCGGGCAGTCTTTGTGCCGGCCTTCGTCTTTCTGGGCGGCACGCTCCTGCGGGCCAGGCTGAACTTTCCCCGCCCGTATGAGCAGCCCGGCTTCACGCCGCTGGTGCCCAAGGAGACCCACGGCAAGTCCTTCCCCTCCCGCCACGCCCTGAGCGCCGCCGTGCTGGCCGCTGTGTGGTGCTACTTCTACCCCGCCGCCGGGGTCTGCATGGTGGCGGTGGCCCTGCTCATCTGCGCCCTGCGGGTACTTGCCGGGGCGCACTATGTCCGGGATGTGGCCGCCGGTGCTCTGCTCGGCTTTGCCCTTGGGGCCGCCGGAATGTGGCTGCTGTGACCCCAAAATGCCCCCTGCGCCGTAAAATCCAAAAAAATTTGAAATTCCGCTTGACAGAAGCCTATGCGTATGGTATTATACTTCTCGCAGCGTGTGCCGAACGCACACTGCCGCCAGATAAGTACCCCATGGGATAACAACGTGCGCCCGTAGCTCAGGTGGATAGAGCAACTGCCTTCTAAGCAGTGGGCCGGGGGTTCGAGTCCCTTCGGGCGCATATTATGTGGTGCCTTTAGCGTAGTCGGTTAACGCGCCAGATTGTGGATCTGGAGACCGTGGGTTCGAGTCCCACAAGGCACCCTGCTAGGAATCAGACCGGAAGCCGAAAGGTTTCCGGTCTGATTTTTTGCTTTTCTGGCCCATTTTAACATGTATTTTCGTTGCTTTTCCGCTTTCTGCCGAAAAGTACAACTTTTTTTGAAATTGTGCTTGACAATTCCGGATTCCATGGTATAATAACTAACGTTCCGAGCCGAACGGCCCACGAACAAAACAGAATATGCGGATATGGCGGAATTGGCAGACGCGTTAGATTCAGGTTCTAATCGGGGCAACTCGGTGGAGGTTCAAGTCCTCTTATCCGCACCATGACGAATGTTCTTACAGCATTTAGCTGTCAAAGAACATTCGTCATTTTTTATTTGCTAAATAGCGACATCACAGGGGGCGTAGTTCACAACTACGCCTTTTCTTGTATTCACCGACACATCAGGTGTCGGTAAAGGAAGTGCGCTTGGAATCTCGATGGTGCCCACGCAGTTGTAGTGAATGCGGAGCCGCTGCTCCCATACACCGTTGACCTTTTCTGCATTGAACACTTCGATTTTTTCAACCAGTTCATTCAGCATCCGGGGTGTCAGCTTTTTTGCTCTGGTGTACTTGCGAACCAGACTGATGAACATATCCGTTGTCATGGTGCGGCTGCTCTGCTTTTCGATTTCGGCGCGGAGCTGTTTGATTTTCTCGGTCAGCTCCTTTTGCTCGTCCTCATATCTCCGGGACATCCTGGAAAAGCGTTCATCAGAGATTTTGCCGGAAACATTGTCCTCATAGATGCGCTCAAAGAGGCCGTCCAGTTCTTCATCACGGGCAAGGAGTGCTTTCAACTCTTTCTCTTTCAGCTTGCGGCCGGCTTCGTCCGCCTGCTGGGAGTGCCCGATAACAGCCTTCAAAAAGTCGTCCTCATAGAGGCTGGCAAACTTGGTCAGCCGCCGAATCTCGCCCAGCACCACTTCTTCCAGAAAGTCTACCCTGATGTAGTGGGTGGATTGGCAGGTGCCACGGTTGCCCTTGTAGTTGGAGCAGTTGAAATACTTGATTTCCGGGTTGCCCTGATTGAAGTGGAAGTGCAGATTGCAGCCGCAGTCTGCGCAGACAAGCAGGCCGGAGAACATATTGTGTTCTCCGTTGCTAGTACGGCGTTTGCGCATCTTTCCACGCTTCTGCTGTACCTGTTCAAACACGGCACGTTCAATAATGGGTTCGTGAACATCTTGGAACACCACCCAATTTTCTGGGTCGTTATGAATCCGCTTCTTGTTCTTGTAGGACTTGGAGTAGGTTTTGAAGTTCAGAACATCACCACAATACTCCTGCTGGTACAGAAGATGGGTAATCGTGGAGCCATTCCACTTGGTAGCGGGGCGCGTCTTGGTCTTTCCGGGACGGCCGATGCCTTTCTGAATCCAGTAGGCCTGCGGCGTCAGGATGCCTTCCTTTTCAAACTGGGTGGCAATCTGTTCCGTGCCAAAGCCCTCCAACGTCATATCAAAAATGCGCCGGACAACTTGTGCAGCTTCTTCATCAATGACCCAATGCTTGGGATTGTTCGGGTCCTTGATATACCCATAGGGAGGAAGTCCCATCGGTTCGCCGGAGTTGCCTTTGATTTTATTACTGATACGGCGTTTCTTGCTGATGTCGCGGGCATACCACTCATTGAACAGGTTTCGGATGGGTGCCAGTTCGTTTTCTCCCTCGGCCGTGTCGATGTTGTCCGAAACGGCAACAAGTCGGATGTCATGGTCCGGGAAAAATTCTTCTGTCAGCCGTCCGACCTCAATATAGTTTCGGCCCAGACGGGAAAGGTCTTTGACGAACACAGCAGAGGCTTTTCCTTGTTCAAGCTGCTGCATCATTTCAACGAAACCGGGACGGTTCATGGTCACGCCGGAAATGCCATCATCCAGAAAGTGAACCAGATTGGTGTAGCCTTTTTCCTTTGCAACTTTGGTGAGCAGTTTCTTTTGGTTGCCGATGCTGTAACTCTCGCCCTCCAAATTATCATCACGGGAAAGACGCTCATAGAGAAAAGCGGTTGCTTCACGGGATTTCTTGTTACTCGACTGTTTCATACTCGCTCCTTTCTTGGGACAGTCGAATAGCAAATTCACTTGTACACCTATATTATAACACAATCCGCTTTCTCTGTCCGCTGCCTCCCGAAAGGTCATTATAATTTTTCGCTTTCGGATTTCATCAGCCGGAGAAGAACTTCTCCTAAGGTCTGGGAGCTTTCTTCTTTGAACACCGGCTCAACGATAAAGGAGCGATTGCCAATACGATAAGTCGAATCCAGAGTAAGCATCTCTGGATTTTTTGTTTTTTCCGGGTTTGTCTTTTTCGCTTGCATCGTAAAAATCCCCTTTCTTAAAAATCAAAAAATGAGCCAACGGACGGCTGCTGGCAGCAGCCCACGGGAATCTCACCCCTGCATTCCTCATGCAGCCCTACTCATTGCCTGCGACGCTCTGAACGCTCGGACTTTGACGGTAAGGGAGTATCAGCCTGTCTGTATGTCATGGCCCGCAAGCAGCCGCGCTTGCATTGCGGCGGGGTGGAGATCGCTCCGCTTTTCAAAGAAAAGCATCGTGGCGCACCCGCCGTCCGGCTCGATACAGACAGCAACGTATCCGTTTGCCCTATGATGCACCGCCATTGTCCTGCGGGCATATTTTTCAAGGTGCTGTCCCGAAACGTGGAAAGGGTCAGACCGTTTCGGCTCTGGTCACAATAGAGGAAATAAGTTTGATTTCCAGATGGCGTTTCATGTACTCGTCTATGCACACATGGGGCTGGCCGTGCTTGTCGTAGAGAATGCCTGTACAGAGCTTGTTGATATAGCCTCTGTAATGTCGCAAAACCTGTTCAACTGCATCGGTGTCCCCAGCACAGGCAGAGCGAATCACCGAGAGCGGTAAAAAATCTCTGCTCGTGTGTTCATAGGAGTTCATTTACGCCTAACCTCCCTCCGGCAAGTGCGCCTTTAGTTCTTTTCGCAGCACATTCAGCGTTTTTGTCCGGTGGCGCTGTACAGCACTCCGGGACATTCCCATGAGGTCGCCAATCTCGCCATCGCCCAGTTCCAGAACGCAAAACAGAATCAGAATGCTTTGTTCTTGCTTTGGCAGAGCGGCAAACGCATTGGCAACAAGTTCATTGTCGATGTGCAGATCACAGCCGTAGGATGAAAATACAAATTCTTCACTTGGATAATGGTCTACACTCGTGAGCTGCCCCAGTTCTTCCAACGAAAGAACGCTGAATGACTTTTCACGGTCAAGCAGACGTTTCTTATTTCGGTGATAGTTCCGGGCCTCATTTCGCAGCACCGCTTTGCAGAACGCATCGAATCGGTACTGTTCGCCATCGTTGCGAGGGATAGCTTCCATCTTCTCACCCCCTTTCCGTGGGGATGTCGGGTGGATTTTTCCCTTTCCGCTAATATGACACCTGAAACACCCGATTCTGCCCGCTTTTTTTGAAAATTTCCAAAAATATTTTTGAAACAGGCAGCTTTTCAGGCGGCAATAGAAAAGCCCAGCAGACCGAAAACGGCCAACCGGGCATAATGGCAGCACGAAACGCGCAGTAGCTACATCGTATAGTACATAGTAAAAGCCATGCTGACCCTGTGCGGGAGCAAGGCTTTTTTTGATGATTCAAAGTTGAGTGACCGATAGAATATCAGGCGCATAGTGGCATCCTCCTAGCGGCCGCCATACGGACGATGAAACGCGCTGATAAGCAAAAAGAACCGGCAGCCCTGATTTTCTCAAAAGCCGTCGGTTCAAAATAGGTACACAAAATCACCTGCTCAAACCAACGGCTTTTTATTTCCCCTTAGTCGGGGCAGGCTCATGTGCTATATGATTGTTCTTTCTTAAAGGCGTCTTTCAGCCATTCATAGATTTCTGCGCTAATATCGCATTCGGTTCAGCAGGTATCACCCCTGCCGCTTTATTTTCTATCAAGCCGATATTTTTTGCTCTGCGTTCCACATAGCTGCATATTTTCCGCCCTTCGCAAGCAATTCTTCGTGGGTTCCCGATTCAGCAATCTGTCCATCACCCATTACAAGGATTTGGTCTGCATTTTTGACAATGGAAAGGGTATGAGCAATCATTACCACTGTCTTTTTCTCTTTTAGTAGATTGGCGATGGCCTGCTTTACGGCAAGCTCATTTTCAATGTCAAGAGATGCGGTTGCTTCATCCAAAAGCAGGATAGGGCTGTTTTTCAGGATAGCGCGGGCTATTGAAATTCGCTGACGCTCACCGCCAGAGAGAAGATTTCCATTCTCGCCAGTCAGCGTATCGTATCCCTTTTCCATCTTACGGATGAAGCTGTCACAGTTGGCTTCCCGGCAGGCAGCCTCGATTTCTGCGTCCGTAGCATTAGGACGGGCGTGTCGGATATTATCCCGGATGGTATCATCAAAGAGAAATACGTCTTGGTCTACCATAGAAACTTGTTCCAGAACCCGCTCGGCGGCTACATGGTTAATGGGCTTACCTCCAATAGAAATCGTCCCGCCCGTTGCTTCGTAATATTTTGCAATCAGGTTCAAAATGGTGGATTTGCCAGAACCAGAGTCTCCGACAATGGCTGTGAGTTTTTGATCCGGCACCGTAAAGGTAGCGTGTTTTAGTACCGGCTCACCGGGTACATACGAAAAATCTACATTGTCAAAGATGATTTCATGGGTGGTTGTGTGAAGCGGCTCCATACTGCCTGTTTCCTCCGGCTCATTCATTACACCCAAGATTTTGTTCTTCGAAATCATCAGGTTTTTATAACTGGTGAGGTCTACAAAAATCGAGTTGGCCAGCTTTGCACAGAACAAGGGCAGCATACAAATCAAAAGGTAGTCTACCGTGTTCAGCGTCCCCGCAGCCCAAGGTGTATAAGCCAGCCAGATAACCAGCGGACAGGATAGCCAGCTCAAAATGCCAAATCCTGTACCGATCGGCAGCACTTTTGCCTCGTATACAAAACTAATACGGCTAAACTCCCGCATGGCGTTAATAACGGTTTTGTTCTTCATACCGCCTACACCATAAGCACGGAAAGTCTGAATGCCAGAAACATATTCAACAATGCTGCTGACATTCTCCGCACAAATATCGTTCTTTTCTTTTCCGTATTTCTGCACCATGCGGAAAGAAAGCCACAAGCCGGGGATTAAAAGAAGGTCAGCAATCAACAGAATAATTCCAGCCGGGACATAAATCGTCATAACAAAAATGATCAACATGAACGACAAGGCAAAATTCTTTGCCAAATCTCCGACCTTATGGGTCAGAATTTTTTCATAGTTGTTTACATCGCTTGTGATAGTGTTGATATAATCGCCGGTCTGTCCCTGCGTAAACCGGGACAGTGGGATGCGCTTCAAATGGTCACCCATAAAAAGCCGAATATTCTTGCTGACCTCTGCACCGCCAATCTGCGCTTTGGTATAACCATAGCTGTAAATCAGGATACGGAGAAGAAAAATCACTGCAATGATACCAGTCAGAGCCAGAACTCGGTTCATGTCAAATTGACTCGACCACAAAAACTGCATAACAGAGTAAAGCAGCATAAGCAGGCTGCCGGAGAGAAGTCCTTCCAGAACGGTTCCGCCGACACCAATATAGAAATTGCGGTTCTTTTTCAATACATCATGCTCATTCATGCTGCTCACCGCCCTCCAACTGATAAGTGATATTCCGGGCTGTTTCGTAGTCATCCCACGCTTTTCGATAGTAGGCGTTGTTCTTCCGAACTTCCTCATGGGTGCCAACGCTGGTAATTGTATGGTTTTCCACCACAGCCACCCGGTTGCACATTTTCAAAGCACTCAAACGGTGTGCTACTACAATAACTGTTTTGCCTTTGCATAGATTTTGAATGGCTTTATCAATCTCCATCTGATTTTCCGGGTCAGAGGCACTTGTGGCCTCGTCCAAAATCAAGATGGGTGCATTTTTCAGAATTGCGCGGGCAATCGCAATCCGCTGCTTTTCTCCGCCGGAAAAGCGGGAGCCGAAACTGCCCACTTTTGTGTCATATCCATCCGGCAGGGACATGATAAAGTCATCAATCTGTGCCTCTTTTGCAGCAGCCCGCACTTCTTCCAGAGTAGCGTTACTACCCATGCGGATATTTTCCAACACACTGTCACGGGTGAGGAAAGTCTTTTGAAACACGATGGCTATATTTTTCAGAATGGTATCGTAGTCAAGTTCCTTGACATTTTTGCCGCCAATCAGCACTTCGCCTTCCTGCACATCGTAGAACCGGGAAATAAGTTCAATCACAGTGCTTTTACCGGCACCAGATCGGCCCACAAGAGCCATGCGCTCGCCATCATGGATTTTGAGGTTGACACCATGCAGTACATCGGTTTTACCGTCATAAGAAAATCGGACATTCCGAAGTTCAATATCATGTTTTTGGGGGAAGTCTGTTCCACCCTCATAAATCGGAATATCCAGTATCTCTTTGGTTTTGGTAATCGCGTTCAGTACATTTGCAAAGTTTGTGCCCAATTCCTGTAAAGGCCGAATTTCTGTTAAATACATAGAACCAACATACACAAACAGCAGTAGCGTACTGGCTGCCAGTGAACCTTTCAGAAAAAACATCCCGCCTATCGGAACCATCAGCAACATTCCACATTCAATGATAACGACAAACGCTGCATACGGAGGCCCCATACGCCGGGAAGTCTCATTCCACATGGCGTTTTCCTCCTGGATTGCGTCAGACAATTTTCGGAACGACTTACTCCCCATGTTATAGGCTTTAATCAGTTTCATTCCGCTGATGTATTCAATCATAACGGAGTTCAGCGCAGTAATGGATTGGTTGGCTCGTTCCATCAGGTCATCTGTATTGCGGAACATTATCCCCATTACTACCACGGCCAGAACCAGAGGGACAAGGGAAATCAACGCCAATGGAACATTAACGGTCATCAAATAAATAAAGATGACTACCGGTCCAACCAGATAGCACACAAGGTCGGGAAGATTATGCGCCAGAAATAGCTCCAGCTTTTCAATATCTTCATTCAGAACCGTTTTAATATCTCCTGTGCGCCGTTCATTCAGGGCGCCCAAAGGCGCTCTGGCCATGTGTTCCGCCACCATACAGCGCACTTTGAACAGTGCACCATACGCGCCTTTATGGGCAGCCACGCCGGAACATCCGAACAGTACAAAACGCAGGGTGACAGCAGCGGCAATCATTGCCACAGTCTGCACCACAAGTTCTTTTGTGCAGGCATTGTTGAATGTGGCATCCATCAACCTGTAAATCCCAATGTATGGGACAATAATACACAGCCCGCTGCACATGGACAGCAGGATTGCCAGAAACAACCAAAATTTCTGTTCTCCGGCCCAATGGAGCAGCAATGCTACACTGTTTTCTTTTTTCTGCTTCATAGACTACCTCGCCTTTCCATCTGAACGACCCAGGCCGCCCTCTCTGTCCCCTGCGGGGACATTCACCTTGACAGAGAAAAGCTCTCTCAATTTCGGAAGGGCATCCATTGTAACTAATACGTCATCGGGTATTTCGCCTTCGTCAAAATGTAAGACACGGGAACAGGTACGGCAGACAAACTCAAAATCATGGGTGACAATGAAAATGACTTTTCCCATATTGGATAATCGCCGGATCAATCCTGCAACCTGCGTCATACTGTCAAAGTCAAGGCCGCTGGTCGGTTCATCAAATACAAGCAAGTCTTTCCCACAAATCATGCTGACAGCTACAGCTACTCGTTGCTTTTGACCGCCGGAAAGCGTGTTTGGATGTTGTTCTCGATATGGGGAAAGCCCCAGTTCTTCCAAAGTTGCATTTACCAGCGTTTGGTCTGGATTTCGGATGCCAAAGGAACATTCTGCTTCTACGCTGTCAGCGAAAAGCTCATAGTTCACATCTTGCATGACCATATAAGAGCGTTGCAGCCTTTCCTTACGCTCAATCGGCTTGCTTTCCCACAAAAATTGTCCATCGCAGTCTTTGTGAAGCCCACAGAGAGCGCGGGAAAATGTAGTTTTTCCAGCTCCGTTATGTCCAACTACGCCAATCACTTCGCCCTTTCCGGCGGATAGTCCAATGTCATGCAAAATGGTTTGCTTCTTGTAACGGAGCGTCACATTCCGCAGCTCCAATACAGGGGTAGGCGCAGGCAAGTGGGCTTTTGGTGGGAATACCGCCTGTAGATCAACAGCCCGCAGCCCCATGTGTTCACGGTCAGGTTCAGATAGCTGCCGAAATTCTTCCGGGGTGTATATTCCTTTGATTTCTCCTTTTTCCAGATAAACAATTCGGTCAGCCAACTCCGTCAGGTAGTACAGACGATGTTCCGCTATCAAAATTGTTTTGCCCTGTTTTTTTATCAGCCGCAAATGTTCCTTTAGTTCCTGGATCGAAGTCATATCCAGATTAGATGATGGTTCATCCAGTAGATAAATCTGTGGGTTCATGGCATAAACAGAAGCAAAGGCGATTTTCTGCTTTTCTCCGCCGGACAACTCAAAAATATTCCTGTTCCGTAGCTTTTGAATATGCAAATCTTCAGTTGTCTGTTCTACTCGCTCAGCCAATTTCTTAGGAGGGCGAGCTTCATTTTCAATCCCAAAGGCAATCTCGCTGTCTGTATCAACATTGAAAAACTGCGTCCGTGGATTTTGGAAAACGGAGCCAACCTTAGCGGCAATCTGATACATAGGGATATTGCTGATTTCCTGACCATCTACCAGCACACGGCCATGAAGCTCTCCCTGATAAAACTGAGGGATCAGTCCATTCACCAGCCTTGTAATCGTTGTTTTTCCGCACCCGCTGCGGCCACAGAACAGGACGCATTCTCCGTCCGAAATTTTCAAATTGATGTCATGCAGCCCACCATGTTCCTGCCCCGTATAGGAAAACGATACATTTTCAAACTCAATCAACCAATCACACCTCCCCGCACACATAATTCAAAAATCAGATAAGCTACGGCAACGGCCATGACACCCCAATCGGCAACTCCGCATTTTATCTGGACAAGACAGGTGCGGGGATGGGGATTTTCAATTCCACGAGTGACAGAAGCAACAGAAAGATCATCCGCTGCTTTTGAAGCTGCCATCAACAAAGGCACATAAATACACTCAACCGTCATGCCCGGATGTGCTAAAAGCCCGCCAGAGAAGGTGAAACATCTCTCATCCGCATAGCATCCTTGATATATCGCCAGTCCTCTTGAATAGTTGGAATGTACCGCAGCATAACTGCCATAGGAATTACTAACTTTTTGGGTGCGTGGACACGGTTCATAGCAGACAGGTAACTTATTGACTTTTGTAGTAGTCAGAACAATCCCAGCCAAGGTTCCGCACGCATAGACCTTATGAAACAAGCCTAAAAAGGCAATAAACATTGTCCGCAGCGTGCCTGTCATTTCTGCCATGATCCAAACTGTCAGGGCACAGATGACCGCATAAAAGCATACAGCCTTAATGACATATTTCCACTTTCCAAAGAAAGCCCCCAATATCGCAATCAGCATAACAAGGATAAATTGATATGCAAGTGAGGGCGCAAACATGGACGATAAAACACACATAAGAATAAGAAAGAGCTTGGCCCGTGGGTCGAGCCAAAGCTCTTTCTTGTGGCGTTTACCGCTCATGCTGTAATACCTGCTTTTTCAAACTGCTTTTTCAGCATTTTGCAGCCTACAAAGGCGCTGATTGCAGATGTAATGATAACAGCAGCAAACATAGCAATCAGGATGCCGGTATTTGCAGTTGCCTGCATGGTGTCAATGTAGCTCTGTTCGGTTCCATTACCCAGCATGGTCTGCGCCCAGCCGTTGGGGTCAACAAAGAACACGATATATGAACCAGTGCCACCGAGAGAGAACAGGATATAAGACAGGCTGTTGAGTTTTTTGCTTTTGTACTGCCCTGCACCAGCAACAAAGTCCGCGACAATCGCCATGATCATGTAGCCCAATGCAAAAGCCAGTGCATACCAGTCACGAACCAAATAATACCCATGATAACGCCCATTATAGAAAGGCTCCAACGCTTATGTACTTTTGCAATCAGCAAAAGATAAATGGGGCCAGCAAGCAGCCCACCTCCTGCCGGCATGAAAAAAGTAAGCACGGGATTCGTTGCAAAAAAGACACCGCCCACCAATACAAAAACAAATAACAGTGCGGTAAAAATGCCAGTTGTTACAAGATCTTTCACAGTCAGACCTTTGTTCATAGAATTTACTTGATTACTCATTTTGAGCCTCCTACCTTTCGTTGTCTTGACGCGACAAGCGGTTTGTGATATTCTTCGATTAGATGCTGCTAACCGTTATCTAATACGGTACACTTGTGACGAACAGCATTCAATAGGTTTCGGCGATGTTCGTCCGTTCCTTTCAAAGGTTCGTCCAATCGTTGCAAAAAAGGAGGCGGTCTACTTTCATGTCTGAAATCATCGATCAGCTTTATGCGCCCCTGCTTGCGGAACACGGTTTTATCCGTGACTCGGATAACCAGCAATACGGGGCATTGGGTATCTGCTGGAAACTTTCTCCCGAAGTCGGAGAAGGTACCTACTGGACTTATGGACAGAAAGACCTATACGATATTAAAATTCACAATTTTTCTTTCCACAAGGATTTCATGCTGGAATGTTCTTTGCCAGAATGTTTGAGTATTACGCAGTATGATTCTATCTCCGGGGAAGAGTTATCGCCATACCGCAGACTGTCTGCCGGCTGCATCAAAACGTTTATCGGAGGCTATGCGCCATACAAGGCTTTGATACATAAAAATATTCCAATCCGTTCGGTTGGGATTGAGATTGCACCGGCATATTATGAGGACTACCTGAAAAAACTGTACCCAGAGGCACAGATCAATCCTGTGGATGCATTTCGGAAGATCGACCAAACTTCCGACTTTCCAGAAATGTCACGGTTACTCACAGAAATCAAAGACTATCGCGGGGAAGGGATTGCAGCAAAACTTTTTTATGAGGGTAAAGTCGCAGAAGCTGTTTCAATGGTGGTGGAATATCAGAAGAAACATCCTGATAAACCAGCCCATAAGCTCTCTCAACAGGATATTGAAAATCTCCAAATAGTTGCCGCTTATCTTAGCGATCACTATGCTTTCGATATTCCTCTGGAACGGCTAACACAGATTGCCTGCATGGGAACAACAAAGCTCAAAAGCTGTTTTAAGAAATACTACGACTGCACCATCACGGAATATGTTCAACAGCGGCGCATGAGTCAAGCAGAATATCTGCTGGCATATACAGAGCTGACAGTCGGGCAAGTTGCCCAAACAGTAGGCTATTCCACTTCAAGCCGATTTGCAGAATTATTCCGTAAAAGCACTGGATTGTTGCCACTGGAGTACAGAAAAAACGCACAGCGAAAATAAAATGAGTGCCAGAGGAAACTCTGGCACTCGTGAAATTTTTCACCCACATCCTTGCCACATTTGATTAGGTGTAGAACATCTACGAAATGTGCCATCAAATATTCCTCTATACGTTGCGGTTGTCACCAAGATAGTGGAAGTTCATCTGAATAAGAGTTTTTATCTACATAATCAGCATAATCATACCTCTCACCAAGCACAATAAGGTTATTCCTTTGTATAAAACGGAACGATACAATATTTTTGAGGTGAACGATTATGCCGATTGATGATTTAACTGCTTTAGGGCAGAAAATGCGGAAAGCCCGAAAGAATAAAGAGCTGACACAGCAGGAACTTTCTGATCTGAGCCATGTTTCTGTAAAGCAAATCGCCAATATTGAAAAGGGAAAAATGAATCCTTCCTATTTAATTTTAAGAGCATTGGCAAAGGTTCTGCACATCTCTTTAGACACACTTATAAATCCAGATGTCTCTCTGGAGGATGAAGGTGTTAATCAGATGAAAATGCTTTATTCTAGCTGTCCGCCAGAAATGCGTGACACCCTGTTACATCACACTCAAGAAACGGCGAAAGAACTGACAGAATTGTCCGAGAAATTTAAAACGAATTGAACCAGTAAGTGAAGTTTAACGATTCTCTCACTGGTTCTTTTCGTTTTTAAAAAGGCGATTTACTTTTATAAATATCTCCACTATCATTCCAAACAACATTTTTCTCTAATATGCCGGAACACCATATCCATAGATGTTACTGCTTTCAATACTATAACTCCGTCTTGCCACCTTATCTCCACTGTTTCCTTCAATGGTATTCACTGTTCCACCGCTGACACTCTCCACAATTCCAACGTGGTCAATCGTTCCATTGTTTCCCCAATCAAAGAAAATAATATCTCCTGCCGCCGGGGTATAACTTCCGTCACGGAACCTACCTTTATACTGAAGCACATGTGGTACATACTGCTTGTCCCCATAACTGCTCCACCCCATTCTCTGTGCCATCATATCAGAAAATTCTGCTGCATTGGCAAGGGTATATCCACCTCTAGCTTTCGCCCATTCCAGATATCCATTTCCATAATTGTAGCTTTGCAATGCCAGTTTAATATTTTCCATATCCAGAGGATTTTTTACTCCTGCACGTTCCAGACAGCTTTTTATTTCCTGCACACCACAAGAAATCGAATACTCTGGATCTGTGATTCCATTTGGCTGTCTGGGATATTTTGTATTAAAGCTTCCTTCTGAACACTGCATCGGGTCAAGTCCTCTCCCGCCTGATTCCTGCATCATAATGGCTTTGATTAGTTCCACATACTCTCCAATGCCATATTGATTTGCATACTGTCGGATTAGTGGTTCATATGCTTCTACTTCTGCACTAACCGAAGAAACCGTACTGGAATTATCCCCACCTGTCATGCATAGAAAACCACCAAATAAAATTGACGATAATCAAAATCATAACCGCAATCCAACCACCTGCAGTCAATGCACTCAGTAATGCTTTTGTGGCTTCAATCAACGCTTTTATCGCATGTGTTACCGCTTTTGCTGTCTTTTTCACTGCAATCTTGGTATCTCGTGCTGTCTGTCTTACTGTCTGCACTGCTTTTTCTGCCTTTTTCATGGAATAATGCATTGCTTGGACAGAAGCATTTGCTATCTGCTCCGATGTTTTGATACTGGTCCTTCTTTCATTTCCTGTATTTCTTCTTCCGGTCTGTCTGCCCGGATCTTGACCGCAATCATTTCTTCTCTGGCGGTTGTCGGTGCACAATTCACTCCAGATACATACTGTTCCATCAGTTCTTCCGCTTCTCCGACAAGTTCCATTTCCATAGATTCAGATTGCCTCCGTCTGATCTTTTCTGCATTCACCGCATAGGTAATTACATCATTAAGTCCTTGTGTGGATCGTGATTGATCCTCGGCTATCTGCCCTTCGTTGTTCTCTTTCGTCTTATCCGGATTCTCCGCATAATTGATGACTTTTCCAATCCACCCCTTGATGCTCCAGATTGATGTCACTGCCATGATTCATTTTTCTCTGGAAGTATCACTGCTTCTGTAATCTTACGGACTGCTTCATTGAACTTCCGCACTTCCTTATCGTAACGCTGCACATCTACCACATTTAACACATGTGCTTTCTGTGCGATCTGATTTAAGTTATTTCCAATCTTATGCAGCTTCCGCATCATAGAATAATAATCTGGCGGTGGTGCGTCTCTTGGAACGACACCAGAAATCAACTGTCTCAGGTAAGCTTCCCGGTTCAGTCCGCTTCTCTTTACTTTCTTATCCAATGCCTCTGCTTCTTTTTTGTTCAATCGGAAAAGGATTGCTACATTACGTTTTCTCAACGCCCCATCTCCTTTACTTGCTGTATAGAATCTGGTTCCTGGCGAATCTGGTGTTTTTCTTTATCGTAACTGTAAACTCTGTCTGAGAGAACCTCCTGCCGTTCCACTTCATTTTTATTTACTTCCCGTACCATTTCACCAAGCATTTTCGGTTCCATCTCTCCATTATCCGGAACAATCAGAACTTCATGCACAGATGACGGTAACACATAAAATCCTTCTGGAAAAAGCTGTTCCAATTTATTTAAAACTTCTGGCTGCGTGATCATAGATGCTCCATATTGCTTTTCTACATTCGTAAGTGCATACAGCATATCATGTGAACGAAGTCCAAAATCAACATTTTCATCTAACAGGTTTGTTGCATGTCCTTCTTCATTAAAAATACTCAACAACATTTCGTCAATTGACTGAAGAATCGGTGTATTTACAGGCTGTGTATTTGCTCTTGCCTGCCGGAACATTTCCTTTGCATCCACATTCCACATCTTAAGATGTTCATTTTTCACCTTCATAGTCGCTTTTCCATCGTTAGACTCTACCGGGAAGTCCACATAACAGATAGCCGACAGATCTTCCATATTTTCATGAGGCATTTCCTGTAACATTCGTTTGTTTGCCTGGGTGTTCACAAGCATCACTGCCAGATGCTCCTTCACTGAATCATAATCCATTGGGTTGATACCACTGTGCAAAAACGGAACATTGCCTGCTTCTTCCATGCATCTTGCAATTTCATTCATCACTTTCTCAACGGGTTCACCCAAACGTATTTCATTGAAGAACGGTTCTACATAGACAACTGGGCACACATTTTCTTCCTGTAATCTTACCTGTACACCTACCATCTGGACTCCATTATTTTTATTCATCTGCATTACCTGAAATTCTGCATTCTCATATTTAGCTGGAAGAAAATTCCGGATGTCCTTTGCTACACCTTCCGCAAATACCTTTTCTGCTATCATCTCTTTTGCAATCATTTCTTCTGTTCTCCCTTCTTCTTGTTCATTTTCTTTAAATATTCCTGATACCGTCTTTCTGCTTTCTTCTTATCTTTCACCGATACTTCAACCTGCATCTTGTGTCTCCTTTCTTTTCGCTACTAAATCTTGTTAATCTGCAACAGGCACATCATCACAACTCCTATGATGCCACCTACTAATACTCCACAAATAAACTTCAACATTATTACTTTCTCCTTTTCCATTTTCCGAGGGTTTCAGGGATTCTCCCTGACAAGCTGCCGGAGGACTGACAAACAGGAAACCTGTATGGCAATCCAAAGGCGTTGCTTGCTGGTATTGTGTATTCTTCTACTCCTGTCTCACGGTTCCGGACATCAGAAGATTTACTTGCCGAAAAGGCAAATGCTTTTCTATTCTTTCAGTTCACAAATCCCGCAAGTTTCACACAAATATTCACACTCTGTGCATCGTACATTTTCATCAGTTGCCATGCATTCTTCACTCACCGGGCAATACTTTTGACAACTTTCACACTGCTCCGTACAGTCTTCTTCTGACACTTTCTCAGCAATAATTCCAAGTAATTCATTCTGTTCTTTTTCTTCTTTCACATGTGTTTCCAGAAAAATCTTCAACAGTTCTTCACTGTCCACATCATCTTCCATCGTCAAAATCAACTCTTTCTTATGCACGACCTTCAGCTCATATCTTGCAATTTTCATATCTTTTTTCACCTTCTATCTCTCATATTTTCATGACCTGACATACTCTTTTTCGTGCTTTTTTCTCGCTTTGTAATCGCCAGATTTAACTTGATACAGAGCAGATCGTTGTAATCTTTTCCTTGTTTTGGCGGTACATCTTTTACCTGATATTGCTTCGGAAGTACTGTAAAAATTGCTTTTGTGGCAAGTCTTCCAATACGGTCATTGTCCAAATGCAATACGATTGTTTTCACCTCTGGATGCATTTTTAGTGCTCTTGCCAATGCTGCAGGGACTTTACTTTTTTCAATTTCTTTTGCTGGCTGATAGACACCTGCCAGTGACAATAAATGTTCTCTTCTCCACTCCTTCCCGTCCAATTTCTGCAATGTTGCATAAGATAACAGATCAATGGCTGACTCAAACAGATGCATCGTATCATTGGGTTTCTCTGTAAAAATGGAAAAAGAATAGTTCTTATCACTTCCATTTGCTTCTCCGATAAAACTGGTACCAGTTCCCCTAATGGCTGCATATTTCGGATTATTTTTCTCATCCATCCCTACAAACACCGCGTTGTGATGAAATGCACTTTCATAAACTCTTCCGGACTCTAAACAAAACTGAATGATTTCCTTATCAATCCCACGTCCTGAAAGATACGCAATCACTTTCTGATCATCTTGATTCTTCTTTGGCAACAGTAACTGTTTCTCCATCGGAACATTCTCAGATACAGAAAGAGACGGCTGAATATTTGCCCGTTCTGCAAGCAATTCAACCGCCTCTAAAAAACTGTATCCTCTTACTTTGATCAGATAATCCAGTGCTGATCTGCCACCGGTTCTCTGACTCCACCACATCCATTTCCCATTTGATATTTTCAAACTATCGTGTGTTCTGGTAGTGTAGGTGTGAATATTACGGTGCGGCAGAGCCGCCAGTCCGGTGTGGCGAGAGCCACCTGTCCGGACTAACGGAGCCACCCCATTTTATTTATTAAGTTACTTTGCCATTGCAGGATCCAGTCCATACACTTCTC
>ENA-OQDC01000546-OQDC01000546.1-human-gut-metagenome-genome-assembly--contig:-NODE-546-length-25620-cov-4.320009_pt1 | contig 25620 bp, 20 predicted proteins | sample MGYA00242770_ERZ504601 | MGnify/ENA primary metagenome ERZ504601 (study PRJEB26092, sample SAMD00036305) | human gut metagenome | host: Homo sapiens | study: EMG produced TPA metagenomics assembly of...
GCTTATCCAGATTGTTCTGCTTGGAAGCTTCGATCGCCTGCAGAAGATTGTTTGCGCTCTTTTCCTTGAACTTTTCCAGTGTGAGCAGCTGCTCTATTGTCAAATCATAGAGATCTGCCGCAGAGTGTACCAGCCCTTTATCCACCAGCTGCGTGGCGACCATGGTGCCCAGACCGTCGATGTCCATGGCATCCCGGGATGCAAAGTGGATGATATTGCGGAGTGCCTGTGCAGGGCATTCCGGGTTGACACAGCGCAATGCGGCTTCATCTTCCAGGTGCACTGCCGGGGCACCGCAGGAGGGGCAGAATTCCGGCATTTGGTAAGGCTGAGCATCCGGTTCATGGCGGGTCACACCGATGACCTCCGGAATGATATCACCCGCTTTGCGCACCTGAATGGTATCTCCGATACACAGACCCAGTTGACGGATAAAATCTTCATTGTGAAGGGTGGCACGGGAAACTGTGGTGCCTGCCAGAAACACCGGGTCAAAGCAGGCAGTGGGAGTCAAAACGCCGGTGCGTCCCACGCCGACTTCAATACTGCGCAATGTAGTCTCTTTGACTTCGGGCGGATACTTGAACGCAATGGCCCAGCGCGGGAATTTGTTGGTGGACCCCAGCAGTTCCCGCTGTGCAAAGTTGTTCACCTTGATCACAGCACCGTCCATATCAAAATCCAGTGCGGCACGGTTCTGGCCGATCTGCTCGATCTCTGCAATGGCATCCTCGATATCATGCACGATATGATAACGCGGGGAGACCGGCAGGCCCAGACTCTTGAGGTAGTCTAGGCTTTCAGCATGGCTGGTCAGCTCCCTGCCCCGCACCTGCTGGACGTTGAATACGAAGATGGACAGCCCCCGGCTGCCGGTAATTTTGGAATCCTTCTGGCGCAAAGAGCCTGCGGCGGCATTGCGCGGATTTTTGAAGGGTGCCGCCCCCTGTAATTCCTGCTCTGCACAAAGGTGCTGGAAGGCATCGTGCGGCATGTAGACCTCGCCGCGCACTTCCAGATATTCCGGGGCATTTTTCAAAGTCTTTGGAATGCGCTTGATGGCCTTGACATTGGCTGTCACATCTTCACCCACCACGCCGTCACCGCGGGTGGAAGCACGCACTAGCACACCGTTTTCATATTCCAGGCTGCAGGAAAGGCCGTCGATCTTGATCTCGACGACATATTCCGGCTCGATTCCGGCTTCCCGCACCCGGCGGTCAAAATCACGCAGTTCATCGAAGGAAAACGCATCCAGCAGGCTTTCCATCTTCACAGCATGTGTCACCTTGGCAAAGCGCCCGCTGGGGGTGCGCCCACTTTCTGGGTCGGGGAATTCGCAGTGACCAGCTGCGGGAATTCAGCCTCCAGTGCTTTCAGCTCCCGGGTCAAAGCGTCATATTCAAAATCCTCCAGCTCCGGGGCATCCTGATCATAGTATAAACGGTTGTTCCTTTCAATGATCACGCGCAGCTCTTCCGCGCGTTTGCGTGCCTGTTCCAGTTCCACGTTCGTTTACTCTCCTTTTCCCAATACCAATACGATAATTATACCATATTTCAAAAGCCAAAATACAGCCAAAAGTGCTTCCGGTGACCTGGGAGAGGACGCGCCGAATCCTGACAAGGCAGTCGCTTTATTTTGCCCAGGTGGGTTCCTCCGTGCCATCATAATCGAACAGGCCATCATTTTTCTCTTCCATGGCCTTGATCATGTGGTAGGTATACTCGTTGTACGGCGTGGGAATCCCAAGCTCCTTTCCCATCCGCATCAGAGCACCCGAAAACATATCGATCTCTGTGTGCCGTCCGGCATCCAGATCCTGCAGAGTGGAATAACGGGCCGCGGCAGGAACAGCGCATCCGTGGCTGACGGCATCTGCAACGCGCAGGTCAATGCCCCGTGCAGTTGCAATGGCTTCCAGTTCCCGGCGCAGGCCATCGCTGATGGCTTTCATGTGGGCACTGTCCCGGTAGCAGCCCACACCGGCTCCAAGAATCGCCTGCGGCAGATTGTTGCAGACGTTCAGCCGGAACTTGCTCCACATCTCTTCCTGAATGTGCTCCGTAACCCGGAAGTTGACCCCGGAATCCGTGAACAGTTCCCGCACTGCCTTGACACGTTCACTCTCAAACGGTGCAAATCGCTCGCCATAGATCACGCCCAATGTTACATCCGGATCAAAATGGTAACCGTCTGCTTCCTTATGTGATGCAACTTTGATGAAGGAATACAGCAGATGCTCTGCACCTACCTGTGCGGCGATCAGCTCTTCGCTGTCCACACCGTTCATCAGACTCATCACAACGGTATTGCTGCCGACAGCGGTCTTGATGCTTTCCAGAGCTCCGGGCAGTGAGCCATATTTCAGTGCAACGACCAATAGGTCTACGCCCTGTGCTTCCTGCGGGGTCCAAACCTCCGGGCGGTAAACAGCTCCATTGATGGCGCAGCCGCTTTCCTTCAGCCGCCGGGCACGGTCGCCTTCCGCTATCACACCCAGACGGATATTATCCTTTTTAGAAAGCCCCCAGATGATGTAAGAGCCAACCGCTCCAGCGCCCAAAATGGCAACAGATTGTATTTTCATGTTATGTTCCCCCTCTTTGATTTGTCCGATTCTATTGTAGCACGAATTCGATTTACTGGGAAGAGAAATGAAATACGAAGCCGCTTTTGCACATAGATTTTACAGCAATTAGATTGCAGCGGATGCTGATGTGCCGCAGGGCAGCAGATATGCTGGGTGCAACCTTCAAATTGACTGCAAACGGTGCCAAAGTGCTTTAAAGCAGAACAAAAAGCCCCCGGAGAACGTTTCACGGCTCTCCGGGGGCTGATTTTACGCGTTATAAAACGTAGATACGTCTGTTATTCTCAAATAGAAATGGTGTTGCACACATCAATGAGCACGGGATCCAGCGTCTTGGTCATCTCCAACGCCTCATCCACGGGGTAATCCACAAGGTGCTCACCCTTCATACCGACGATGCGGTTGTACTTGCCCTGCTCCAGCAGGCAGACAGCGTGATAGCCCATTGCGGAAGCATTCACGCGGTCACGCAGAGTGGGAGAGCCACCGCGCTGGACATGGCCCAGAATGGTAGCACGGGTATCGATGCCGGTGCGGGCCTGGATCTCGTTGGCAATCTCCTGAGAGTGACCAATGCCCTCGGCAACGATGACAATGAAGTGGCGCTTACCGGTGCGCTGCGTCTCGGTGATCTTATCCAGAATATCGTGCTGCATATCGAATTCCTTCTCCGGCAGCAGCACAGCCATGGCACCGGAGGCAATGGCAACGTTCAGAGCGATGTAACCCGCATTGCGGCCCATGACCTCGACCACGCTGCAGCGGTCATGGCTCTGGGTGGTATCGCGCAGCTTGTCGATCATTTCCAGGGCGGTGTTCATTGCAGTATCGTAGCCGATGGTGTAATCGGTGCAGGCGATATCATTATCGATGGTGCCGGGCAGACCGATCATCGGAATGCCGCGGTGTGCCAGCTCACGGGCACCACGGTAGGAGCCGTCGCCGCCGATGACCACCAGCGCGTCAATGCCCAGCTCACGGCACTTTGCAGCGCCCTTGTCCTGACCTTCCTTGGTCTTGAACTCCAGGCAGCGGGCCGTATACAGGATGGTGCCACCGGCAGAGATGATATTGGAAACGCTGCGCAGGTTCATTTCAAAGCACTCGCCATCCAGCAGGCCATTGTAGCCGCGCTGAATGCCGATCATACGGAAGCCCTTGTGCAGGCCTGCACGGACAACGGCGCGAACTGCAGCATTCATACCCGGAGCGTCGCCGCCGCTGGTCAGCACACCAATCGTTTTGATTTGCTTTTCCATGGAAAGATTCCCTCCAATTGTTTCGTCATTTACCTATGGAGCACTAACCCTCTCTCTTTGGGCACCAGCTCCATCGCCTTGCTCAGATCATAACTTGCCTTTAGACATTATAACACAGTTCCCGCTTGAATCCAATACCTTTTTGGCACTTCGTTAAAAGTTTATTAAAATTCACAGGCGTACGTCTTGGTGTTGTTTTTGGCACATGTGCACCTGGTTTGAATCGTTCCTTCGCATGTCATTTGTTGCAATATTCTTTTCACCCACGATGCGCTGCAGTTCCTCAAAGAAAAGCGGATGACCTGACGTATACAGCCTGCGGGGAGCTGCCAGCTTCTGTTTTGTGTCCTCCAGATAGAAGATCACCGGCATATCACCGTCAAAAATCTCCAGCAAATTGACCACCTTGGCGTACTCCGGGCTGGTGCGGGAGGGCAGCCGGACGTAGAGCCGCCGGGCTGCATCCCGCATCTGATTGGGGCGATTGGCCTGCGGTCTGGCGGGGTTGTAGCCTTCAATGGGCGAAATGCTCTCGGCGACCAGACGGGCAGGTTCATCCTCTCGGATAGACAGGCGGCCCTCAATGACCACGACCGCGTTATCGTGCAGCACGTCCCGGAATGTTTCCAGTGTACGCGGGAACACGATGACCTCCATGGTGCCGGTCAGATCCTCTACGCTGGTATAGGCCATCATGCTGTTGGTCTTTGTCGTCACCATTTTGCTTTTGACAATGGTGCAGACGATGCGGACATGGCTATTGTCCGGCACATTGGCATCCTCACCGGTCAGAGCTTTGATGGTGTGGGTGGCAAACTGAGCCGACTGCTCCCGGTAGGCATCCAGCGGATGACCAGAAAGGTACAGGCCGCTGACCTCTTTCTCCTGTTGAAGCAGCTCGGCGTGGGTATACTCAGGGCAGGGCTTGATCTCATAGCTGTCGGCGGCAGACGTATCGTCCGTGCCGCTCATCATCGAGAAGAGGTCGATCTGACCATCCAGATTCTTCCGGCTGTCACTCTCGATGCTCTTGAGCACGCCCTCAGTTGCTTCGACCAGACTGCGGCGGTTGGAGCCGAGATTATCAAAGGCACCGGCCTTGATGAGGCTTTCCACAGTGCGGCGGTTCAGCTCGGTACCATGCATCCGTTTGCAGAAATCGTACAGGCTGGTATAAGGCTTTTCCTGCCGCTCCTCTACGGAGCGCTCGATCAGCCGGGTGCCGACATTTTTTACGGCGTTCAGGCCAAACCGGATCCGACCGCTGTCCTCTGCAGTAAAGCCGCTGCCCGAGATATTGATATCCGGCGGCAGGACCTTGATCCCCAGCCGGGCGCACTCGCCGGAATACTCAATAACCTTGCCGGTGTTGTCCAGCACACTGGTCAGCAGAGCAGCCATAAACTCGCTGGGGTAATGGCACTTGAGGTAGGCTGTCTGGAATGCCACATAGGCATAACAGGCGGCATGACTCTTGTTGAATGCGTAGGACGCAAAGCTGGACATCTCATCGTAAATTTCGTTTGCAACCTTTTCCGAGATGCCGTTTGCCACACAGCCCGGGCACTCGTTGCCGGGGTCTGTGCAGCCGTGGACAAAATGTTCCCGCTCCGCCTCCATCACAGCGTGTTTCTTCTTGCTCATGGCACGGCGGACATTATCTGCCTGCCCGAACGAAAAGCCCGCCAGCTCCCGGAAGATCTGCATGACCTGTTCCTGATAGACGATGCAGCCATTGGTCACATCCAGAATGTGGGCCAGCTGCGGGGTCTTATAGCTGATTTTGTCCGGTTCATGGCGGTTGCGCAGGTAGGTCGGGATGGAATCCATCGGGCCGGGGCGGTACAGGCTGATCAGAGCGATAATGTCTTCTAGGTTCTGCGGCTGCAGGCCCACAAGCACCTGCTTCATGCCGGAAGATTCCAGCTGGAACACACCCTCGGTATCTCCCTGTCCCAGCATCCTGTAGGTATCCGGGTCGTCGTAATCCAGCTTCTGGATGGAAAACTCCGGGTGGTGCTTCTGCACAGCAGTTTCCGCGTCATGAATGACGGTCAGCGTGCGCAGGCCCAGAAAGTCCATCTTCAAAAGGCCAAGTTCTTCGATCTCGGTCATGTTGAACTGGGTCACAGGCAGGCCGTCGTTGGTGGCCAGCGGCAGATAGTAGTCCGTAGGCTCCGGGGTAATGACGACACCCGCCGCATGGGTGGAAGCATGGCGGGGCATGCCCTCCACCTTCAAGGCCGTGTCGATCAGCTCTGTGACCTGCGGGTCGGTATCGTACATCCGCTTAAGTTCCGGCGATACCTCCAACGCACGCTTCAGCGTCATTTTCAGCTCCATGGGCACCTGCTTTGCCACAACATCTACCTGCTGATACGGAATGCCCATCACGCGGCCCACATCGCGGATGGCGTTGCGGGCGGCCATGGTGCCAAAGGTGACGATCTGAGCCACATGGTCGGCACCATATTTCCGGTTGACATAATCGATCACTTCCTGACGGCGCTCGTAGCAGAAGTCCACATCAAAATCTGGCATACTGACGCGCTCCGGGTTCAGGAAGCGCTCAAAGATCAGGTTATAACGGATGGGGTCGATATCCGTGATGCCCACGCTGTAAGCCGCAATGCTGCCTGCGCCGGAGCCACGGCCCGGGCCTACCGGGATACCCTGACTCTTGGCGTAGTTCACGTAGTCCCACACGATAAGATAGTAGTTCGTGTAGCCCATCTTTTTGACCACGCCGATCTCGTATTCCAGACGGTCTTTGTTGGCCTGCGGAACATTGGGGCCGTAGCGGCGCTCCAAACCTTCCCAGCAGAGCTTTTCAAAAAACGCCTGATTATCCATACCGTTCGGCGCTTTGTAATATGGAATTTTAGTGTGTCCAAAATCAAAATCAAAGTTACACTGTTCGGCAATTTTGGCGGTATTCTCGCAGGCTTCCGGCACCATGGAGAACAGCTCGTACATTTCGTCTGTCGTTTTGACATAGAACTCGTCGGTCTGGAACTCCATTTTATCCGCATCCTGAATGGTCTTGCCGGTCTGGATGCAGAGCAGGATGCCCTGCATTTTGGCATCCTCCTTGCGCAGATAGTGGGAGTCGTTGGTGGCTGCCATGGGAATGCCGGTCTCCCGTGCAAGCTTGATGAGCTGCGGCAGCACAGTATTATCCTCTTCCAGACCATGGTCCTGAAGCTCGATATAATAGTTTCCCTCGCCGAAGAGGTCTCGATACCACAGCGCTGCTGCTTTGGCGCGCTCATAATCGCCCGCCAGAATGGCCTGTGGAACTTCGCCTGCCAAACAGGCCGACAGGCAGATCAGCCCTTCGTGATATTTTTCCAGCAGTTCCTTATCAATGCGGGGCTTGGAATAAAAGCCCTCCACAAAGGCGGCCGACACCATTTTGATCAGGTTTTTGTAGCCGGTCTCATTTTTGCACAACAGGATCAGGTGGTTGTTGCCGTCGATCTTATTTACCTTGTCAAAGCGGGTGCGGGTGGCCACATACACCTCACAGCCGATGATGGGCTTGATGCCAGCCTTTTTTGCAGCCTTATAAAACTGCACGCAGCCGTACATCACGCCGTGGTCGGTGCAGGCAATGGCGGTCTGTCCGCACTCTTTTACGCGATCCATCAGCTGGTCAATGCGGCAGGCACCATCCAGCAAGCTGTACTCTGTGTGGATGTGCAGATGGACAAAAGGCCGGGTATTGGCTAATGCTTCGCTCATGCTTTTGCCTCCTGTTCCAGATTCTGCCGCAGCGTTTCGGCCAATGCCTCCAGCTTCTTCATCCGGTGCGACAGGCCGGATTTGCTCACGGGTGGCTCAAAGCAGCCGCACAGCGCTGTGAGCGAAAGGTCCGGATACTGCATCCGTTTGGCGGCAGCTTGCTGTAGCACCTCCGGCAAGGTGGAAAGGGCATCCTGCTCTTCCAGAAATCGGATCGCCTTCAGCGTCTGCGCATTGGCGCGGGCCGTTTTGCCAAGGTTTGCCGTATCACAGTTGGTCTGTCGGTTGGTCTGGTTGCGCACCTGTTTGAAGGCTTTTTGCGCATGCATTTCCTCTGCAGCGTTTCCAGCGCCCATAAAGCTGAGCAGCCGTTCCACATTGGCCCCGGTCTTGACGTAGATCAGGTTCACGCCGTTGCGGCGGGTGCGGTGCGGTGCAAACTCATGCTCTGCCAGCAGCGCTTCAAAGTCCCGTGCCAGATTGGTGCGGGAGGTAAGAAATTCCAGATTATATTCTTTCTGCGGATCAATGACCGTTCCACTGCACAAAAAAGCTGCGCCAATGTACGCACTGACGCAGGTCTGACAGCGGATAAGGCGGGGATCGATCTGCAGGCTGGTCTCGCTGCCCGTGGTGCCGAACAGCTCGTGCACCCGGGCCACCTGCTCCGGCGCGCGGATGTTGAATTCATACAGCACGCCGCTGGGTCGCTGCTTGTGCAGGATCTCGCCCTGCACGCCGCAGCGTGCGAACAGCTGCTGGGCAGCCTGCACCGTCTCCTGCTGCTCGGTTTGCACCACCAGACCCTTTGCATCAAAATATTTGGCAAAGCACGCAATGCCATAAGCTGCCGCACGCACACAGCAATCCTTCTGGATGCTGCGCTGCGCGATCTCCTCCCGCGCGCGGGATGCAAAACTACTCATACTTCCTCGAATTCTGTCAGCGTTTGGCATCGCGGTGCTGCACGCCCGGCTCGTAGCCGAGTTGCGTGCAATACTCCGCGATCTTACGCGCAAATGTAATGGAACGGTGCTTGCCGCCGGTACATCCCACCGCAATGGTCAGCTGGCTTTTGCCCTCCTTGACGTACAGCGGCAGTGCATACTGCAAAAAGTTCTCATACCGCTTGAGCAGTTCCTGCGCTTCCGGGTGGCTCATGACAAAATCCACCACATCCTGATCAAGGCCGGTCTTATGCTTGAGTTCCGGCACGTAGAAGGGGTTGGGCAGGCAGCGCACATCCAGCACAAGGTCTGCCTCCGGCGGGATGCCGAATTTGAATCCAAAGGACATCACGGTCAGGCGCATGGCACCCTTGGCTCCACCATTTTTTGCAAAAAGATCGCAGATGCGTTCTTTGTTTTGTGCTGTAGAAAGCAGAGCAGTATTGATGACGTAATCTGCACGCTCCTGCAAAGGCTTCAATATTTTGCGTTCCTTTGCAAAGGCCTCCCGGGTGGAAATGCCCTCGGCAATGCTGATGGGGTGGCGGCGGCGGGTCTCGCTGTAGCGGCGCATGAGTACATCGTCCGGGGCATCCAGAAATAGAATTTTATAATCCACACCCTGCTCATCCAGCTTGTCGAGCGCACGCTCGATCTCTTCGCTGGTGCGGCAGCCGCGCACATCCATGGAAAGAGCCACCCGCTCCAGCTGGCTGTCGCCCGCTTCCGAGAATGCAGTGATGCTGGGCAGCAGTCCGGCCGGAACATTATCTATACAGAAAAAACCGATATCTTCCAGCGCATTCATAGCCACCGACTTGCCTGCACCGGAAAGTCCGCTGACGATCAACAGCTCCATAATCTGATCTACTGCTCCTTTTTGCTTTTTCCGTTATCGGACGACCCGGATCTCTTTTTCAAGGTCGTAGCCCGTCTTTTCCTTTACGATGGCGCGCACCTCGTCACAGAGTGCCAGCACATCAGCACAGGTAGCACCGCCAAGGTTTACCACAAAGCCGCAGTGCTTATCGCTGACGGCTGCGCCGCCGTGGCGATAGCCGCGCAGGCCGCACTGGTCGATCAGCGCAGCCGCAAAAGCACCCGCCGGGCGCTTGAAGGTGCTGCCGGCGCTGGGCTTATCCAGCGGCTGCTTTTCCACACGCTTGGCCATCAATTCATCCATTTTTGCACGGATGTCCGCTGCGTTTCCGGGCTGCAGATGGAACTGTGCCGAGAGGATGCAGCCGCTGTTCTCTTCAAAAATGCTGTGGCGATAGCGGAGGTCCAGCTCTGCGGCAGGCACTTCTCTGACCTCGCCTTCTGCCGCCAGATACCGCACTGTGGTGAGCACGTCCTTCATCTCGCCGCCGTAGGCACCCGCATTCATATACACTGCACCGCCCACCGTGCCGGGGATGCCGTAGGCAAATTCCAGACCGGACAGGCCGTGTTCCAGCGCAGCCCTGCACAGGACTGCGAGCCGGACGCCCGCACCGGCTGTCAGCATATTGCCTTCAACGGCAATATCGCTGCCCAGTGCCGAAACATCGATCACCACGCCGGAAAAGCCTTCGTCCGCAAACAGGATGTTGCTGCCGTTGCCCAGCAGGTAATAGCGGACAGCTTGCTCTTTGCAAAGCGCAACTGCACTGCAGAGCTGCTGCTCGTTTTCCGGCATGACAAACAGCTGTGCCGGGCCTCCGATTTTAAAGGTACAGTGTGCCGCAAGCGGTTCATTCTCCCTGAACGGGATCGCTGCTGCCTGCAGTTTCTGCTTGAATCGTTCCATGATAACTTGCTCCTTTTGCGGTGTGGGATCAATCCATTTTATCGTCCAGACCCAGACGGATCAGCAGTTCACGCGCTGCGTTGTAACCCATCTTCTTCTGGCGGTTGTTGATGGCTGCAGTTTCCAGCACGACAGCCAGATTGCGGCCCGGTGAGACCGGAATGCTGGTGCTGGGAATGCTGACGCCCAGAATGTCGTAGTATTCGTTTTCCAGACCGGTGCGCTGGTAGTTCTTAGTGGGGTCCCATGCTTCCAGCTGAACCACAAGGTCAAGGCTTTCGCTCAGCTTGACCGCGCCCACGCCGTACACACGGGCCACATTGATGATGCCAATGCCGCGCAGCTCAATGAAGTGGCGGATATTCTCCGGGGCAGTACCCATGATCTGGCGGTTGGACACCTTGCGCAGCTCCACCGCATCATCTGCCACAAGGCGGTGGCCGCGCTTGACCAGCTCGATGGCAAGCTCGCTTTTGCCAATGCCGCTGTCGCCCAGGATCAGGATGCCTTCGCCGTACACTTCCACCAGCACACCATGGCGGGTGATACGCGGTGCCAGTTCCAGATTCAGCACACTGATCAGGCTGCCCATCAGAGTGCAGGTGGTCTCATTGGAGCGCAGCAGTGCAACACCATGCTTCTGGGCCAGCTCCTGCATCTCCGGGAAAGGAGTCAGTTCTTCGCTGCGGCAGACGATAACAGCCGGCGGCTGCTGACGGAACAGCTGATCCAGCGCCTCGTAGCGTTTTTCCGGTGAAAGGCCGGACAGAAAGTTCATCTCGGCCAGACCCATGATCTGCAGACGCAGCTTATCAAAATAATCATAATAGCCCGCCAGAAACAGACCCGGGCGGTTCACTTCGGCGATCTCCACACAGATCTGATCCAGTTCCTTCGGCGTATAGACAACTTCCATACTGACACGGTCGGTCAGCGTTTTGAGCGAGACATTGAATGTGCCCATTCTTGTTCCTCCTGTGCTCCCTTTTGCTGCACAGCCCTGCCTGCTGTCAGGTACCGTGCAGGATTCCTTCTTATTATTATAATAGAACGATCGGTAAAAAACAATATTGTGCGGGCGGCTTTTTCGCAGCCCGGCAAGAATGCACGCAGCAGCGCAGCCATGTACTGATTTTTTACATTTTTCTTACCTTTACACGGATTTTACATTCCCTCGATTTTGGATTTTACATTGCATCTGTATACTCAAAATCAGAAGAAACACATCAAAAACACGTCAAACAAAAGTGAGGAAATCTTTATGACCATCTTCAATGTCTTTTCCCTGCTTGGAGGTCTTGCCCTGTTCCTGTTCGGCATGGACATCATGGGCAAAGCACTGGAAAAGCAGGCCGGCGGCCAGCTGCAGAAGATCCTGAGCAAGCTGACTGACAACCCCCTTAAAGGCTTTTTCCTTGGCCTGTGCGTCACCGCTGTGATCCAAAGTTCCAGCGCTACCACGGTCATGGTGGTCGGCTTTGTCAACAGCGGCATCATGGAGCTGCATCAGGCCATCGGCGTGATCATGGGCAGCAATGTGGGCACCACTGTCACCAGCTGGATCCTGAGCCTTTCCGGCCTGCAGGGCGACAGCCTCCTCATCAATCTGCTCAAACCCACTTCTTTCAGTCCTTTGCTTGCATTTATCGGCATTTTGCTGTATATGTGTAAGAGTGAGAAGAAAAAAGGCGTGGGTACCATCCTCATCGGCTTTGCCGTGCTGATGACTGGCATGACCACCATGTCTAACGCCGTCCTGCCCCTGCAGAACGAGGCATGGTTCACCAGCCTGTTCACCCGCTTTTCCAACCCCCTTCTGGGCGTTCTGGTGGGTGCCCTTGTTACCGGCATCATCCAGAGCTCCAGCGCCAGCGTGGGTATTCTGCAGGCGCTGAGCGCCACCGGCGTGATCACCTACGGCAGTGCCATTCCCATTATCATGGGTCAGAACATCGGCACCTGCGTTACCGCGTTGATCTCCTCTGTGGGTGCCAACAAGAATGCACGCCGTGCTGCCATGGTCCATCTGTACTTCAACATCATCGGTGTGACCATCTTCCTTGTCGGCTTTTACGGCCTGAATACGGTCTGCCACTTTGCTTTTGTGAACACCACCATCGAGGCATGGGGCATCGCTGTGGTGCACTCGGTGTTCAATATCGTGGCAACGCTGGTGCTGCTGCCCTTTGCAAACCTGCTGGAAAAACTGGCCATCCTCACCATTCCGGATTCGCCGGAAAAGGAAAGCTTTGCGCTGCTGGATGACCGCCTGCTGAACACCCCTGCCGTGGCTGTGGAGCGTGCACGCTCTGCAACTGCTGAAATGGCAGAGCTTGCCCGTGTGGGCGTGATGCAGGCCATGAGCCTGACTCATGAGTGGAACGACACACTTGCGCAGAAAGTCCGCGAGGAAGAGACGCAGGTAGACCGTTACGAGGACGCTCTCGGCACCTATCTCGTCAAGCTTTCCAGCCGTGAGCTGAACCATGCCGACAGCCAGAGCGTAAATACCCTGCTGCACACCATCAGCGATTTTGAGCGCATCAGCGACCATTCCGTAAACCTGATGGAATCTGCCGAGGAGATGCACACCAAAGAAATCCAGTTCTCGCAGGATGCCCGCGACGAGCTGCAGGTGCTGGAGGATGCGGTGCAGGATATTCTGAACCGCACCACTGATGCTTTCCGCAAGGGTGATCTGCATCTTGCCAGCAAGGTGGAACCGCTGGAAGCCGTGGTCAACGAGCTGGTACGTGCCATCAAGGCCCACCACATTGCCCGCCTGCAGGCCGGCAGCTGCTCCATTGAATATGGCTTTGTGCTGGACGACCTGCTGACCAACTATGAGCGTGTGTGCGACCACTGCAGCAACGTAGCCGTTGCACAGATCGAGGTTGCACAGGACAGCTTTGATACCCACGCATACCTCAACGAGCTGCGTCACGGCAATGACACCAAGGAAAGTGAGGAATTCCATCGCCGTCTTGACCGTTACCGTGAACGCTATCTCTTCCCTGAAAATCAATCTGCGGAGGATTTTGACAAATGATCTATATTGTTGAAGACGATGCCGCCATCCGGGAGCTGGAACAGTATGCCCTGCAGTCCAGCGGATACGAAGTGACCAGCTTTGAAAGCTCTGAGCCGTTCTGGCAGGCCATGCACGCTGCAGAGCCGGAACTGGTGATCTTAGACGTGATGCTGCCCGGTGAGGACGGTTTTTCCATCCTGAAAAAGCTGCGCAACACCCCTTCCCTGCGCAGGCTGCCCATCATTATGGTCACGGCTAAGTCCAGCGAGCTGGACACCGTGCGCGGGCTGGACTGCGGCGCCGATGATTACATCTCAAAGCCTTTTGGCATCATGGAATTTTTGAGCCGGGTGCGCGCCGCCTTGCGCCGCTCGGCTCCGGAAGCACGTCCCAACGTACTCAGCTTTCACGAGATCCTGCTGGACAATGCCCGTCACAACGTGACTGTGAGCGGAACGCCGGTGGAGCTGACCTACAAGGAGTACAGCCTGCTGCGTTTGCTGCTGGAGAACACCAATCTGGTGGTGACACGCGAGACCATTCTGCAGGTGGTGTGGGGCACCGACATTTCGGTGGAGAGCCGCACTGTGGATATGCATATCCGCACCCTGCGCAAAAAGCTGGGGGATGCCGGCAAATACATCTGCACTGTGCGCAAGGTGGGTTACAAGCTGACCGATGAAGAGGAGGCCGGTGAAGAATGAAGCTGCGCAGCATGGAAGAAAAAATCAGCTACCGCCTGTTCCTGATGGGCTTCCTTGGTCTGCTGTTCACGGCGGCGCTTTGCATCTTTGTTTTTCACAAGGCATTCACGGCTCAGGCATGGACCAGCCTTGAGCGGGAAGCCGATCTGGTAAGCGCCGGTTATGATCTGGTGCAGGACCCGCAGCAGCTTTCGTCCTTTGTTACCAATGATCTGCGCATCACCCTGATCTCGCAGGACGGCAGCGTGCTGTTTGAATCTGCTACCGATCAGCCCATGGAGAACCATCTCTCCCGCCCGGAGATCCGTCAGGCCATGACCGAAGGTGTGGGCCGGGACATCCGCGATTCCCAGACCATGGGCTACGAGACCTATTACTATGCCGTACTGTTGCCCAACGGTGAGATTTTGCGCATGGCACAGGATGCAGAAACGGTCTGGTCTATTTATGATTCGACCCTGCCTGCCATCGTGCTGAGCTGCGTTGCACTCATGCTGGCCGCCGCTGTGCTGGCAGCTCTGCTCACCCGTGCATTGGTCTCCCCTGTGCTGAGCATGACCGAAGATCTGGATCATATTCAGGACAATGTTCCCTATAAGGAGCTTGTCCCCTTTGCCGAAAGCATCCACTCTGACCGCATCCTCCGTGAGAACAATGAAAAGATGCGGCAGGAGTTTACTGCCAATGTCAGCCATGAGCTGAAAACCCCGCTGACCAGTATTTCCGGCTATGCGGAGCTGATCGAGACCGGCATTGCAAAGCCTGAGGATGTGCCGGGCTTTGCCCAGAAGATCCATGTGGAGGCCAGCCGTATGATCCAGCTGGTGAACGATATCCTGCAGCTTTCCAGTCTGGACAACGCCAGCGAAGCCGGTTCTGAGCCGGAGATGGAGACAGTGGATCTGCTTACCGTTGCCAAGGACTGCGTAGAGCGCCAGAAGCTGAATGCCCGCCGGGCTTACATCTCACTGAACTGTCTGGGCGAAAGTGCTCTTGTGCACGGCAACCGTGCCCTGCTGGACGAGCTATGCCAGAACCTGTGCGATAATGCGATCCGTTATAATCGTCCCGGCGGTAAGGTACAGATCACCACAGCCTGCAGCCGCGACGGACACTGCACCCTGACTGTGGCCGATAACGGCATCGGCATCCCGAAAGAAGCACAGTCCAGCGTGTTTGAGCGCTTCTATCGTGTGGATAAGAGCCGCAGCAAGGCTACCGGCGGTACCGGTCTGGGCCTTGCCATCGTCAAGCATATCGCACGCATCCACAACGCACGCATCAAGCTGGAAAGTCAGGTGGATGTGGGCACTACCATTACTGTCACCTTCCCCACTGCCAACTGAATCACATCGGTAAAAATCTCACGTCTGCCTGCAATTGCGGGCAGGCGTTTTTATTGTTATCTTTTCTCTGCCCACACCGTTCTGCAATGCACTGCGCTGCTGCAGATGCACAAGGTCGATGCCCTGCTGCCAGAAAGACTGCACCGTCTGCGTGCACAGTTCTGCCAGCTGTTTGCACTGTGCGGCGCTGGGCTGCGGCGTATCATAGCTGCGCTGACAGTCCAGCCGCAGACTGGCAGTTTCTTCCCGCAGGGTGACAGACACGCTGCATCGGCGGACCGTTACCGGCTCACCTTCCAGCCAGAAAGTATGCACGCCTCCCATTTCCAGCAAAGCCGCGCTGTTTCCGCCTGCCGGGCCTCCAGCTCAATGCTGTTTCCACTCGCCAGAGGATGCTTGTATCTGCAAGTGCCACTTCCTGTTTCTCTGCCCGCAGCTGCGGCAGAAGCATTCCGTCCTGATACTGGTAAAGCCTCGGCATCTGGTCTGTGCACTGCTTGAGCAACTCAAGCAGTTTGTTCGGAAATTCCTGCTTTTCCGCTGGAAGTTCCTCCAAAAATCCATCGTCCATCTCCAGCACAGAAACTTTTGCCGATACCCTGCCCTGCCTGTTTTCCAGCACCGTACGCTCATACGCTGCAAGCAGCTCTGCCGATGCATTTTGATCGATCAGCAGATAATCGCACAGGCGGTAATCCGCCTTTTGCGGCAGTTGCTTTTGAGCCGCCGCCAGCGCTTTTGCCAGCGTGTCCGCCTGCGCCAACTGCAGCTGCACAGCCCCAGAAGCCTCGGATGCATCGGCGGCGGCTTCCGGAGCCTGATACAGCAGCCCTACGGTGATGGACTGTTCCTTCTGAGCAAGATACAGCGCACGCACCATGCTTTTTTCAGTGGTCTCGCAGCGCAGAAAAATCAGGCACCACCCGATCAAAAGCACCGCACTGAGAGAGCGCAGTTTCTTCTGCTTCATTTTGCCGCTCCTTTCCCGCACTGCACCGCGCGCTGCCACACGGTACGCACTGCCGCGCAGAGAAAGCCGATGCGGAAGATCGCGCAGGTGAGCCAGATGAGCAAAAGCAGCGCATCCATGCGGGAGAAAACATCTGCACTCCATGCCCGCAGCAGTTCCTGTGCCGGGTAATCCGCTGCGCCAAATACGAGGCACATCCCGGCAGTAAGACCCGCCTGTGCCAGAAAGGTGAGCCATGGCAGCCAGGACATGCTGCGCGGCTCTTCATAACCTGCAAGAAGCGGCCAGAACAAATACTCCGCATACAGCGGAACACGCGGCCAGCGGGCCAGTTGCACAGCATCTGCCGTCAGCAGGTGCGCCCAGTCCATCTGCCCGGCAAGCCCTGTCAGACAGACCAGCCCACCCAGCAGCACGAACCACCACAGCACCCGTGCCGGAGCATCCCAGCCGGAAGGCGGAATACACCACCCTGCCCAGAGCAAAAGCGGCAGCAGGCCGATCAGCGCCATGGAGCGGAACTCCTGCTGGCAGATGTTCTGGGTCTGCATTACGGTTTCAAACAACTCTGCCAGAAACCATGCTCCTGCGGAAAACAGCCAGACCCACTGCATGGCTGCCCGCTGCCAGCAGGCAGAGAACACCCCACTGATGCATGTGAGCAAAAGAGCCTGAACCGCTCCATGAATGATCATCCCACGCGGAGAGATACCGGTCTGCATTTCTTCTGCCAGCGCAGCTGTCCACACGCTCAGTGCCAGCACGGGAGCAGAAAAGCCTTTCTGTTTTTGCATCATTTTCCCTCCCGTTTCTGCCAGATATTAAAGTCGTGCGCTGAAAGACGGCGGTAGTTGCGGCGGATGATGCCATCCTCTTCCATGGGCCGCTGCGGGAACGGATGCGCCGCCAGATATGGCACCTGCAGGCAGGCTGTGCCGGAAAGACTGAGCAGAACTGCAAAAAAAGCCCCCGCAAGGCCCACCGGCCCGGCAAGACCTGCAGCCAGCACCACACCTAGACGCAACAGCGTAGCAGGCTCGTACAAAGAGGGCGTGACGAACACCGCGATGGCCGTGATGCTTGCCACAAAGATCACCGGCGTGCTCATAAGCCCGGTGGCAATGGCAGCATCGCCGATGATCAACGCGGACACCAGACTGACCGAATGCCCCAGCGACTGCGGCATCCGCAGACCTGCTTCCCGGATGACCTCCAAAATGAGTATGACCAGCAGCATTTCAGCAAACAGCGGCAGCGGTGTGGCCTTCTCCGCCGCTTCGATCTTGTACAGAAGCTGCGGTGGGATCAGCTCCGGCAGGTAGACCGCCAGACAGACGAACACACCCGGCAGAAATACTGTGAGGTAGAACGAAACATATTTGAGGATGCGCAGAAAAGAGGAAAACACGGCGGTGGATGCATAATCGTCCAAGCACTCAAAATTTTCGTAGAAAAGAGCCGGAAGCACCATGGCAGAGGGACTTCCGTTGACCAGCACCACGATCTTGCCCTCACAGATCTTTGCCGCCGCCACGGCAGGCCGCTCGGTGTAGCTTACCGGCGTGAACAGCCGCGCCTTGCCCGGCAGCAGCCACGGCACAAAGTAACTGGAATCCAGCAAAAGCTCCGGCTTTGCAGCGGCAAGCGCTTTGCGCACACGGATCACCATGGCGGAGTCTGCCCTGTTTTTGCAGTAGCAGATGGCGTATTCCGTTTGCATTTCGGTATCGGCCTGCGCCACCTCCTGCACCAGATGTTCGGTACGGATGAGCCGCCGCAGCAGGCTCAGATTGACCCGCAGCAGGTCGGCAAAGCCTTCGCGGGAGCCGCGCAGATTGCCCTCCCCGGAAGGCTCGTCTACCGAGCGGAACTTCAGTCCCTGCACCGAGAAGGCAATGCCCTTTGCGCAGCCGTCCAGCAGTAAGACCGCCATGCCTGCCGTCATTCGTTTGATCAGATCAGCCAGATCTGTTACCGGCTCACTTTCTGCCGGAAATGCTGAGCCGTGCAGGATCAGCTCAAAGACCTGCGGCCCGGTGCAACGCTGGCCTGCCTGCTGCGGCGGTGCCTGACGGCTGGCCGCATCCAGTAAAAGCTCCCACAAAGAATCCAGGCTTGCCATGCCGTCAAACAGCAGGATGCTTCCCCTGCAATGATAAATCGTGATCTCCTTGGCATAATAATCCGCAGAGGTGCCAAACATTTTGTCCAGCACCGCAAGATTTGCCGCAAGGCTCTGTGATAACTGCCGCATCCAACCACTCCTTTGCACAGCAGTATGCCCGGCTGCAGCGGCATCCATTCCGCCAGAAACGACAGGAGGTCTTGTTACTTGAAGCTTCTGATCTGCCGCACGATCATCATTTATCTGTGCGTTCTGTTTGCCATGCGGCTGATGGGCAAGCGCCAGCTGGGCGAACTGCAGCCCGAAGAACTGGTGTCCACCATTCTCATTTCCAATCTGGCATCCATCTCCATTGAATCGGAAGAGGTGCCCATCACATCCAGCCTGATCCCGCTGTTTCTCATTGCAGCGCTGGAACTGCTGGGCTCCGTGCTGAGCTTCCGCAGCCAGAAATTCTTCAACTTTCTCTCCGGCAGACCCAAAACGGTGATCTTGGACGGGCAGATCGATCAGAAAGCCTTGCGGATGCTGCGGCTGACCACAGCTGACCTGATGGAAGCGCTGCGCGGTAAAAATATTTTTGACCCACGGGAGGTCTCCTACGCGGTGATCGAGACGAACGGCACCCTTTCGGCAGCACTGCGGCCAGAAAAAGAGCCAGCCCGTCTTGCTGACCTGCAGCTGAAGGTGACCCATACCAACGCCACCATTCCCTTTGTACTGGACGGACAGGTGCTGGAAGACAACCTGCGCTGGTGCGGCAAGGACCGCGCGTGGCTGGAACGCACGGCGCAGGCCAACACCCTGCTGCCGGAAGAAATTTTGCTGCTGATCGGCAACGAGACCGAGGATTATTTTTTCGCTAAAAAAATGGAGAACCGCCGTGCCGGCGGCTCCCATTGAGGTGAGCGGATGAAGCGGATCTATGCATGTATCGCCATTGTGGCCGTACTGTTGAGCGTGGCCTTTTACAGCAGCTGGAAGGTGCAGAGCTTTGCGGATGTGATCTCGGCAGACCTTGACACCGCCGCCGAAGCCATCCGCAATGCCGACTACCCTGCCGCCCGGCAGGCACTTGCTGATGGTGCCGACCGGTGCGACCAAATGCGCACCAAAATGAACCACCTGCTGCGCACCGCAGATTTTACCGAGCTGGAAGCTGCACTGCGGGCGGCGGACGGACACCTGGAAATGGGTGCCCCAGAGGAAGCCTTTGGTGAGCTGCGCCGCGCACAGGTACAGGTGGAAACACTGGAATGGCTCTCGCACCGGCTGGTATAAACAAAAACACCGGCCCTGCCCCATTGGGCGAAAGCCGGTGTTCTGATGCGAATTATTTCTGTGGTTCCTTGCGGTCGCCCATCAGCTTTTTCAGCTCATTGAAAAAACTTTCCACGTCTGCAAACTGACGGTAGACCGATGCAAAGCGAACATATGCCACTTCGTCGATTTTTTTCAGTTCCTGCATGGTCAGCTCACCGATGCGCACGCTGGGGATCTCACGGTCGTAGGAGCTGAGCAGCGTCTGCTCAATGCTGCTTACCGCACGCTCCAGCGATTCGTAGCTGACTGGCCGCTTGGCGCAGGCACGCACCATGGCGTTGAGCAGCTTCTGCCGGTCGAACGGCTCACGGGAGCTGTCCTTTTTGATGACCACAAGCGGAACAGTCTCCACGACCTCATAGGTCGTAAAGCGCATATGGCAGCTCAGGCATTCGCGGCGGCGGCGGATGCGCTCACTGTCTTCGGTGGGGCGGGAATCGATCACTTTGGATTCCTCGGCTCCGCAATAGGGACACTTCATGTTCTGTTCCTCCTGTCCGGTCTGACCGGGCTGTGTTTTTAGGCTTTGGTCTTGGGCTTGCGCTCACTCCACAGCACCCACGCAGAGGTGGAAACGCACAGCGAAGTGTACACGCCGCTGATCATGCCCATCATCAGCGGGAACGCAAAGGTAAAGATGCTGTCCAGACCATACAGCTTTGCCACGATGCACATAACGCCCAGCGCCATCACCGTGGTAATGGTGGTGATCAGGGTGCGGCGGGCGGACTGGTTCACCGAGTGGTTCACCAGCTCTTCAAAGGATGCCTTTTTACCCATCAGGGTGCGGTTCTCGCGGATACGGTCGTAGACCACAACGGTATCGTTGATGGAGTAGCCAAGGATGGTAAGCATGGCTGCAATGAAGTTGCCGTCCAGCGCGGTGCGCAGCAGCACAAAGGTGCCAAACACCACCATCAGGTCGTTCACAAGCGCCAGCACTGCCATCATGCCGCCGGTCAGGCCGCCGATGTTCTTGAAGCGCAGGGCGATGTACAGCAGGATCAGCACCAGTGCAAACACCACGGCAACCAGACTCTTCTGCAGGAACTTGGTGCCCATGGCAGCGCTGACGTTGCTTAGCGACAGCTGTTCAAAATTGTTGTCCGGGCAGCTTTCGTTCAGGCTGTCCAGCAGCTTGGCCACCTGCTCGGTAGTCACTGTTTCGGTACCGGGCATCGAGATTTTCAGGGTCTGGTCACCGGTAGCAACATTCTCGCCGGTCTGCAGGGTCAGGCCGTTATTCTCCAATGCAGAGGATGCAACCTTCTGCACATCCGACATGGTAAAGCTGCCCTCGTAGCTCAGGGTGATCATGGCACCGCCGGTGAACTCGGTATCCAGATGGACACCCAAAACCACTGCGCACAGCACGATGGCTGCCATCAGGCAGGAGGAGATCGTCAGGAAGCGCTTGCGCAGGCCCACAAAGTCGATGGGCTTCTTCTCGGTTTTTTCCTTGCCGGGCTTTTCAGCGCCGTAAAGCCAAGGATTGCGCAGTGCCTTGATGGATGCCGCACCGCGGATCATCACACGGGTAGCAAACACGCCAAACACAAAGTTCAGCAGCACGCCGGTGAGCAGCGTGTAACCGAAGGCATAAATAGTGCCTGCGGTGGAGGGGCCAAAGGCAAAGAACACAAAGTGGAGTGCCTTTGCAAACATGCCGTCCGAGGGGCCAAAGGCACCCATCAGCACGATGGCCACGATGACGATGGTCACGTTGCCGTCAACGATGGGGGTCAGGCCGCGGGCAAAACCGCTCTTGAGCGCTCCATCCAGAGACTTGCCGTTTTTCAGCTCTTCCTTGATGCGTTCTGCCGTGATAACATTGGCATCCACGCCCATGCCGATGGCAAGGATGATGCCTGCGATGCCGGGCAGGGTCATGGTAAAGCTTTCAAACACCGGGAAGTAGCCGGAAACGAACGCCAGCGTTGCTGCCACCTGACCAGCCAGTGCAATACATGCAAGGAAGCCCGGCAGACGGTACAGCATCGTCATGAACACCACGATCAGTGCAAAGGCGATCAGGCCGGCCAGAACCATGGCGCTCAGGCTGTTCTCGCCCAGACTGGGGCTGACGGTGGAATAGCTGTCCACCGTCAGTGCAAAGGGCAGTGCGCCGGAGTTGATCTGGCGGGCCATCTTGACGACCTGCTCCTGCGTGAAAGGATTGGAAGCCGAGCTTGTAATGATGGCAGAGCCATCGGTAATAGCGGTGTTGACCGTGGCCGTGCTCACGTTTTCATCGTCCAGCCAGATGCTGATGGTGCCGCCCGATGCAGCCAGCTTTGTGGTAGCATCGCCAAATGCCTTGGCACCGTCATCGGTGAACTTCAAGGAGACGAAATATTCCGAAGCACCGCCATTACTGACGGGGCCATACTGAGCTGCGGCGCTCTCGATCATGGAGCCGTCCAGGATCAGCTCACCGTCCGCACTGCTTCCCTCGCGGAAGGTCAGATAGGCGGTGGTGCCGATCTCATCGATCGCAGCTTCCGGGTCAAAATCTGTCTCACCGGACTGCCACGGGAACTCCAGGATCAGACTGTCGGAATTGTTATCCACATACAGCTCATAGTCGGTCACGTTCAGCGCCACGAGACGGTTCTCAATGACGAGCTGGGCTGCTTCCAGCTGTTCTTCGGTAGCATCGTAGCCATCCGACGGCACAAAGGTGACGTTGACACCGCCCTTGATATCCACACCGAAGCGGATATCCTTTGCACCTTTGATGTAGGTCGTGGTCGTATCGCCGTACTTGGCATACACACCGAAGAACGCAGTATACACAAATACCACGATCAACAACACTGTGGCGATCAGATGCCATGCTTTGCCTTTTGTTTTCATAAAATTCAGGGAACCTCCAAAAGCAGCAGTTCTTGCAGCTGCCGCCCGTATTCTAGTGCGGACCGCCTGCTCCGGCGGGCCTTATCATTTCCGCAAGGGGGCCGTCGTGCCGGCTTTCTTGCGACAAAACTCCCCTGACGGCCCAGACGGGCCGCACAGAGGAGATAAAATCAAAAAATGTTAGTCTGCCTTGTCAGCCAGCAGTTTTTCTGCCACAGCCAGACGCACACAGATGCACAGCAGTTCGGAAGCGGTTTCCACCTCGTCCAGACTGGGATAGGTGGGCGCAATGCGCAGATGAGAATCCTCGGGGTCCTTGTGATAGGGATATGCAGAACCGGCACCGGTCAGGGTCAGGCCCGCATCCTTGCACAGACCCGCCACGCGCTTTGCACAGCCGGGCATCACATACAGGCTGATGAAGTAGCCGCCCTTGGGGTCCGTCCAGTGGGCAATATCCCCGCAGGGGATGAGGTTGTTCTTGAATGCGGTCTTGACGGCATCAAAGCAGGGCACCAGACGACGACGGTGCTTTGCCATGTGGGCCAGCACACCTTCCTTGTTCTTCAGGAAGCGGACGTGGCGCAGCTGGTTCATCTTGTCGTAGCTGATGATCATGACCGAGAAGCGCTTGCAGATATACTTCATGCTGCTCTCGCTGCAGGCAATGGCAGAGACACCTGCGCCCGGGAAGGTGATCTTGCTGGTGGAAGTGAACATGAACACACGGTTTTCGTTGCCGTACTTCTTGCTCTCGTTCAGCAGCACCGGAGTCTCGATGATCTCATCGGTCAGGTGATGGACGATATAGGCTTCATCCCAGAAGATCTTGAAATCAGGCGCAGCGGTCTTCATCTTGGCAAAACGCTCGATGGTCTCATCGCTGTAGGTGTAGCCATCGGGGTTGGAATACTGCGGCACACACCAGATGCCCTTGATGTCAGGATCCTCGGCCACCAGCTTTTCCACAATGTCCATATCCGGGCCATTGGGGGTCATAGGCACGCTGATCAGCTCAAAGCCAAACTCCTCGGTAATAGCAAAGTGACGGTCATAGCCGGGCACCGGGCAGAGGAACTTGCGCTTCTCCACCTGAGACCAGGGGCACGGAGACTCCGGGAAACCGAACACATAGCCGATATTGACGAGGTTATACATCAGCTGCAGGCTGGAGTTGCCGCCCACGAACACTTCCTCCGGCTTTACGCCAAAGACATCCGCAAACAGCACGCGGGCCTCCTGCAGGCCTTCCAGCTCGCCATAGTTGCGGGCATCCGTGCCAGCATCGGTGGTGTAATCGTTCATCTTCAGCAGGTCCATGGCCAGATCCATCTGGTGAGGGCCGGGCTTGCCGCGGGCCATATTCAGCTTGAGGCCCTTGGCCTGAAATTCCTTGTACTTTGCTTCAAGCGCTGCCTTTTCGGCAGTGAGTTCATCACGATTCATTGCAAGATAATTTGCCATTGAAAACACACTCCTTTATCGTACTTCCTGTTACCCATAGCGCCAGAGCGGCATTTTGCGGAGCATTCCTGCCAGGGAGCGTTCCCCATGCCATTCCAGACCTTAATATTATAGTACATTTTGCCCTCGGAAACAAGAATAATAAAGCAAAAAGCCCTGCCAAAAGCAAAAAGCTTTTGAAACAGAGCTTGAATGCCGGGTCTTTGCTCCCCTGCTGTACGCTAAAAGCGTCAGCTCAGAGCGACCTGATTTTTATAGCGCTTGCGCACCGCGCCGTATTCCAGATGTGCTTCGCCGCCTTCCACGGTATCTTCATCCACAGTTACGCGGATGATGGTAGTATCGGTGGGCACCTCGTACATGATGGGCAGCAGAATGCTTTCCATCACGCTGCGCAGGCCGCGGGCACCGGTCTTGCGCTCGATCGTCTTGCGGGCAATGGCGTGGAGCGCTTCATCCGTGAAGTTCAGTTCCACATTATCCATGCTCAGAAGTTCCTTATACTGCTTCACAAGGCTGTTGCGCGGCTCCTTGAGCACGCGAACCAGAGCGTCCTCGTCCAGATCGTCCAGCACGGTAATGACCGGCAGACGGCCGATCAGTTCCGGGATCAGGCCGAACTTGACCAGATCGTGGGGTTCCACCTTGCGCAGCAGAGCCTTCTCCGCTTCGCTGGAATTATCCTTCAGGCTGCTGCCGAAGCCCAGTGCGGACTTATCGGTGCGGCGCAGGATATACTTATCCAAGCCATCAAATGCACCGCCGCAGATGAACAGGATGTTGGTGGTGTCGATCTGGATGAACTCCTGCTGCGGGTGCTTGCGGCCGCCCTGCGGAGGAACATTGCTCACAGTGCCCTCCAAAATCTTCAGCAGGGCCTGCTGCACGCCCTCGCCGCCCACATCGCGGGTGATGGAGGGGTTCTCACTCTTGCGGGTGATCTTGTCGATCTCGTCGATATAGATAATACCGATCTGTGCCTTCTGCACATCAAAATCCGCTGCTTGGATCAACTTGAGCAGAATGTTCTCCACATCCTCGCCCACATAACCGGCTTCGGTCAGGGTGGTGGCATCGGCAATGGCGAAGGGAACGCCCAGCATTTTTGCCAGAGTCTGTGCCAGCAGGGTCTTGCCCACGCCGGAAGGACCCAGCAGCAGCACGTTGGACTTCTGCAGCTCCACATCGCTGCCCTTGCCGCTGAGGATGCGCTTGTAGTAGTGGTTGTAGACCGAGACGGCCAGCACACGCTTTGCCTCGTCCTGACGATCACGTACTGATCCAGACCTTCCTTGATCTCGGCCGGGGTCAGGATGTTGATATCCAGATCGTCCGCAGGCTGGATGTGTGCACGGTTTGCACCGCGGGCCGGTCGGCGCTTTTGGCTGATCCGGCTTGTCGGAAGCAGGTCGTGGCACAGGCCGATGCATTCGCTGCAGATATTGACACCGGGGCCGATGATCATACGC
>ENA-OQDC01000548-OQDC01000548.1-human-gut-metagenome-genome-assembly--contig:-NODE-548-length-25549-cov-6.153450_pt1 | contig 25549 bp, 19 predicted proteins | sample MGYA00242770_ERZ504601 | MGnify/ENA primary metagenome ERZ504601 (study PRJEB26092, sample SAMD00036305) | human gut metagenome | host: Homo sapiens | study: EMG produced TPA metagenomics assembly of...
CGTCCAACTTTCGTCCGCCCATTACATGTTTGGTAGGCCTCGATGGTCAGGGCCTACCCAAACATGGTAATGGGCTGCTGCATACTGCAATGCAGCAGCCCCCTTTACTATTGATGAACAATGTCGTCATATACATCGGCAAATGCGTAATCTGCTATCGCACTCAGCATTAATCTCAAAATACTATGGCGTTTCCGCATTCGTCCGAGTCAATCAGTCGCTTGGGAACAATCACGACTTGCCTTCGGCCACATCCTTGAGATGCTTGCCGTAGGGCTCTTGCCGTGAACGTTCGGCCGATTCGAGGAGTTCCTCCTTGGAAATGCCACCCCATTTTCGTAGGCGATTTCCTCCACGATGGCGATGGGCAGGCCCTGGGCGCGCTGCACGGTGCGCACGAACTCGCCCGCCTCGTACAGGGAATCCATGGTACCCGTATCCAGCCATGCGTAACCACGACCCAGCGTTCGCACGTTCAGGGAGCCGTCCTCCAAATACATCTTGTTCAGGTCCGTGATCTCCAGTTCGCCACGAGCCGACGGCCTGACCCGCTTGGCGAACTCGACCACACGCTCGTCATAGAAGTACAGACCCGTCACCGCGTAATGCGACTTCGGCTCCTTCGGCTTCTCCTCGATGGAGACGGCCTTCTTGTGCTCGTCGAACTCGACCACACCATAGCGTTCCGGATCGTCGACATAGTAGCCGAACACACTTGCGCCCTCGCCGCCTTCGGCCTTGGCGACGGCCTTGCGCAATGTGGCGCCCAGACCGTTGCCGTAGAAGATGTTGTCGCCCAGCACGAGCGCGCACGGCTCGCCGTCGATGAACTCCTCTCCCAAGAGGAATGCCTGCGCCAAACCATCCGGGCTGGGCTGCACCTTATAGGAAAAGTGCACGCCGTAATGCGAACCGTCGCCGAGGAGCTTTTCGAAGTTCGGCAGGTCCTTCGGCGTGGAGATAATCAGGATGTCACGGATACCCGCAAGCATGAGCACGCTGAGCGGATAGTAGATCATCGGCTTGTCGTACACCGGGAGCAGCTGCTTCGAGGTGACGGTGGTCAGCGGGTAAAGGCGGGTGCCGGAACCTCCGGCGAGAATGATGCCCTTCATACGCTTGTCCTTCCTTGGTTCTGATGTTTCCGGGCTGTCCAGTCAGTCACCGACGGCATAGACGCCGTATTCGGCGTGAGAATCGAGCAGCTGGAACAGCGTGTCCACGATGTTCCGGGAATCGGCGGATTCCGAGCGTCGCAGGATGTAGTGTTCCGGCGCGTTCGCCACCGCGATGTCGCCCGCAGCCTTCGTCTGCCCGTAGACGCTCTCCGGGGCGATCGCTTTGGCTTCCGAATCGGCTCCGTAAACCTTATCGGTGCTCGCATGCACCAATGTGACATGATGATCCTTCGCCGCACGAGACAACAGCGCGGGCCCTTGGGCGTTGATGGTCCATGCCCGAGCATGGTTCTCCCCGATTTCGCACTTGTCCGCGGATAGTTCCTCGGCGTTGATGATCGTGCCGTACAGGCTCCAATCGTACTTGTCGTACGCGGCCGGATCGGAGAAGTCGAACTCGTTGATGTCCGTGTATTCGAAACCACGCAGACCATGCGCCTCCGCGTACGCGCGGACCGCACGGCCCAACTGGCCGTTGCAGCCCGTCACCAGCGTGCGCTTCGGCTCCATCGGCTTGGCGTCCTTGAGCATCGGGTGATGCAGGTCCGCCTCGGAGCGTTCGGACTCCTCCAACGGGATCGGCCACTCGATGCCCAGCTCCGGGTCCGCGAGGTTCACGAACGTGTACGTCTTCTTCTGTTCCAGACTCCAGTGCGCGTTCACCAGATACGTGTACACCGTGCCGTCCTGCAGTGCCTGGAAGCTGTTGCCCACGCCGCGAGGCACGTAGATTGCCTTGGACGGGTCCAAACGGGTCGTGTACACCTGGCCGAAGCTCTCGCCCGGACGCAAATCGACCCACGCGCCGAATATCTCACCGGTCGCGATGCTGATGTACTTGTCCCATGGCTCCGCGTGGATGCCGCGCGTCACGCCCTTCGTCGCGTTGAAGCTGATGTTGTTCTGCACCGGGCCGAAATCCGGCAGACCCAGACCCATCATCTTCGCACGCTGCCAGTTCTCCTTGAACCAGCCGCGGTTATCGCCATGAACCGGCAGATCGAACACCAAAAGCCCCGGGATGTTCGTCTCCGTGACCTTCAGCTCCTTCTCGAAATCAAACGCCATACCCGATCACTGTCCCTGCTGCTTGTACTTGGCCTCGGTGGCGGCCTTCGCGGGCTCCCACCACGCGCGGTTCTCCGTATACCACTCGATCGTGCGCTCCAGGCCCTTCTGGAAGTCCGTATGCGTCGGCTCCCAACCCAGTTCGGTCCTGAGCTTCGTCGAATCGATCGCGTAACGGCGGTCATGACCCGGACGGTCCTTCACCCAATCGAAATCATCGGGTGACTTGCCCATCACGGTCAGGATGTCACGCAGCACGGTGATGTTGTTGCGTTCGCCGTCCGCGCCGATCAGGTACGTCTCGCCGATACGGCCCTTCGTCAGGATCGCCCACACGCCCGTCGAATGGTCGTCCGTGTGGATCCAGTCACGCACGTTCTCCCCGTTGCCGTACAGCTTCGGCTTCAGCCCCTCGAGGATGTTCGTGATCTGACGGGGAATGAACTTCTCCACGTGCTGGTAGGGGCCGTAGTTGTTCGAGCAGTTCGAGATCGTGGCGCGGATGCCGAACGTGCGGTGCCATGCGCGCACCAGCAGGTCGGAGCTCGCCTTCGTCGAGCTGTACGGGCTGGACGGATGGTACGGGGTCCGCTCCGTGAACTTGGCCGGATCGTCCAAAGCCAGGTCGCCGTACACCTCGTCCGTGCTCACGTGGTGGTAGCGCACGTCGTACTTGCGGGCCGCCTCCAACAGGCGGAACGTGCCCTCCACGTTGGTCTTCAGGAACGGCTCCGGATTCGCGATCGAGTTGTCGTTATGCGACTCCGCCGCGTAATGCACGATCGCATCATGACCAGGAACCAACTTGTCGAGCAGTTCCGCGTCGCAGATGTTGCCGTGCACGAACTCCACGCGGTCGCCCAGGATGCCCCTGATGTTCTCCAGGTTGCCCGCATACGTCAACGCATCCAGGACCGTCACATGCACATCAGGATGATGGTCATACACGTAATGCACGAAATTTGAACCGATAAACCACAGCCACCGGTCACAATAACGTTCTTCGGAGAGAAAACTTCATCAGCCATACCCCCATATCCTACAAGGAGGGGGGGCACCCCGCGGAAACACCCTCCTCGGGTTACGGTAAACCGAACATAGGCTTCATCATCGAACGAGACGAGTCGGACGGCATCGTCCTCTTCGGCCAGACGTTTCATGTTGTCGGTGAATCCTTCCTTGGAGTGTGTCTATTCAATAGAAAGTGGGCCGTGTGAGCGTGTGGATGTCTTCCATGTGAGCGACGACTGGATTGGCTACAATGTATCGGACTGGTTCATGCGGGACATGACAACGAAGGAGTTGATCATCATGGCCGATCCGAATCGTCCCCGTCATTACGAGGAGGAGTTCAAGAGGCAGATCGTGCAGTCGTAACGGGAACGGCAAGCCGTCGTCGCAGATCAGGGCGGAGTACGGCATCCCGCGTTCCACGCTGCGGCGTTGGGTGCAGGGGATACGTAACAGCGGCTCCACGAAAGCGGCCGACAACCGCACTCCCGAGGAGAACGAGCTGATCGAATTGCGGAAACGCGACAGGCAGCTGGAGATGGAGGTCGATGTTTCAGAACAAGCGGCGCCGGTATTCGCACGAAAGCAGGCGTGATACGGTCCGACGCCGGCCGCTGCCCGGTATCGGCGCAGTGCGGGATCCTGGGCGTTGCCAAGTCGACCTGCTACTGGGTGCTCGAACACCCCGAGGCCGAGCGCGCCGACCCTTACGAGAAGGATGTGGAGCGCGTGTGGAGGGACAGCGGCAAGGTGTACGGGGCCAGGAAGATCAGGCACGCCCTGGAACATGAGGGCGTGACGCTGTCCCGCCGCCGCATCAACCGGATCATGAAGGGGAACGGCATGGCCGGCTCCTGTTCCAAGGCCGCCTATAGGCCACGCCCGGCCAGGCCGAACGACGACCCGGCTCCCGACATCCTCGCCCGCGAGTTCAATGGCTATGCGCCGCGCACCCATCTGGCCTCCGACCCGGCCTACGTGAGGGTCGGCAGTTCGTGGGCGTACGTCTGCCTGCCCGGCGACCTGGCCAGCCGGCAGATCGCCGGCCATTCGGTCGGCGTCGGGCACGACGCCGATCTCGTGTTGGCCGCGTTCGCCGCGCTGCGCTTCCCGCTGGATGAGATCGAGGTGTTCCACACGGACCGCGGCGGCGGGTTCGCCGGGGAACGCATCGAACGCATGCTCGACGTGTTCGGCATCACACGTTCCCTTTCCAGACCCGGCAACCCATACGACAACGCGGTGGTCGAATCCACCAACCGGCTCGTCAGGAAGGAACTCATCCACAGGAACGTCTACACGAACGTGGAGCAACTACGCTCGGACGTCAACCGGTACGTGTGGTGGTACAACCACCAACGGCTCCACTCGACCCTCGGGTACCTGAGCCCCGTGGAGTTCACACAACAAGGAAAAACCCTCTAGAAACAGTCCAACACACCGTTGCCAATCCAATATACGTAAGGGAACAGTCTGTTGAATTCTCTTGATGGGCATAAAGGCTTACGACAAAACCAATCGAATTCACATCGTTTTCGAAGCAGCTCTATCGACCTCGTTGTTTGTTCTGATAGATTCCCAAAGATTGGTAGAGGGGTTATATTGCTTAATATCAAATGAGATAGTTTGAACTACACTGAAAGCATACTCTCCTTCTAGGGCAAGTTTCTACAAAAGAACGGTTCAAGACATATGACAGCGAAGATTCTGGTAACAGGCGGCGCAGGTTTTATTGGTAGCGAGATCGTAAAACAACTGAGCGCTCATGATGAATACGAAATTCGCGTTCTAGATGCATTGACCAAACAAATTCATGGCAACAATCCTGAAAAGTCATATCTTTTCCAATCCATAAAAGATTGTTGTGATTTCATCCGTGGAGACGTGCGTGATTTCACAACAGTCCAGAAAGCCCTTGAAGGGGTAGATGTTGTTTTGCATCTTGCGGCAGAAACCGGTACCGGGCAATCCATGTACATGATCAACCAGTACAACGAGGTCAATGTCATGGGTTTGTCAAATATTTTTCAAGCACTATCGCTCAAGGGGGAAAGCAACACTATACGCAAAGTCATCCTGTCGTCATCGCGTTCTGTGTATGGCGAAGGCGAGTATCAATGCCCAAACTGTGGCGTAGTCTACCCCCGTGGACGCAAAACTAAAGATATGATGCAAGGCGATTTCACTATGCATTGCGACAAGTGCAATACCGCCTTGACCTTAATGCCCACCACCGAAGACAGCAAAACCACCCCAAATTCTCTTTATGCGTTCACCAAGCTTTCACAAGAGATGATGATTCAGACAATGTGCCCTGCGATGGATATTGATTACACCATCTTCCGTTTCCAAAATGTGTACGGAGCAGGCCAATCATTGAAGAATCCTTACACTGGCATTCTTTCCATCTTCTCCTCATTGCTTTTGGACAATAAAGACATCAATATCTTTGAAGACGGCAAGGAAAGCCGCGACTTCATCCACGTAAAGGATGTTGCTTCCGCGGTCATCAAATCTATCAATACGGCCGCATCGAACGGAGAAATCATCAACCTGGGCAGCGGAATCGGAACAAGTGTCATCGAAATAGCTGAGACATTGAAACGAATCTATGGCAGTACCAGCAATCTGAACGTTACCGGTGATTTCCGTATCGGAGACATCGCACATAATGTCGCTGATACCCAAAAGGCACGAAAGCTGCTTGATTTCACTCCGTCGATTTCCCTGCAGGAAGGTTTGACCGAGTTTTGCGAATGGGTGCTGGGACAAGAAACCGACAACAGTCGTTACGAACAATCCCTTACAGAGATGGAACGTTCAGGAATGTTTATTCGAAAGTAAGCATCTAGAACCTTGGCCGAAGCATAATGCTATATTGCTTCGGCCAGTTCCAAGAACAATCTCATTAAAAAAATTCACATCATCTTAGATGGCCAAGTACGAAAGCTTTTTTCTCATCAGTAGCCATCTTTTTAGTATGCATAAAATCATCATCATGTTTAGCCGCATATTCACCAACGGACTCGATCACCCTACCCGGCACACCCACTACGATGGAATTTGCAGGAATATCATGCGTAACAATAGTGCCGCATCCGATAATGCAATTATCTCCGATTGTTACCCCCGGCATAATAATGGCATTAAAACCAATATGCACGTTATTGCCGATTCGAATTTTCCCAAAGAGATCGATATCGGATAACTCAGGATACTTATGACGCAATACCCACACGCCACCGTCATGAGTCACAAATCTAACACCAGATGTAATCCTGACATTATCGCCGATCTCAATCAACCACGGTTCACTTCCAAAATCCCAGCCATTGAGAATCTCGAAGCCCCCCCCCAGCTTTAAACCCAGCTTTCGGTAATGAGCAGCATTTTTCTCAGCATTACGGAAATGATTCATTAATTTCTCAAACAATGCGGTTCCTTTCTATATCAGACAGATATTTTGCTCTTTTTGTATAGGAACAAGGAGGCAACCATCAGGACAAATGCTGCTATATAACGAATAATCGTGAAGTGATATAGAGGAATCGCAATGGCGGAAAGCACAATTACCAGCCATTGTATACCGATAATGACTTTGTCATCATATACGGTTTCCTTGGTTCCCGTGATAGTGAAGTGCAGTTTTTTGGACACACGCATTTGCACATACGACAAGAATACGAATGCAATCAACATCGAATAGGCCGCTGCCTGGTATCCAAATAGAGGAATCAGTACTGCATTCAGTACAATATTCAGTACTGCGCCACAAATAGAGGCAATCATTATGTATGAAGATTTTTTGTGATACAACAACACGTTTGCATACATATTGGAAATAGCGTTCTGGAAAATGGCTGCAGAAATTGGCGGCATGATGTAAATCGCTGCCATATATTCATCAGTTGCGATTATCTTGACCACCTCAGGAGCTAGGAAAGTCATCAATACGCATACCGCAGCATAGGTGAGCAGCAGAATCGAAGCGAGGCTCCGAACTCTTTTCTTGCCTTCGGAATCATCAATATTCCGATAGAGGAATGGGATAAACGAAGAATTAATTGCCGACCATACGATTGCGGAAACGGTACTCACCGAGGAAAGTGTGCCATAAATGCCCACAGCGGAATTATCAACGAACCAACCAATCATCACGCGACCGGAATTATTCAGAATCTGCGTGGCGAACTGATTCGCAATAAGAGGCACACTCAGAGCAAGTGAGAATTTCCAATACCGCATGGAAATGAACTTGCGCCCTCGCACCATGATGTATACCCATAGCACAAGAGCAACAGCATATAGCACGGCATAATTCGCGAACAATCGTCCTTCGGCCGCTTTTCCGCTTCCTCGCATATACAATACAGCGACAATGGAAAGTGCTGATGCCACAATTGCGGAGCCAATCGTCACCAGTGTTGCTGCCTTGTACTTATACTCGTAACGCTGTCTTGCCAGCCAGAACTCCGTAGCCGGCAGCAATAGGAAACCAACTAGCATCAGCAGCAACAGCGATTTGTCTAGGCCAAGTATGCGACTCCAAAAATTGGGAGCAACGGAATATACGGCAAAGAATACGATTGATGTGAACGTCGTGAGCGTCAGCACTGAAGATTCGTACCTATCGCGCTCATGCTCATATTCCTTCAACGCGACCATATATCCGCCGTAAGTCAACGAGAGCGTCGCCACAACCGTCAGTATCGACTGCCAAGAATTGTACAGATTGACTGTGCCCATCTCAGAAGTTGACATGATTCGGGTAAAAATTGGCACAGTAACAAAGGCCAAACCTTTAGAAAACAGCGATGCGAATGTGTATGCTACCGCCGATTTCATACCCTCGGATGGCCGCTTATTCCAAAAATGTTTTTTAATGTGTTTTGCCATTATTCGTCTGCACCATCATTGTTGGAAACGATTGATCCATGAGCCGACGGAATAGTAGTGTCTTGTCTCTTGAGAATATGGGTGAAACTCGGAACGCAGGAACACGGTAAGCTCTTCTTCATCAGGGTTCTGCAAATCAATGACCAGAATATTATTGGGATCATAAAAATTCGCTGACAATAGAGCCATGTTAGTCGAAACGAGTTTCTTGTTGAGGAAAATGGATTCCATCACGCGCATAGAGAATCCGTTCTGACCTTGCTGCGTGATATCCAAAATCGCCTTGCTTTGCGAAACCATATCGAGATAATCCGCATAATTAACATATGAGTGCCTAATGGTGAATGGCAAATCTTCATGCTGATTACCGTTTTCAACAATTACGAATTCCGGTTTCATGCCAGCATCGGAGATGATTTGATGCAAAGCAAGCATTTTTGCCTTGCGATCCTTGAGAAAACCAAGAAACAGGATATCTGACGTCAGAGCACGTTCCGGGAGACGCAAGTTCTCGTCATACATGATGGTGTTGAAGCGGAATCCATATTGCTTGCAGTCATTTTCGTCATACGAATAATATGAGAAACCATACTTCCTGCACGCCGTAAGATGACCAAGGACAACCTGCTTGTCGCGAACAATATTCCAGGAATATAGATAACATTTCGCGTCAGGATTTTTATGTCTATTAATGTTGCGCAATAACGCCGGATCCAGCCATACCGTAAAATCAAAAACAATGATCTTGGAAAACGACTGCAAATCCTTGTACCAATCAGTATAGAACAGCGAGCTGGCAGCAAGCCTCAGCTTCCTCATTGCTTTCCAAACCATTTCGGACGCGCCATGAACTTCGCGGAACACAGGGAAAACCACCACATTAGGAAGTTTCATACTATTGAAATAATAGAAGCTACCGCTGGGAACAAGCAGCAGAGTCCGTTCCATTACATCACCTCTTTAGCATTCATCAGATTGGAAACCATTAGCGAATGGCGAGGATTACATGTAGCAATCGCATGTCCAACGACACTGGACTGCTTATGTGTGAAATAGGAGCTGAGATAAATCGGGAACATCATGAGACCCGGATAGAACAAATACGTCTCGCTAACCGTGGAATTGATAAACATAAAAGCAAATACGGCAATGAGTATTTTCTTTGGTTCCCGTCGAATCATTGGATAGAAAATCATAATCATCATCGTCAGCCAGAAAATCATTCCATACACTGCGGCATAGGTCGCAATGCTAGCGGCAACTGCAGCTGGGTCAAATGAGTCTCGTATCGCATAGAATGCGTCAAAACCGATACCGAACGGGTCCATGGAAAGAGCCTTCAAACTAGCCATCACTGTAATCCAACGATATTGTCCCGTGCTATCCTCTAAATTGACACCACCGCCAATGCCTCCACCAAATAGCTTGTTCAGCACTTGAACATAAAGGAGACTCTCTTCCCCGCGAAGCAAATAATCAGTGATCAGCACCGCCGTAATGGCGACCACTAGCACTGCAAGCTTTTGTTTCAGCGTACGTATGCCTCGCTCTCTGCCACGCATAAAGAAGAAGCACAACAAGATGACCATCATAGAAAGATAACCGGTCGTCGACTGGCAAGTAATCAGTGTGAGCAAGACAATGACGGTCGCCGTACGATATTGCTTCTCGTTATCAAAATATAATTTCTTTTTCCAAAATAACAGGACGAATAAAACAGCATTGAGTACAATCTGATACACGCCAGGTTCAGTGTAGAAACCACAATTACGGGTTGCGTGTATTTCAAGATACGAGTAAAGCCAGAGTCCTTTTCCATGAAGCACAGTGGCCCATTGACCCGTCCCCAAGTTCTGCGTCCAGAATGATGTTGCAGGCCATGCATTCACCAGCGAAGGGTTAATGCAAAACGCCGCCCAAAATAGCACACTGATGATGCCAAAGAAACAAACAATTCTTACGAATCGGGTAAGAAACATTCTCCGATCAATAGTCATTGCGATATAGGTGACAACCAGCATCGCTGCGTTGGAAAGAAAACTTAGGGGCCCCACACCTCCTGTTTTCAATCGGATAACAATCGTTGCCAATGCAAGCAAAAGGCAAAACGACAGCACATAAACATTCCTATATTTTGCGCTCAACAACGCAAGCAGGGCATATATAGCAATAATCACGCCATACACCAATGTGGTATTCAGATAGCGTGACATCGCGCAGCTGCCCGGAATCAGTAACATAAGGTACAGCCACGCGTACTGGAGTGTTTTGGTCTTCGTTATGCGAATCATCAACACCTCTGGAAAAAACTAATTTCGACGCAAATTGCCGTTGAGCAATCTTCCATAATAAGTTTCGACACCATTGATTTCGGTGGGAAACTCTTGCTTCCATGTCAATTTGAACAATGATGTATCGGCAATTAATGACTCCCAATGACGCTCATTAAAGACATCACCTAAACACTTGAACAGGTCATCGCATTGTGGATTATTGGGGGTGATTGCTGCAAACGCCTCCTTAACCGCAGTGCAATGTCGTTGCACTAGTACGATTAAATAATCCAAGAACAAGTAGTCGACCATAAAATCATTTGTACGCCAATATTCAAGCAAGAAATCACGTATCACGGCAAATATCCAACGATGGTCGGCATCACATCCAAAAGAGTAATTTGCAAAATATCCCTGCGCCACACTTGCATGCAAATACTCGGGGCGCTTGATAGAGAACAATGGCTGGCCAAAACAGTCTTCAATATCGCCAGCGCAATAGAACGTCGCGTCCAACCACAATCCGCCATACTGAGCCAGCAACGATAAACGCAGCAAGTCCGACAAATGTGTGCGAGCAATAGTGCCTTCATGATATTTGCGCATCATCCAGTCAGGGAAGGTCACATAATCACGATAATTGTCCTCGGTAATCACAATCACACGTCGATCTCCCGCATATTCGCGAATCGATTCTACACAGCGTTGGACGATACGCGGAGCATGGTCAAGCCCTTGCCACCAGCATAACCAGATGCAACCTTTGAGTTCCTCCGGTACGGCTGGAAGATTTACCTTATAGCGATAGCCAGAAGCGAAATCTCCATATCGTTTCTCGAAATACTTAAGCAGTGTTTCATGCTTACGAATCAGACGACGACGCGCATTCGGCGGTTCCGCATACCCATTACGGCACATAATTTGGATATCCGCCTTAGCAATAAGCGTTTCCACTGCAGCCGGCCATGAAGTCAATTTCGCTATTTCCGCCGTAGATCGTATTTCCTCACCAATGCGGTGAAGATAGCGTCTAATGCTATTGTGAGTTCCCATTTCATTCCCTGCTTTTTTGCAATACCACGTCACTGACTTTTATGATTGATATATCCCTCGGTGGCATGATCCTTATGCTTGATAATGCAAGGATTGCCAATAACTACCGAGTGACTTGGCACGTCGCGATTCACAAAGGCCCCAGGAGCAATCATTACGTCGTTCCCGACCTTCACTCCTCCCACTATTGACGCATTGATTCCAATCCAAATGTCATCACCAAGCGTTGGAGCACCTTTTCTCTTTCCACGATTCTCCTGGCCAATAACAACCCCTCGATGGATATTGACATTCCGCCCAATAACGGCTTGAGGATTGATGGTGATGCAATAAGGATGTCCGATATACAGGCCACCACCGATAACCGTTTGATGGCTTAACTCGATGAAATTCCTCTGACGGCACCAGCGAAACAGCAGTCGATACACCAACTGCATAGGCTTGAACCTGCACTCTTGGCAACAACGAAATAACCGCTGGAATCTAGGCATTTTCTCAACGGCGTATCGATACTTATCCTGCTCGAGCAAAGTACCCATTGTTATCCTCAATCCTTTGCGAAAAAATGGAAAATCAATGTTCCGTATCGAGGATTCGGGTAATCTTCAAAGCATCGCCCCACGCGGCTTTGGAGTCATAGGGCCGATCAGGGAATGCACCATATTTCAATTTGATGGAGAACCCATTCTCGGCAATAAACCGTTCCACCCTATCAGCAAGTTTTTCGGGCTTACCGGAACAGATATTGATAATCCCCAACACTTCATCCTGATTCACCGCCGCGGCAACTTGATGACAGAAATCGGGATAATCTAGAAAATCATACTGGTTCTGACCTGTGGTGAACGGGAACTCTTTCTTACCTTCGATCTCCGCCGCAACGATTTTTGAGAAAATGGAGCTGCCATATTGCGTATCGCTGACGATGTAATATCCACGAAGCCACTGGAACTTTACTTTGTTCTGCAACGCTATGGTCTGCAATGCGTTACGGAGCGCATCCTTGGCGATTCCATACATGCTCATCGGCCAGCATGGGGTGTGAGCGTTGATGCTGCCTTCATGGAATCCGATTTCATGCATCGATCCCATGCACGCCACTTGCTGGATTCCGGATTCGCACAGTTTTTTCAGGAATGCAACATGCTTAGGCAAATCCTCAAAGTGCGCATTCGAATTGTGTACAAAACCATCACGCCAAGCCAGATGCAACACCACATCGGGCTCGCCGAAGTACGTATAGGGATCTTCAATCGAGAAGATGTCTCCGGGCACGCAATGAGCCGCAGAATTCACATGGTCACAGGCGAAGTCTGTGGCGATTACCTCGTTTCCACGCTTAAGCAACTCATCAACCACACCGCGCCCTAAATATCCATTAGCACCGGTAACCAAAATCTTCATGATTTTCTCCTTGATATTCTTGATGTCTTATTTCTCTTTAATGGCCGAAAGCCACTGCTTCGAAATAGAGTCAACCGACAAACGTTCACGCAACCGCACGCCAGCTTTGCTAAAGCGTTCCTGCACACCAGTATCGCCTGCAATACTGCACATAGCCGTAACCATGCGCTCCTTGTTCCGAACCGGAACAAGATATCCATTTACGCCATTGTCAATGACCATGCGGGCCCCACCGATTGGGCAGTCCGTAGCAATCGTCGGAATTCCCAACGCAATAGCTTCAATCATTGAATTCGAGAGTCCCTCAAAATCCGAGGAAATGACAAACATGGCGGCATCGAAAATGCAGGCATGAACATCCTTCCGGAAGCCGCAGAAATGAACGCTATCGCCAACCCCTCGGGAAACTGCATAACGCTTTAGATCATTTTCCAGTGCGCCTTCGCCGTAAATCTCGAAGGTATAGTCGCAGAACCGTGTGCGGAATTCTGCAAACGCATCAATGGCGAGCGGCAAATTCTTCTGCTCATTCAAACGACAAACGGTAACCACTCGCTTGGATCGTTCACCTTCATAGCGTGGCAGCATGCTATTATTGAGAGGATTAAGAATCACACGGTACTTACCAGCCGCATATTTGGGGTAATACTCAAGTGCATCCTGTGTTTGGAATACCACGCAGTCCGCAAGAGCGTATAGCCACGGATGAATAGCCCTAACCAGCCGACGCTTTCCAAAAGCACGGTGTGGATCATTACGCTGGGAGATAATTATGCGGTTCCGCATACCAATTCCCGCTATTAGAGTGAACAAATTTTGACTATCCATGAAGGAAATAAATACCGTATTCGGCATCGCTCTCATCTTCGCCCGAATAGCTTTAATCTGATCAAGGGAATTCGGGTTGCTTTCCGCGCAGGATGTATCGACATGGACGCGCTTGTCCAAAGCATACGCGGTATGAGTGCTGTTAGTTAAGAACAACGTCACATCACATCCACTACGAGCGAATTCGCCAGAGAGAATAGAGACCACTCGTTCGGCACCGCCACCGTCCATAGTTGGCATAATGAAACATATACTCTCACCCATATCGATACGTCCTTGCTTATATTGGTATATGTGCTGTTTAGTCCCTGCGGAACAGGTCGCGGGTGTAGACCTTGTCCTTTACGTCATCGAGGCAAGAGTCATAACGGTTCGCGACAATGGAGTGCGAGCGCTTCTTGAACTCATCAAGGTCGTTGACCACTTCGGAGCCAAAGAAGGTAGAGCCGTTTTCGAGCGTGGGTTCATAGATGATAACCGTCGCACCCTTGGCCTTGATGCGCTTCATCACACCCTGAATGGAGCTCTGGCGGAAGTTGTCGGAGTTGGACTTCATGGTCAAGCGATACACACCAACCACGGTCTCATGTTCCTTGCTGGCATCCCATTCGCTGTTGGGGCCATAGGCACCAGCAAGCTCGAGTACGCGGTCGGCGATGAAGTCTTTACGGGTGGTGTTCGAATCCACGATCGCCTGGATGAGGTTCTCCGGCACGTCCTGGTAGTTGGCGAGCAGCTGCTTCGTGTCCTTCGGCAGGCAGTAGCCGCCGTAACCGAAGCTCGGGTTGTTGTAATGCGTGCCGATGCGCGGGTCGAGGCACACGCCGTCGATGATCTCGCGCGTGTTCAGGCCCTTCGACTCGGCGTAGGTGTCGAGCTCGTTGAAGTAGGAGACGCGCAGTGCCAGATACGTGTTGGCGAACAGCTTCACGGCCTCGGCCTCGGTGAAGCCCATGAGCAGCGTGTGGATGTTCTCCTCGATGGCCCCCTGCTGCAGCAGCTTGGCGAACGTCTCGGCCGCCTCGACGAGATGCCGGTCCTCCGGGTCGGTGCCGACCACGATGCGGCTCGGGTACAGGTTGTCGTACAGTGCCTTGGATTCGCGCAGGAACTCCGGGCTGAAGATGATGTTCCTGGAACCGGTCTTCTCACGAATCGACTTGGTGTAACCGACCGGGATGGTGGACTTGATAACCATGATCGCGCCCGGATTCACCTTCATCACCAGGTTGATGACGGCCTCCACCGCAGAGGTGTCGAAAAAGTTCTTCGTGCTGTCGTAGTTGGTGGGAGTCGCGATGATCACGAAATCGGCGTCGCGGTATGCGCTTTCACCATCCAGCGTGGCAGTGAGGTCCAACTCCTTCTCCGCAAAGTACTTCTCGATGTAATCGTCCTGGATCGGGGACTTACGGGCGTTGATCATGTCGACCTTCGCAGGAACAATATCCACCGCGGTAACCTGATGATGCTGCGCCAAAAGCGTAGCCAAGCTCAAGCCAACGTAACCGGTACCAGCAACGGCAATCTTCAATGAATCAAAATCCTTCATCTCTTTTTTCATCCCTTCTTGTAAAATATGTTATGAACTACGTGAATGACTGGAATAGCGAATCGAATGCCCTATTTATCAGAGTCATCGAGGTAGAAGGTCTTGTACCACTCGGCAAATCGACGCAAGCCTTCACGCAGCGGAGTTGAAGGTTTATAGCCAAAATCGCGTTCTAAGGCCGCAGTATCCGCATACGTGACCGGCACATCGCCTGGTTGCATGGGGACCAGCTCTTTATGAGATTCGAAGTCGTAATCTGCAGGAAGCACTTTGGCTCGTAGAAGCTCCTCCTGCAGAATAGTGACGAATTCGAGCAGGTTTTCCGGATGCCCGTTACCAATGTTGTACACCGCATAAGGCGGAACCGGCAGACCATCTTCTCCTGTCTGCTTCGAAGGCGCACCTTGCATCACGCGCAGAATGCCCTCAACAATGTCATCAACATAGGTAAAGTCACGTCGGCAATTGCCATAGTTGAAAATCTTGATTGTTTCTCCTGCGCGAAGCTTATTGGTGAAACCGAAATACGCCATATCAGGGCGTCCGGCAGGTCCATACACGGTAAAGAAACGCAGGCCCGTAGAAGGAATGTCATACAGCTTTGAGTAGGCATGTGCCAACAGCTCATCAGACTTTTTCGTAGCAGCGTATAGGCTCACTGGATTATCTACCTTGTCATCCGTGGAATATGGAACCTTCTTATTGGACCCATATACGGAGGAGCTAGATGCATACACAAGATGATCCACCGGATGATGGCGACAAGCCTCAAGAATGTTATAAAAACCAATCAGATTCGACTGAATATAAGCATCAGGATGCGTGATGGAATATCGCACACCAGCTTGAGCGGCAAGATTCACCACAACGGTAGGTCGGTATTGCTCGAATACATCATTTACTGCGTCTTTATCTGCCAAATCAGCTTTGATGAAAGTGAACCCTTCATAATGAGAGAGCTGGTTAAGGCGATATTCCTTAAGACGCACATCGTAATAATCATTTACATTATCGAAACCGATAACATGAATCCCCTCAATAGAATCAAGCAGTTGCTTTGCAAGATTCGAGCCGATGAATCCCGCAGCGCCAGTGACCAGTACAGCGGCATTATGCAAATCAATTGTGTTCTTCATTTCTCCTCCTCGACATCCCTTTGCTGGGTTGGAATCTGCAAACAGCGCATGTATAGTTCCCCCAAGAGAACGGATATAAAGGCTTTGTTGAGCTCTGCGATTGATATAGTCGCCGCATTCCTGTTGCATGACTGCATATTCATCACCATTGAGTGCTGACGCTTGCAATAGATGGTTTGCCAAATCATCTAACTGCCCGGATTCAAACCTGAATCCGGTTTTCCCTTCCACCACAAGCTCGGGAATTCCTCCGATATTCGCGCCGATTATTGGAGTCTGCGCTGCCAGGGATTCCAAACCTGAATAAGGCATGTTCTCCCGCCATTCGGAGCACAGCACGCTGAAGCGAGCATTGCCAACCTCGCGCTGAAGATCCTCTCCGGTCTTGTAGCCAAGGAGTTTGATACGGCGTTCAGCTTCAGGGCCGGCTGATTTGATGAGATTTTCGATAGCCTGGCGCTCAGGACCATCGCCGACGATATGCAAGGTCCAATTGGCTGGGAGGAGTTTGCTGCCTGCAACCCCACTATTCATCAAGCCTGCAGCCCGCAGGAACGCCCTCACCAATGTAAGGATGCCTTTTTCTTTGGAAAGTCGACCAAAGAACAAGAAATACGGCTCAACGGTATTGAACTTATTCGTGTTGGCTACCTTATGCGCCATGTCCATTTGGCTGGTGGTCAGGAAGTTCTGCATGGCCACGGTTCTGCCGGCATATCCACCCTCATCCAGCTTGTGCTTCATGAATTCACTGGGGGCGATGATTTTGTCGATCTTGTCGTAGGAATGATGGTTCTTCAGGAATTCCGCTTCAAGGAACGCCAGACCACTCTTCGCTTTCGATCCTTTCACACAAGTTTTCTTCACCGCATGGAAGAAGTGACAGTCAAGGCAATCGTCGCAAACCTTGCCGGAACCGTCCACCATCGTGTAAGCCGGGCACAGCAGAATATAGTCGTGCGCTGTATACACCACCGGAACACGGTGCTTCTTCAAATAAGGCGCATCCAGAATCGACAAAGTGAGCTGGCGATGCACATTATTTATATGAATAATGTCTGGCTGGAATTCTTCGAGCAGCGCCTCAAACTTGCGCTTCGCTTCGAAGGAATACACCAACGTCGCCGCTTCCTTCACTTTTTTGAACGCGGAAATCTTGCCGACGTAGTCCTTTTCGGATACGAAATACTTGCTCCAATAACTCGGCTCATTGTTTGGGTGCTGCATGGAGAAGAACGCAACCTCATGGCCGAGTGCTTTCAATCCCTCCGCAAGCGCGAAGAAATATGTTTCAGCACCGCCTTTGCGGTAGAAATATTTGTTGACCAGTAAAATCCTCATTTATCTGCTCCTCGGTAGAGCTTGAGGGTCGCTTGAACAACCTTGTCCCAGCTATAGCGGCCAGTGATATAGCCGGCCGCGCCGGTCTTGATTTTTCGTACCTTACCCACGTCTACGAGCAACTCACCGAGTTTGTCGGCCAAATCGTTCACATCGCCATGTCGGAACGTGACTCCATGCATCATTCCGGACTCATCACACAGCACATCAGCACATTCAGCGATATTGGAGGTCAGGCAGCAGCAGCCGTAAGCCAATGCCTCCAATAGGCTCATTGGCATACCTTCCAAATCACTGGGCAATACATATATGTATGCGTTGCTATACAGTTCTTCGAGTTCACGTCCTTCAATAAACCCGGTCAGAATAATGCGCTGATCTCCGGTAGCGGCCTGCTTAATCGACTCGTAGTATTCGGCGGAATCCGATGCGCCGCCCGCGATCACGAGCTTCTTGTCAGTGTCTAATCGCTTGAACGCTTCGATGAGGTAATGCACGCCCTTTTCCGGTACGATGCGTCCCAAGAACAGAATGTAGGAATCCTTCTCCAGACTCCACTTGTCAGCAATCACGTCAGGAGAAACGGATTCTACCGGCGCAATGCCGTTGGGAATGAAACGTGTCTCCCGCCCGTATGTGTCTTTGAAATACTGCTGCACACCACGGCTCAGCACGATTACCTCGTCCGCACATTTCGCGGCAGTGCGTTCACCAAGCTTCAGATACATGGAGGCGAACCTGCCCCACTTCGCACGCTGCCAATCCAGACCGTGAATCGTGGCGACCGTACGGATGCCGGCCCAATGCGCCAGACGCAACGGCACACATGGTCCCTCCGCGTGGTAATGAATCACATCCGGACGGGCCTTGATCGCCTTCAACGTGGCGAAGAAAGAGGACGTGAGGGCGGCCAGTCCCTTGGCGTCGATGGTCGTGACGGGAATGACCTTCACTCCCCGGTACATATACGGCTTGTCGCTGGTGCTCGACTGGTTGTCGAACTCCTCGCCGGCCACGTTGTGGCCTTTGCGGTTGTACACCACGACCTGCTCCCCGCGTGCAACCATACGTGTAGCCAGTTCGTCCACAACAATCTCAATGCCACCTTCGCGAGACGGAATGCGTTTGTGGCCGATGAACGCGATCCTCATGGCCTCAGTCCTTCTCGTTTTCTCGCTCTTTTTGTGCTGGATTTGGCGCTTCTTGCCGTTGTCGTCGGACTCGTCGCCGTAGTAGTAATAGCCACCCTTCTGGGGCTTCTCCGTCTCGCCGTAATTCATGGCCAAGCCCACGGGATCGATGCTCAGTGTGCTCAGTTCGTGCCCGGTCTGCCGGAGCAGTTTCTTTTCCGTCACTCCCAAGCCGGCCACCAGCAGCAGTTCTGGCCCTTCCTTGGCGAATACGGCGGCATCATTGGCCACCTGCATGGGGGCGGTATCGATAATCACATAGTCATAGGCTCCGGAAACCTGCTCAACCAGTGCCTTCATAGCGCGGGAATTCAGCAGAATGCTGGGGTTCATGGTTTGTTTTCCAGCAGGAAGCACGTGGAAGTTCGGCTTCCAGTAGCGTTGAATCGCATCATGCGACGATACACGGTTGGTAATCAGATGGGTCAAGCCCACTGCACCCTCAATGCCTAGGGCCTTGCTCACCGAGGGGTTGCGCACATCGGCGTCGATCAGCAGTACCTTGCTGCCGTTTTCGGCGAATGCAGTCGCCAGGTTCACGCTCAGCGTGGTCTTGCCTTCGGACGGGCCGGTGGAAGTCACCACAATTACATTGGATAACGGCTCATCGGGCAGCACGAACATCACATTGGTGCGCAGGCGTCGAATCTCTTCTGCCTCGCGGGAGGCCGGGCGGGAGATAATCACCGGCGACGTACCGGCATAAGCCTCATTGCGGCTCAGCGACCCCAGTACGGGAGCATCGATAACAGCGGTAACATCAGAATCGCGGCGAACACGGGTGTCCAGCAAATCCTTGATAAAGGCAACCACGATGCCGAGAATGACACCGACCGCAAGACCTGCCGCCAAATTGAGCTTGACGTTAGGTGAACTGGGGGAAGCCGGAGCGTACGCCTGCTGCACCACAGTTAGGTTGACGGGAGAGATGATCTTATCGCCCTCATCGCTGTAAATCGTGGAAGTAACCTGTTTTCTCAGGTTTTCGGCAACCGAATTGGCAATGCTGGACGCCTGCTTCGGGTCTGGATCATTAACCGAAATATCCACCAGCATGGTGCCATCCGGGTTGGAAGCGGTAACGCCCTCAGCCAATTCCTTTACCGTGGTGTCAAGACCCAAATCATCAATAACCGGCTGCAATACAGACTCGGTTTTTACCAACTGCGGATACGTTTGAATCTGGCTATTGATGTAATTGGCGCCAGAGCTCAGCTCGCTTGCATTGCTGGATGCGCCCGACGCAGCCGCTGAACTGCGATAAGTGGCCAAGAGTTCGGAAGTTGCGGTGTATTGCGGAGTGCGGGTAAAGGTGTACGCGCAGATTGCCACCATCACAATGACCAGCGTGACCACTGCGGTAATCACATGCTTTCTTACCGCATTGAATAAATCGAGAATGGTGACTCCATTACCGTCCTGCACCTGTTCAGCTTCATCCACAGCTATGCTCCGTTCTTCCTTATTCACGGTTCCACCTTAATGTATAGGGGTTACCCCTTTAATCAACCAAGGGGGTCTGTCTCAAAATCATTTCATTTTCATCGGCCGCGGGACTGGCCAGCACATGCACCGTGGTCTCGAAACTTTCCCCCGGCCGCAATGTCACGGTTTTCACACCCACCGTCAGTCCATCGTGCACAGCGAACTGATCGAAATCCTGGGTCCAATCCACAATGCGCCCTTCATCGGGGGCGTAGACGTACAGCACCGTTTCGATCTCCCCCGTACGGGGGTTGCCGTTATGGTCATAGCCGCGCAACAGATCCGGAGCGGCATTCACCTCGGCGGCATCGGCCGTATTCGTCAGTTTGATGTGAACGGTGTATTGCTTGGCGCCACTGGGATAGGTTTTGTCATATGTACTGGTCACTTCACGCTTCAGGTACCAGTCCATCTTGCCCATAGTGGCATCGTTGAAGTACACACCCGTAACCGAATGAGCCGGTTTCGACTGCAATTCGCCGGCGATGGTCGTACCCAAGATACGCCGCTGCTCATCCTCATGAGCACTCCATACATACAGATGGCCGTCGGATACGGACTCCTGGAACGTTTGCACCAGCTGCTGATTCTTGCCGTCCACATTCTTGAGCACATGCGTGAAGATCTCACTGGCCGCCATCGTGAAGAAGTCGGTTTGCTCCGCCTGCGTATCGGTATCAATATAAATCTGGTTCAGAATCCGCTGCTCGGCATTGTCGCCGCTCATCACCGTGCCGTCGGAGAGCGTCACGGGGCCGGCAACCTTCAATAACCGCTGCAGGAACACCGGGTCCACGCTGATGACGCCATCCACATCGTCATGACCGGCTCGATGCCAGATCTGACTCGCGATATCAGCGACGCGGGGGAAATCGGGAGTGAAATTGATGTCCGGGTAGTCCGTGGCCATCTTGGTGGAGAAGAGATTGCGTTCTTCCGCCGTCAGTACGCTCGCGGCTTCATCCTGGCTGAACAGACCATTCCGAGGCGGATCGCCGAACGTGCTCATGCTGATTTTGCCTGTATCGACGGTGAGCGTGGCCCACGCAGTTGGAATGCCTCCCGTGGCACGCAGCTCAGCATTGTTCTGTGCCAGCACCAGGTAGGTTCGCGGGCCTCTGCCGCTACCACCTCCATCACTGCTATCCAAGTCGAACATCTTGGGCAGCACATCCGTCAGCCGACTGGCCGTATCCGTCAGGCTGGCAAGCTCCTTGAACTTGCTACGCCCCTGCTGCACCGCCTCGGTAATCTGCGGAATATGCGTATCACCAATCTTGCCCATGTCTACGCTGGCATCCGCCACTACTCCATTGGCGGCGGCAAGATCCTGAGTCACGCTGGCCATATCCCCCAGCTGAATCGTGCCGTCTTTGATACCGATGCTGTTGAAATCCAAGGCCTGTGCCGCCTTGGCAAGCTTCGGCAATGCGTTGTTCGACACGTCTTCCAAAATGTGCACCATGTCTCGCGCGGCCTTCACGTCAGAACCGTAATAGGGCACCAATGTGGCCAGTTTCCATACCGGCTGCTTGGTCTGCGCATACGTAGCGTCGATATGCTGGGAGAATGCTTCAATGCTGGCTTGCGCTTTGTCGGTGTCGCCGGCTTGAACTTGTGATTGGATGCGGCTTGCGGCCTGAATCGCTGCTTCCACTTCATTTTTCGCTTTGAGCGCGGAAAGGCCGAGCCACGCCGCGAGCGCGGCAATAGTCAACAGCAGTGCGCCGATTACAATCAGCACCATCCGAATGCGCTTTTTGCGCTTGATCCGCCTGATATGTTCATGGCTCATACGCCGGCGGTGCTTACGCCGTTCCGCCGCTCGGACGTCTTCAGCAAGTACCTCGGGGTCAACATACGGCTGTATCACTTGGCGATCATCCGCGTTTTTCGACCGCTCGGAGGGTGCCGGCGGCTGAGGTATTTCTGGTATGTTCGAATCAGTCATAGATATATCGACTTATCTTTCTGTAATCACGTTCAAGGGCGGTGTGGCAAGGGCGCGGCAAAACTGTGACAGCGAAACGGGAAGGAATCAGTACGCTCCCTTATGGCTCAGCACTGCACCCACCGTGCGGAACAGCAGCACGATGTCTCCCATAATCGACCAGTTCTGCACGTAAGCCACATCAAGGGCCTCGCTTTCCTCGGCGGACAGATCGGAGCGGCCGGACACTTGCCACGGACCGGTGATGCCGGGCTTGACCAGCATGCGGGTGGCGTACAGACGGTTGTAACGGGCATATTCCTCAGGCAGCGGCGGGCGCGGCCCCACTACGGACATATCCCCCATCCACACGTTGAGGAACTGCGGCAACTCGTCAATGGAGAAGCGGCGAATGAAATGCCCCACCTTGGTGATGCGTGGGTCGTTCTTCATCTTGAAGATGAAGCGGTCGGTCTGGCCGGTTTCTTTTGCGAGCTCCTTCTTGAGCGCGTCGGCGTTCACCACCATCGAACGGAACTTGTACATCTGGAACGACTTGCCGCGCAGGCCCATACGGGTCTGCTTGTAGAACACCGGTCCGCCGTCCGTGACTTTGATGGCGATCGCCACCGGGATGGTGATAATCAACGAACAGATGATCGCTAGCGAAGAAATCACCAAGTCAAACAGGCGCTTAGCCATACGGCGGGCTGGCGTGTACTGCGCAAGACGTTGCGTGATAATCGTGGTGCCCTGTATGGATCGAACCTGAATCTCATGGTTGGAAGTGTCAGCGGCGGAAGCCAGCACGGCAATCTCCAGACCGAACGATTCCATGCGCACGGAGAAGATATCGTAATTATCCGAATAGCGATGCAGCTCGTCAGCCACCATAACGGTCTGCGCGTTCATGTCAATAATCTGTTCAGCAAGATTATGATCGCTGTACTCGAGTACGGGCAGCTGGCAGCCCTCGTTCTTTTGCATCTCCTCACGGAGTGTCTCATGGTCGGTGCTCTGTTCAATCAATCCGGTATCGGGATTGAGATGAATCGGGCATACTGCCACCGGGCGGTAGTTGAGTTGCCGACGCTGACCGAGGAATTTTAGCGTGCGACCAATGCCGTGCGGGGAACCGATGATCACCGTGCCGTAAGCGTAGCGCCCTTGCGACGACTACGCGTAATGAATGCACGGCTGGCAATGCGTTCCACCATGGTGAGCAACCATCCGGCAATCACCACCAAGCAGAGCGAGGTAAGGGTCAGACCCAGATTGAAGAAGTAGCTGAACGCGCACTGCACCACCCAGCACACGACCATGCCTTTGACCAGCAGCACATTGAGCTGGTAACCGTCACCCATAACATGGCGATGATAAATGCCGGCGACATAGAGCGACCACACCCAGAAGCAGGCCACAATCATAAAGTAAACGGTGGAGTCAATCGTGAAATTGAATCTGCTCGAATAGAACGGCGTTGCCTCATGACGCAGATTGAGCACCGTGGCTCCGGCGATGATGTACATGGCGGCGTCGATAAGCATGAGGGCGAGATTGACGAAGAATCGCCAGTACAGCACGTGGCTGAGATGCTTTTGGCGGATATCACTGAGCTGAGCGGTGGTTCGGTCACCGCTATTGGCCTGTCTGCTGCGTGTAGACGGCTGACCGTTACTGCTCAGAGATGACATCTCAAACACCAATTCTTCCTTTTCAACCGTATACCTCAGGTCTCGCGGCTCTCACCTTCTCTGGATTCCCCTGTGTACGGGTGTATACGGGGTTACCCCTTCAACATGGTACAGACATCACACCCCTAACCGCTAAGGGGGGGGGTGTTGGAAAACCACATAGCGAACGTGATCGGATAGTAACTACGTTCATTTTGACGTCTCGAATAACGGGACTAATTTGCTCTGCAACCGGGCGGCCAGTCATCTCGGCATTGCATCTCGACGGACTACCCCTGGGTGTAGCGTGTTGGGGTTGCTTTGAGAGACCGCCTGATGCGTTGTTGCGGTCGATCAGCGAGAGTGGAGTATGCACGTGAGTGGAATGAACGGAGCTCAGGGAATCAAGAATCATCGCGGCGAACTGCAGCGGGTGCTGAGCCGCGAGGAATCATATGTAGACGGCAAACTCAGCCGGGCGGCGTTCATCTCCATCGCGATATTGACCTTCATCACCTTCGTGGGCAACTTCACGCAGTTGCAGCTGAGTTCCGCGCTGCCGATTATCGTTTCCGAATTCCACATCTCCGTAACCACCGGGCAGTGGCTGACCTCCGTGTTCCAGCTGGTTATGGGCGTGATGGTGCCGCTGACCGCGTTTCTGACCCGGCGCTTCTCCACCCGCCAGATCGTCATCTGCTCGATGGCGGTGTTCACACTCGGCTCCGTGCTGGCATGGTTGGGGCCAAACTTCGTATGGGTGCTGGTCGGGCGCGTGCTCGAAGCTGCCGGCACAGGCGTGATGTGGCCGGTGCTGCAAATCACCGTGTTCTCCATTTACCCGCTGTCTCGCCGCGGGTTTGCCATGGGCACGGTGGGCATGGCCATGAGCGTGGCACCAGCCATCGGCCCCACCTTGGGCGGCTGGCAGACCGATGCCAACGGCTGGCGCTCGATCTTCCTGACCATGACCATCATTGGCGTAATCTCGCTGCTGGCAGCCATGTTCGGACTGCATAATTTCGGTTCACACGACCCTTCGGCCCGCGCGGACTTCTTCTCGGTGTGCCTGTCGGTGATCGGCTTTGGTGGGCTGATGTTCGGCTTCACCAATTCAGAGACCTATGGATTCGCGGCACCGGTCACGTGGGGGCCCATGGTTGTGGGACTGGTCGGCATCGTGTGGTTTGTGATGCGCAACCTGCGCGCTGGCAAGCGGTATCGCGAGGCCGTAGCCAAGGACGAGTCGGCACTCCCCCAGCCGCCGCTGCTGGACTTGGAAGTGCTGAAGAACCGTTCGTTCACCGTCGGCACTATTACCGCGTCGCTGGCATTTTTCGCCTTCAGTTCGATTTGGTCATCATGCCGCTCTACATCCAGACTGACCGCGGCTATTCGGCCACGATGAGCGGTCTGATCATGCTGCCGGGCGCCATCGGCCAGTGCGTCTCCCAGTTCTTCGGCGGCCGCGCGATGGATCGGTTCGGCGCGCGCCCGGTGGCTTTGTTCGGTTCGATTGTGTTGACCCTTG
>ENA-OQDC01000549-OQDC01000549.1-human-gut-metagenome-genome-assembly--contig:-NODE-549-length-25547-cov-6.667073_pt1 | contig 25547 bp, 24 predicted proteins | sample MGYA00242770_ERZ504601 | MGnify/ENA primary metagenome ERZ504601 (study PRJEB26092, sample SAMD00036305) | human gut metagenome | host: Homo sapiens | study: EMG produced TPA metagenomics assembly of...
TTGTTACTGTCAAGTAATCGTTGGCAACTTTCTTTTTGATTTATCCTTTTGTTGAAATAGTCCTGTTTCTACACTAATTTCTAATATCCAGCCATGTGTAGCAATCGCTTTCTCTCCCCCTGTATCTTTCCGTCCAATCCGACCACATGACCCATCACCGGATATTCGTATCCTTTTCCTTCTTTCTTCGGTGCTTTCGCCGACATCAGGATCTCTCCATATAATTCTTCTACTTTTTCTTCTTCAAATACTGGGCTTCTCAGACGTTCCGTTACTTCATACAGTTTCCCACTGCATTTCTTCGCCAGAATTTTTGCCAGATGATTCCCACCCCTCCGGCTCCAACTCCTGTGCCCGTGTTTCATCCGCTTTGCAATTACACTCCACACATGGTTCTCCATTGTTCCCATGTTCCGGTATTCCAGCCCTTCTGGTGGTTCCGGCAGGTCAAGACCCTGCGACTGGTATGGCAGGAGCCCTTCCCGGTTATTCTCGTAATACCGGATCAGTTCTTCCACGTCCTGAATCTCATCATCGTCACTCAGACTGTTCCGGTAAATCTCCAGATACCGGAATACTTCTTCGATCTCTTCTTCCCTCAGAAGTTCTAAAACAGCTTCCCTCGCTGTCCTTTCATGGATCTTTTCTTTTACCGCTTTGTTCCGATGGAACGGGTCTAACTGGAAGCACGTACTCTTATCTTTTACTTTCTTAATCCACGATGCCCCATCTGCATTTAAGATCCTCTGGCTTACTTCATCCAGATTGAACTCCTGTGCGATCACTGCCTCCCGGTATTCCTGGAATTCTTTTGCTTTTGAAAAACCAGCAACTACTACTTTATTTTCCAGGGCATAACGCTCCGGACCGGTTTTTCTCCAGCCATCATAAGCGATCCCTATCTTGATCTCCGCCTTATCCTGCTTTTCCTTTTTTCTGTCTTTGCCCTGCAGTTTGATATAAACTCCATCTGCTTCTTCAAACAGGACAGGAACTTCTTTTTCCCCTTTTACATGACCTTTCTTATATTCTTCTGTCAGCGTTGCTTCTTCATCGTAGACCTTTTCCCCTAACGCCTGGATGACGTTCCATACTCCCATTGCACTGATGGTCTGTCCTGTCATCTCGCTGACTTTCGCGGCACATTCCCTGTAAGACAGCTCCGTGATCCCTTTTACCAGCAATTCTACCATGTTTGTTGAAATCAGCCCCACATGGTTCAGTTCCAGTGTTTCATCCAAAAGATACACAAAACGTTTGGTGCCATCTTCCTCTATCACCTCATAGACCATTCTCTGATAAGTCACTTCACCATACACGGTTTTTACGGTTGTCTGTCGGGCACCTTTATTCCGGTACTTCTTCTTGTCCCTGTCCTCCATCAGCATCCGGTCATACCGTTCTAGGAATTCTTTTGTGAACTCTCTTCCAATCTGGCAGACCCATGCATAAATATTTTTCTCTAACTCCTTGAATGTTACACCATTTTCCTTTATCATTGAATTCATCATACAGACTCCTTATGTTTTTTCTCGTCAATTAAACAATAAGATAAATCTGTATGATTGGGAAGAGGTTTCGATCTCTTCCCTTTATTTTTGCCAATGATAATTATACTCTAAGTCTCACATTCTCATTCTCAGCCTGATTCATCCTGAAGAGAACTTTTATTTTTCTTCTGTGACAACTTCCAGTCCCAGCTCCTCCAACTGCTTTGTATCTGCCGGCGTAGGAGCTTCCGTCATCAGACAGGATGCGTCCTTGATCTTCGGGAATGCAATTACGTCACGGATACTGTCCTGCTTTGCCATCAGCATCACCAGACGGTCCAGTCCGTAAGCAAGTCCTGCGTGCGGTGGAACTCCGTATTTAAATGCATCTAACAGGAAACCGAACTGGCTGTATGCCTGCTCATCTGTAAATCCAAGTGCATGGAACATCTTCTCCTGAATGTCATCCTGGAAGATTCTGACACTTCCTCCGCCGATCTCATTTCCATTGAGGACGATATCGTATGCTTTTGCACGTACCCTGCCCGGATCAGACTCAATATACTGAAGATCTTCTTCCATCGGCATCGTAAATGGATGATGCATCGCAACAAAACGGTTCTGCTCTTCGCTCCACTCAAGAAGCGGGAACTCTGTGATCCATACAAAACGATATTCATTTTTATCAAGGAGTTCAAGCTGCTTCGCAAGCTCTATACGCAATGCTCCCAGTGAATCCCATACTACTTTATTTTTATCAGCAGCAAATAACAGCAGATCTCCTGCTTCTCCGTTCATTGCTGCGATCAGTGCCTGCATCTGCTCCTCTGTCATAAACTTGGCAAAAGAAGATTTCACGGTTCCGTCTTCCTGAATGGCAACATATGCCAGCCCTTTTGCACCGTAATCTTTTACAAATGCTGTCAGCTTGTCGATCTTCTTTCTTGGCATGCCGCCCTGTCCTTTGGCATTGATACCACGAACACTTCCACCATTCTCCAGTGCTGCTGTAAAGACACCGAAACCACAGTCCTTTACCACTTCACTTACATCCGTCAGTTCCATTCCAAATCTGAGATCCGGCTTATCTGATCCAAAACGATCCATTGCTTCCTGCCAGGTCATTCTCTGGATCGGAAGCTGTACCTCTACATCCAGCACTTCCCGGAACAGTTTCTTCAGATATCTTTCGTTGACATCGATCACATCATCCACATCTACAAAGGACAACTCCATATCGATCTGCGTAAACTCCGGCTGTCTGTCTGCACGAAGATCCTCATCACGGAAACATCTTGCAATCTGGATATAACGATCCACGCCAGAGCACATCAGAAGCTGCTTGTAAAGCTGCGGAGACTGTGGAAGACCGTAGAAAGAACCCGGATGCACACGGTTGGCACAAAGGGTAATCTCTTCGCCCCCTTTCCGGTGTTGTCTTTCCAAGCATCGGAGTTTCCACCTTCAAGGGAATCCTTCTTCCTGCAAAAATACTGACGGGTCAGCGTCATAACCTGACTCTTCATTTTAAGATTTCTCTGAAGATCCGGTCTTCTTAAATCCAGATAACGGTATTTGAGACGGATTTCTTCTTTTGTCTTTGAATTTTCCTCAATCGGGAACGGAGGAGTCATTGCCTCGGAAAGAATCCTCAGTTCACTTGGGATCACCTCGATCTCTCCTGTTGCAATCTTATCATTTACAGCTCCCGAACGTCTTGCGACCTTACCAACGATCGCCACAACATACTCTGAACGGAGGGATGCCGCTTTCTCGATCAGAGCCGGTTCTGTCGTCCCCTCCTCACAGACTACCTGGATAATTCCGGAACGGTCTCTGACATCTGTGAATACGAGACCTCCTTTATTTCTGTTCTTCTGTACCCATCCCATGATGGTCACTGTCTCACCGACATTCACTGCAGACAACTCGCCACAACGGTGAGTTCTCTTCAGCCCCTGCATTGATTCAGCCATTGTATCTCATCCTTTCCTTTTTACTTTCTTCCTGTTCTGTCTATCGCTGCTTTTTATTGCTGCTTTTTCTATCGCAGCTCTTTCTTTTCGCTCTGCTCTACCGTCTTACAGGCTGTCCACAGAATCACGGTAGCACTCTGTGATCTCTGTATATCCCTGCTCTGCAAGCTGCTCTTTCTGGAACTTTTTATTTTTCTTCATATTCACGATCATCACCTGACGGCCATTTTCACGCTCTTTCTTTGCAAGTGCCAGCACTTTCAGCATGCCTTCCTGCGGCATATTTTTCTCGATCAGGAATGCTTTCTTTTCCTTACTTGTAGGCACTTTGTATCCACGTTCCATCAGCAGCATGACAATCCGCTCAAATCCGATGGAAAATCCTACTGCCGGTGTATCCTGACCCGTAAACTTTCCGATCATCTTATCATAACGACCGCCTCCGCCGACGGAACCTCCAAACTCATCCATGGAAATCTCAAAGATTGTTCCTGTATAGTAGGACATTCCACGTACCAGTGTCGGATCAAAGAACATACGGAACTCTGCCTCTTTTGCACTCTCTACACTTGTAATGATCCTCTCAAGTGAATCTGCTGCTTCTGCCGGAAGAAATCCCTCCAGCCTCTCCTTACAGGAACGCACTCCTGCAACATCATTCGTAATCTCCTTGAATAACTGCAGATATTTCTCAACTGACTCTTCCGCATAACCATTTTCTTTCAGCTCTGCGGCAACACCTTCCAGACCAATCTTATCCATCTTGTCCAGTGTAATAAAAACATTATCATAATCTTCCTCTGCAAATCCGCTGTAAGCTGCCATCGCCTTAAGGAAACGGCGATCATTGATACGGATTGTAAAATTCTTGAAATCCAGCTTTCCGAGAAGTGCTGTTGTCGCAAGGATCAGCTCGATCTCTGCCAGATTGGATGGCTCGCCAAGGATATCAATATCGCACTGCATAAACTGACGAAACCGGCCTCTCTGCGGACGGTCAGCACGCCATACATTTCCCATCTGAAGTGCCTTAAAAGGTGCCGGAAGCTCATTGGAGTGGTTCGCATAATAACGGGAAAGCGGCACAGTCAGGTCATACCGGAGTCCTCCGTCTACCAGATCCGCCTCTTCTTTTGCCTCTGCCAGCTTCAGCTTCTCACCACGCTTTAAGATCTTAAAGATCAGCTTTTCATTATCTCCACCCTGCTTACTGCAAAGATTCTCGATATGTTCTACGCACGGTGTCTCAATGGATGAAAATCCAAATGTTCTGTATGTCTCTTTGATCAGACTGATCACATAATCCCGGATCTCCATTTCGCCCGGAAGAATATCTTTCATTCCGGTAACCGGTTTTCTCTTTAATGCCATAACCATTCTCCTTTTCGCTCTATCATCTCATCAATACGATGGATATATTCCATAATATTTTTCACATTCTCGATGCGGATCAGATTCGTCTTTTTTCCGCCTGCCGTCTGAATCTTCTCCGGCAATACGAGCTTGGTCGAAGCTCCCGCTCCTGCTGCCAGGATGGTCTGCTTTTCTTCCATAATAAGTATATTGTAAATTCCGGCTTTGTCAACCTCTGCATAACCAACATTCTCAAAATTTCCTGCAATATTTTTCTGACGGTACAGATAATACGGCTTTACCCCCATCTCTTCTGCACATTCAGCCGCATCCTCTACCATCCCGGAAATCTCAGAATGCAGATCCATCGTTCTGCCCTCCTGCCCGAATTTTGCTGCCCGTTTAATCGCCAGTGCATGCACCGTCAGACTGTCAGGGGCGAGTGCTTTGATTCTTCTCAATGTATCCTGCATATCCGCCCTTGTCTCACCCGGAAGTCCTGCGATCAGATCCATATTGATGTTATCAAATCCAAGCTCTCGTGCCATGTGAAAAATGCGTTCTACATCTTCAACGGTATGCTTTCTTCCGACCAGATCCAGTGTCTTCTGCTGCATCGTCTGTGGATTGACAGAAATTCTCGTCACCGGATATCTGCGGATCACTTCCAGCTTTTCTCTCGTAATGCTGTCCGGTCTGCCTGCCTCCACTGTAAACTCTTTCAGTTCAGACAGATCAAAACAGTTCCGGATTGTTCCGAGAAGGCGATCTAACTGTCCCGCCTCCAGTGTCGTCGGAGTTCCTCCACCGACATACACTGTATCCGGTTTCCGCTCTCCCGCCATCCTGCCAAGTGCTTTCAGTTCCTTGATCAGTGCATCCAGATAGGCATCTATCTTATCTTTCCACTCGCCGACCGGAGAAGAACTGAAAGAACAGTAGGAACAGATACTCGGACAAAACGGAATCCCGACATAAAGGCTGAATCCTTCGCTGGCATTCAGCTTTCCAAGCTGCTCCTTTTCCCTGCACGCAATCTCATAAGCAAGTTCTGCCTTTTCTTTCGTAACACAGTATTCTTCCTCCAGGAACTTCCTGATCTGTACCTGATCCAGTCCGGCTTCCAGTTTCTGCATCACAAGTTTCGTCGGTCTGACTCCCGTAAGCATCCCCCACGCCAGTTCCCTGTCGCATTTCTTTGAAAGAAAGCGGTAAACCTCCCGGGTCACCTCCCTCTTTTCTGTCTGTTCTTCCTCAGGAGTCATTTTTCTGTCTGTCCCCGTCAGACTTCTCTCTGCAAGGGAAAAGCAAGCTCCTCCCGGTAACTGCATCCATACCAGCGGCTCTTGCTCTTCATCAACAGTCTGCACGATCTCCTCCTCAGGGAAAAAAGCTTTCGTGACATGATATACATTATAGGTAAATTTATTTTTCTTACTTTTTATCTCTATCATTCTTTTCCTATTCTGTTATTTTTTTAGATAAAAGGATTAATCTCTTTTTTCATAGCCAATCGTAGACTCATCCATATGCCCCGGATACAGCTTTGTCTCATCCGGCAGAATCATCAGCTTTTCTCTGATAGAATGTGCCAGATCCCGGCTGCTTCCTGTAGGAAGATCTGTCCTTCCGATCGAACCACAAAACAAAGTGTCTCCGCAAAACAGTGCTTCATCCTCCGGAAGATAATAGCAGCATCCGCCTACTGTATGTCCCGGTGTATGGATCACGTGAATTTCTGTTCCTGCACATTCAACTGTCTGTCCGTCTTCCAAAGCTTTTGCTCCTGTATATGCACAATGATATTCGTACATAGATGAAGCATTCAGTCTGTCATCTGCCAGTAACGGCTGTTCCTCTCTGCCGACATAAACCGGAACATCAAATGCTTTCAGAAAATCTTCTATTCCCATAATATGGTCAAAATGTCCATGTGTCAGGAACAGTGCCTTCATCTGATATCCCTGCTCCCTGATATGATCCACATACGCCTTAGGACAATATGCCATATCAACTGCAAAGCACTCCTTTGTATCCTCATTTACTACCACATAACAGTTCGTTTCAATCGGTCCAAGTACAAATCTCTCAATTTTCATATTTTTCCCCTCTGATCTGTTCAGGCTGTCTGACATTCTTATCAGCCTGTCGTTCTTTCTATATCAATGACATTTTCAATCTGCCTTAACTTTTTAATTACCCGGTTCAGCTCCTCACGTCCATGGACGATAAAGCCCATATCCATCGTTGCGGTTCCTTTTTTACTCGTTCTCGTATTCATGGACTTTACATCGATCTTTTCTTCCGTAAATACTTTTGTGATATCCAGAAGAAGTCCTCTTCTGTCGTCTGCATAAAGCTTCAGCTCTGCAAGATACTGCCCTCCCTCTTCCGTATCACCCGGATCTTCCCATTCGGCAGTGATCAGACGGGATCTCTCTGCCGCAGACAGATTGATCACATTGACGCAGTCTGTCCTGTGGATAGACATACCTCTTCCTCTCGTAACAAAACCGACGATCTCATCTCCCGGAACCGGATTGCAGCACTTGGAAAAACGCACTGCCATATCATTGATTCCCTTGACAACAATTCCGCTCTTGGATCTGGCAATATGCACTTTCTGCTTATTTGCCTCAGAAATCTTCTCCAGGATATTTTCATCCGTGATCTCTTTCTTATGATCCTTTTCATATTCTTCCAGCAGACGGTTTACAACCTGACCTTCCTTCAGTCCGCCATGTCCGATTGCTGCAAGCACCGCATCCCAGTCACGGAACCCATATTTCCGCTGAACGATCTGCTCGTATTTCGGCTTCAGTATATTGACAAGATCTATAGATTTACTGCGGCAGTAATTGCCGATCAGTTCCTTTCCACGGATAATATTATCTTCTTTAAATTCTCTTTTAAACCACTGGTTGATCTTATTCTTCGCCTGCGTACTTTTTACAATATTCAGCCAGTCTCTGCTTGGTCCTTTGGAATTCTGGGACGTCAGGATTTCGATCCTGTCACCATTCTGGATCTTATAATCAATATTTACAAGCCGTCCATTCACTCTCGCACCGATCATTTTATTACCGACAGCACTGTGGATCGCATAAGCAAAATCCACCGGTGTGGAACCATTCGGCAGATTCTTGACATCTCCGTTTGGTGTAAAGCAGTAAACATCCTCCTGGAAGAGATCCAGATCCCCTTTCAGCAGACTTAAGAACTCCCGGTTATCCGACATATCTCTCTGCCACTCCAGGATCTGACGCAGCCAGTTCAGCTTCTCTTCCTGGGAATTCAGGCCCTTGGCATTACTTCCTCCGGTTTCTTTGTATTTCCAGTGTGCCGCAATACCATATTCTGCTGTCTTATGCATCTCCTCTGTCCGGATCTGGATTTCAAACGGCTGTCCTGCCGGTCCCATCAGTGTCGTATGAAGAGACTGGTACATATTTGCCTTTGGCATGGCGATATAGTCCTTGAATCTTCCCGGAATCGGAGTATACATCTCATGGATCACTCCCAGTGCGGCATAACAGTCCTTCACTGAGTCCACAATGATCCGCACAGCGAACAGATCATACACCTGATCCAACGTCTTATTCTGGTTCACCATCTTCTTATAAATACTGAAGAAATGCTTCACTCTTCCATAAACCTTGGCTTTGATCGATGCATTTTCCATATGCTTTGAAACTTCCGCAACGATCTGCTGCACAAATTCTTCACGCTCTGTCTTGCGGGCATTCAGATCCTTTACCAGTTGATAGTATACTTCCGGCTGATAATATTTTAAAGAAAGATCATCCAACTCCGTCTTGATCTTGGAAATACCGAGTCTCTGTGCAATCGGTGCATAGATATCCATCGTCTCACGGGCCTTTTCTTTCTGCTTCGCCTCGGTCATAAATTCCAGAGTCCGCATATTATGAAGACGGTCTGCCAGCTTGATGATAATCACACGGATATCCTTTGCCATTGCCAGGAACATCTTTCTTAAGTTCTCTGCCTGTACTTCCAGTTTATCCTGTGAATAACTCAACTGCCCTAACTTCGTGACTCCGTCTACGAGCAATGCGACCTCTTCCCCAAACTCACGCGTAATATCATCCAGCGTCATCTCCGTGTCTTCCACTACGTCATGCAGCATACCGGCAACGATCGTCTCTTTATCCATCTCCAGTTCAGCAAGAATGATCCCGACCCACAAAGGATGGATAATATATGGCTCTCCTGACTTGCGTACCTGATCTTTATGAGCTTCTTTTCCGATACGGTATGCCTTTTCGATCATTGTAATATCCGCTGACGGATGATACTTACGTACCCGGGCAATCAGTGCCTGGTACAACTGTTCCGGATCCTGGTAATCTTCCGGTGCTTTCACCGCATGTCCATCCACCATTTCAAGATTTTTATTCAGCTCTTCATACTCCAGAGTGCCTGCCATATCGACTTCCCCTTTCACTCATCCTTTGTATCTGAATCTGTACACCAGATTATCTGCTTTTGGGTACATTTCAACTTAATATCATTAAGTATAACACCATTTTCCCCATTTTCAAACAACAACTTCCAACTGTTGTGCAATTTGAGCATATTGCACGTGAAATTCCGATAATTCACTCTTTCATTACTGATAATTTACAATTTCAAGCTGAATACTTCTTTTTCCCATATATTCGTTGATCTTCGGGTAAAAAGTCAGAGGCATTACTTTTCTTTGTTCCATCACTTTCAGGCAGTCTTCTACATCTCCGAAATAAATCCCATCCATCTGCATGCCTCGTTCATTTCTCAGCCTGCACTTTAATACATTCCGGTTCTTTCCAAAGATCCTCGGATCGATCACACTGAGATTTCTTTCCGCAAATTTAGGCTTTTCATTTCCCATGCCAAAAGGCTCTAATCTTTTCAGTTCTGCGATCAGGTTCTCATCAATATATTCAAACGGAAGGCATAAATCAATCGATACCCGCTCCTGCATATCCTCCTCTGTCAGTTGTGCCAGTTCATTGATCTTCTTTCTGAATAATCCAATCTTTTCCTCAGGCAGAGAAAGACCGGCTGCCAGTTTATGTCCGCCGAACCGGGTGAACAGTTCCGCACACCGGTTCATCTCTGCAAACATATCATATGCTTCAATGGAACGTCCTGATCCTTTTGCTCCATTTTCTGTCTTTGTCAATACGAAAGTCGGACGATAATAACGTTCTTTCAGTCTTCCTGCAATGATCCCGGCAATACTTTCATGGCAGTCCGGCAGATAGACAACCAGGACACAGTCTTCCTTCAGAGCGGAAGTTTCAATCATTTCAACTGCCCGTTCCACACCTTTTTCTGTCATTTCCTTCCGGCTTTCATTGAGTGCTTTCAGATCTTCTGCCATCATCACTGCTTCTCTGCGTCCCGGTGCATTGAGCAGTTCCAATGCTCTTTTTGCCGTATCAAGTCTTCCACAAGCATTGATACATGGACCGATGACAAAACCAATATGATAGGTATTCAGATTTTCCACATCGATTCCAGTACATTCAAACAATGCCTTCAGCCCTTCATTTTTCGTCTTTTTCAGCATTTCCAGACCCGTCCTGACAAAAATCCTGTTCTCTCCTGTCAGATTTACCACATCGCCGATCGTAGCGATCGCGACATTCTCGATCAGATATTCTGCTTTTGCCGGATCCATCTCCAGTTCCTCCAGCAATACCCGCACCAGTTTATAGGCAACCCCTGCTCCGCAAAGCTCTTTATATGGATAATTGCAGTCTTTCTGATGTGGATCGATCACCGCATCTGCTGCGGGGATCTGATAAATGCGAACACCATTTTCTTCTTTAAATTTCACTTCATGATGATCCGTCACGATCACCGTCATCCCTTTTTCTTTTCCATATGCAATCTCCTCAATTGCCGCGATTCCATTATCACAGGTGAGGATCGTATCAACCCCATCCTGGTATGCACGGTCAACTAATGCCCGGTTCAGACCATAGCCATCTTTGATCCTGTGCGGAATATCTGTATCCACATCCGCACCTGCCAGTTCCAGTCCTTTCTGCAAAATATAAGTAGAATTCACCCCATCAATATCATAATCACCTATGATGCGGATTTTTTTTCTCTTCTGCAATCTTCTCTTTCAAAATTGAAACCGCACATTCCATATCTTTCATCAGCCGTCCGTCATAAAGATCTTCTGGTGTGCCATTCAGATACAGATTGATTTCCTCATCTGTCCTGACTTCCCGGTTTCTCATGATCCTTGCGATTACCGTGGAAACTCCATATTTCCTGGCAATTCCGTTGAAATCTGCTTTTTTCATATTGATAAACCACTTTGCCATCTGTCATTTTCTCCTGTTCTTCACTTAAACGAACAGAAGCCCGTCCGACTTTACTGCCGGAACAGGCTTCCTGTGAATATCTGCCATAAAGCAGGCTGAAACTTCAATGCTTATTTATTTTTCTTTTTCTTATCTTTAAAGGATTTTTTCTTCCCTTTTTTCTTGCCGCTCTTTGCAGTATTTCCATCAGCCGGAGCTTCGGAACTATCTACCTGTTCAGCCTTCTTTGTATCAGCAATGGCTTTTGTTCCGTTAGAAACTGTGGCAGCCTTTGCACCGATCTTCGTCTTCATTACATACCAGAGTGCACCGGTAATGCATACAGATGTATAAGCACCACATACGATACCTACCATCAGAGGTGCTGCAAATTCTTTGATGGAGCTGACACCAAGGATATAAAGTACAACAACCATGATAAATGTCGTAATATTGGTATAGAGTGTTCTTGTCAGTGTCTGCGTAATGCAGCGGTTTACAAGATCCTTCAGATCTTCTGCCTTGGACTTCGTCTTCAGCTCTTCTCTGATACGGTCAAAGATAACGATCGTACCATTGATAGAATATCCTACGATTGTAAGCATAACCGCAATGAATGTATTTCCGACAGATACTCTTGCGATCACATAGAATCCAAGAACTACCAGTACGTCATGTACCAGTGCAATGACAGCACTTGTCGCAAACCGGATATCCTTGAAACGGAACCAGATATAAAGCAGCATACAGATCGTAGCAATGATCACAGCAATGACTGCATCCACACGCATCTCAGAACTTACTGTGGAACTGATATTTTCAGTTGCAATATCTTTTGTCTCAACACCATAATTCTCATTCAGATAAGATGCGAGAGCCTCTCTCTTTGTCAGATCCAGCGTCTGCGTCTTAAATACAACCTGGTTCGTTCCCTTTACCGTCTGAACCTGGATATTCTTATCTCCGGTGATCTCTTCCATACTCGGGATCATATTTTTATCGATCTCATCAAGAGTATATTCTTTATCAAATGTAACATTCGTGGATGTTCCTCCGACAAAGTCAAGGCTGTAGTTCATTGCCCCGATTCCCCTTGCATGGTTCACGCCCATCATGACCGGTCCGCACAGGCAGAGGATGATTGACAGAACAAAGAAGATTTTCTTCTTTCCAAGGAAGTCAAATGGTTTACGTTCTTTCAGATGTCTTCCGTAAGCTTTTACATTATGGATACCAGCTCCGTAGAAAGAGAAAATGATCAGTCTCGTGATCACCAGTGCTGTAAACATGGAGATTACGATACCAAGTGCCAGTGTCTGTGCAAATCCCTTGACAGATCCACTTCCGCGAAGCCACAGCACACCTGCTGCGATCAGCGTTGTCACATTTCCATCAATGATGGCTGACATTGCTTTATGGAAACCGGATTTCAATGCTGCATGAACAGACTTGCCGGCTGTAAGTTCTTCTTTCACACGTGCGAAAATAATTACGTTCGCATCCACCGCCATACCAATACCAAGGATGATACCGGCAATACCAGGCAATGTCAGTGTAATATCAAATGCATTCAGGAGAAGCAGTGTGATCTCTGTATAAAGCAGCAGTGCCATACTGGCTGCAAGTCCCGGAAGAAGATATACCCAGCACATGAAAATACATACCAGTGCAAGACCAATTGCACCGGCGATCAGGCTTGTGCTTACTGCTTCCTGACCAAGCTGTGCTCCTACTACTTCTGAACTCAGCTCTTCCAGTTCTACATTCAGACCACCGATACGGATCGTAGACGCAATATTATCCGCCTCTTCATAAGTCATAGAACCCGTGATCTGTGCTTTTCCATTCTCAATTACCGTATTAACTTTCGGCACACTGATCAGTTCGCCATCATAATAGATTGCAATCGTATCATTGCTGTTATTAACAGCTTCCTGGGTTGCCTCTTTGAACTTTTCAGCACCTTCTGTTGTCAGTTCCAGATCCACACCGTACTCTTTACTTCCAGTCGTGGAATCAGAGATCTGTCCGGCAGAAGCAGTCTTTACTTCTGATCCGGTCAGTACGATTGAGTCGCTTTCTTTGAGTTCGTCGATTGTCTTATTCAGCACATAACCCGAAGAACCAAGCGTATAGTTCTCTTCACCGGCACTGTTCTTATGCTTGATAAAGTAAAGTGAACCCGGCTGTCCCAGTTCTTCCAGGATCGCATTTGCATCATTTACTCCAGGGATCTCAATACTGATACGGTTATCTCCTACCTGATAAGCCTGAGCCTCTGTACTGTACTGTTCTACACGCTTCTGCAGCTTGTATACAGTATCATCCATGTCCTTCTGGGACGGATTGTCTCCCTTAACCTGATAAGTGATACTTACACCACCTTCAAGATCAAGGCCGAGATTGATGTTCTTCGCAGCTCCTGTTCCTTTCAGGTCAACACCATACATACAAGATACTCCAAAGAGTACCGTTACGGCAATGACGAGGAACAGGCTGAGAAAACTTTTACCTTTTTTCATCTCTCATTTTCCTTTCTTACTTGTCTGCCAACGCAGCTTTTATCATGATCGCACATTCCACACGCTTTCTTTCCATCTCGCAGCTCACTTCATATGTATCATTGATGGTATGGTGGAACTTGTAAGAATTTGCCATACAGCCACCACTGCAGTAAAACCTTGCAAAGCAGGTCTTACAGCTCTCTTTCGAGTAAACGCTGCATCCGCGAAATTCTTCCGCAATCTCCGGTTTCACAATGCCCTCATCGACATTTCCCATGAGGAACTCTTCCTGGCCTACAAACTGATGACACGGATACAGATCTCCCCACGGTGTCACAGCCAGGTATTCGGTTCCGGATCCACATCCGGAAAGACGCTTCGACACACACGGACCTCCTTCAAGGTCGATCATAAAGTGGAAGAAATTGAATCCTCTTCCGCTCTTTTCCCTGTCGATGATCATCTTTGCCAGTCTGTCATATTCTTCAAAGATCTGTGGAAGATCTTCTTTCTGGATTGCATATGGATCTGTATCTTCCCCGACAACCGGCTCAATCGATACCTGCTCAAATCCAAGATCTGCAAAATGCTCCACATCTTTTGAAAAATCAAGATTATTTCTTGTAAATGTACCACGTATATAATATTTCTGCTGATTCCGGCTCTCTGCCAGTTTCTGGAACTTCGGAACGATCAGATCATAACTTCCCTTTCCATTCCTGAACGGACGCATCCGGTCATTGACTTCCTTTCGTCCGTCAAGACTCAGCACTACATTATCCATCTCACGGTTCACGAACTCCTGTACTTCCTCATTCAGAAGTACCCCGTTCGTTGTCAGTGTAAAACGGAAATGCTTATCATACTGCTTCTCCAGCTCTCTTCCATAAGCAACCAGTTCCTTGACAACCTTCCAGTTCATCAGAGGTTCTCCGCCAAAGAAATCTACTTCAAGATTTCTTCTGCTTCCTGAATTTGCCACCAGGAAATCCAGTGCTTTCTTTCCCACTTCATAAGACATCAAAGCACGTCTTCCGTGGTACTCTCCTTCTTCTGCAAAGCAGTACTGACAGGCAAGGTTGCAGTCATGTGCGATATGAAGACATAATGCCTTGACTACGGTTTTTCTCTGCTTGACAATACCAATTAAATTTTCATAAATATCCTTTGTAAAGAGTCTTCCCTGCTCTGTCAGCTCTGTCACCGCATCCAGAATATCCTTCAGGTCTTCCTCCGTATATCTGTCCCCGAGCTTTTCTTTCAACACCGTTTCCGTCTCCGGTGCCTTCAGCGTCTCCGGTGTATGTTCTGCGTTCATTTCATTCAGGACTGCAATCACATCATAAGCTTCCTGATCCACTACATGAACTGCACCACTGTTCACATCAAGAACGATATTATATCCATTATTCTGATACTGATGTATCACACCAATACCTCACTTTCTGTATTTTATAACTTTCCCTTAAGACAAGCATAAGGCAGCGACTCTCATCGCTGCCCTCCCTTCAAGATTCCGGGTCAATGCCGCATTATTTTCTGTTCTCGCAAGTCTGGTTTCCTACTGTACAGGATGTCTTGCATGCTGACTGACAGGATGTCTGGCACTCACCGCATCCGCCTTTTTTTACTGTATGATTCAGTGTCTGAGTATTCAGCGTCTTAATATGCTTCATTTCTATTCCTCCTCTATCGAACATATTGCTTTTGCTATTATAGCATAAGGCGGTGCTTTTTTAAAGAGTTTTTTCCTCTTTTACAGAATCAGGAACATTTTCAATTTAGCTTTTACAGAATCACTCAGCAATCAGGAAACCATTCCTCCCAGCATTCCTCCACCTGCACATAAAAGAAGTGTTGTAAGAAGGCTTCCCATTTCAGCCTGCAGTGAATGATAGATTCCAAAAGAGATCAGCATCAGCAGCCCCCAGTACAGCACTCCTGTCAGAAGTCCCCACAGGAATTTATGCGTCATGGAAAGTTTCCCCATTACAAACCCTCCTGAAAACGTTGCGATTACGTAGATCAGGATCACTCCAATATTTACCTTCTGTTCACTCAGCCCCATCTTATAAAGCAGAAGCGTCAGGATAAGTAAAAAGATGCCGGTAACAACATACGCAATAAGCAACGATTTCACCATATCTGACGCCGTCTTTTTGCAACTGAAACTGATTCTCATTTTTTACCTGTCCATCTGTCTCCTCCCGGGGTTTCTCATAAACTACAGTACTCTCTCCAACTGCTATAGTTTATGAGCTGATCCCCTGAAATTATGACATCGGATCATCTTATCCCATCTGCCTTCCCAGAAAACTCTGCTGCCCCCTTGAGCCATTTTCCTCATCCAGCTCAGGATTTTTCCTTTTCTTCTTTTTCCAGAAGCAGCACAGCCCCTGTCACATCGCCTCCACTGATGATGGGGCAGATTGTCTCCAGACAGAACTCTCCCATCCCCTGTACCGCCTGAACATAGTGCTTCTCTCCTATTTTCGCAGTACGTTGCTTTCGCTCCTGTATCATATGCTCCAGTTCTTCACTGATATACTGCCCTTTCAGCTCTCTGCTCCCTGCCCCCGACGCTGCAACCACCTGATCCAGATCGGTAATGCAGACGGTACAACCCAGTGTTCTTGCAATACTCTCTGCTAAAATAGCTGCATTCGCCCCCAGTTCTCCCACCGGGGAATACTTTTTTAAAATAATCTTTCCTTCTCTGTCTGTAAAAATTTCAAGCGGATCGCCTTCCCTGATCCTCAGTGTCTTTCTGATTTCTTTTGGCACGACAACCCGTCCAAGATCGTCGATCCGCCTGACTATCCCTGTCGCTTTCACAAATATTTTCCTCCAATTCCATACCTCGGCATGAATCTTTCCACGCTTTTGCTATATATTAGTTTTGGAGTTAGTATGTGGAAATCATGGGGGATTATACAAGAATATTTCCCTTTTCTATATTCTCCCGGAGCAGTTGATTGATCACTTCATATAATCTCACTGATCCCTTCTGTGTCTTACTCTGTCTGCCGTATACCTGCTCTGCCGTCACTTGATGCTCTCGCCAGTCCGCACCACCATTACTGTTATTTAAAAGCAGAGGCTGAAGATTATCCATTGCATGTGCAAATTTTGATTCCGCACTTTCATACGCTTCAAACTCATCAAATAATGCAATCATCTCTTCTTTCTGTTCCGATGGAAGAAGTGAGAAGATTCTTTCCTTTGCAGTATCTTCTCTTGCTTTCTGCGTCTTCAGATTTTCAGCATCATACGCATAAGTATCACCTGCGTCAATCTCCACAATATCATGGATCAGGCACATCAGCATCACCCTTGCAATATCTATCTCTTCATTTGAATATTCTCTTAACAGATATGCCATGATTGCCATATGCCATGCATGCTCTGCATCATTTTCATTTCTTCCGTGTCCTGAAAGATGCGTCTGACGGAAAATATTTTTTTCCTTATCAATCTCCAGTACAAACTCTAACTGCTGCTTTAATCTTTCATCTGTCATGTTCGGTCTCCTCCATGTGCATTGATTTAATCTGACTTTTCTGATTTCTTCATTATATCACAAAAAGAAAAGTCTGCCAGATTTTCATCCGATCTTCCCAGGAAGCCGGAATATCAGTCTTCAGATAGGTGAGGATGTCCGCCGTTGTTGTATAATGCCCGGCATCCGTGTTTTGCCAAAGGTATTTCAATATGTGTAACAGTCTGCTCTTGGATTCTGCCATAGCGTCACTCCTGTTGTTTTTTGCGGAAGCCCTTATTTCTTTGAGCTTCTTTTCAGCTCGTATGTCCCGCCGACCGTGCCCTCGTCACCGATCAAGGTAAGGGGATTTCCGTCAACGGTAAATTCATATTCGGAATCCCGCACCGACTCGTTGGCGTAATCGATCATGAGCTTGTTGCCGTCGATGGTATAGGTGAAATCGTAGGATATGGAGGGCAGCTCCATTGCACCGCTTCCGCTGCCGTCAAAGGAATAGGTGGTCGTTCCGTCGAACTCCCATGTGCCTGCAAGTGCGTCCGTGCCGCCGGAGCAGCCTTTTGCCAGCAGTATAATGCCAACGATGATTACCGCCAGTGCGGCGATCGCACCGCAAAGCACCATACGGTGCTGCGTCTGTTTTTTCTTCCTTTTTCTGATTCTCTCTACCGTTCGATCTGACTCGTTCGGGAATCGTCCCGGCGGTTGCTGCCTGACGGGGCGGTTCGATTGATAATCCTGCATCATGTGGTTCTTCTCCATTCCAAGCGAAAGGGCGATGACGGCAATGTCCGTCACCACCCTTTGCTCAAAGGTTCGCAGCTGATTTATTCAGCGTTTTCTTTCTTCTTTTGCTGTAAACGGTGATGCCGATCACTGCATCCGCCGCTGATAAACAGCAGTGCAATCCAGAGGATCATATTGCTGTTGTCACCGGTTTTTGGGCCTTCTGCACCGGTGTTCGAGTTGGTTTGCGTAGGATCGGTCGGTTTTGTTGTGGAGCCGGTAGCCAGAATCTCAACTGCCGCCTTCTTGTAGCCGCAAACCTTTGCACTCCTCATGCTTGGAGCCCTTTTGGGTTGCGGTCGCTTCCTTATCAACAACCCACTTGAAGTCGTGTGCCGCCTTATCGGCCTTATCTCCGCAGGAGCACTCATGCCAGTGGTTGTCGGCATCGTACTTCCAGTCGGAGCCGTAGCTGTGAGTATGCTCACCGCCGCCGGTTGCCGGGATAGTTTCGGTTGTCATCGTATAACTGCAGACGGTGCATTCCTTATGCTTTGAGCCGCTTGTGGTAGCTGTTGCCGGGGTGTCGATAATCCATTCACCGGCGGTATGTGCCGCCTTGCTGTCCTCGATGATCACGCCGCAGCCGACAACGGTGCACTCTTTCCAGTGATCGGTATGATCGGACTTCCAGTCGGAAACGCTATGACCTGTTGCCGCAAGGATTACGCTTGTCTTGTCGGTAATTTCGGATGCACCGGTTGCATCCTCAAACCACTTGTCACAGCCGTCGCAGGTGTAATATGCCGTGTTGCCTTTCTCCGTGCAAGTAGGAGCCTTTGCGGGAACGAGGGTCAGATTGTGCGTATGCGGTACGGTCTTGTCATATCCGCAGGTGTCGCAGATGTTATCGCTGCCGTAATCGTGAGCCGCCTCGTCCTTCTTTTCGTGGCAGCGAGAGCATTCTTTCCAATGATTGTCTGTGTCCTTGCTCCAATCGCTTGCCCATGCGTGCCCGAGCTGTGTACCGGCTGCCGTAAAGGTTTCTGTTGTGCTGATCTCTCCGCAGGAGCAGCTCTTGAAATATACTGCATCGTTGGTGCAGTCGGCAGCCGACTTGAGGGTTTCCGGCTTCTGAATTTCCTGATCGTAGGTATGGGTATGAGGAATTGCCTTGTATGTTACAATAACGGTTTTGTCTGCGTCCATCGTAACATTCAGGATATTGGAAAGTACGTCTGTTACAACGCCGTTCACAGTAACAAGGTCGATTTCATAGCCGTCATCAGGGGTAAAGGTAACCGTTTCGGTGGAACCTTCGGTCAGTCCGGTTTTGCTTGCGGAAATCGTTCCGTGACCGCCGTTTACCTGTGTTGTGAGGCTATAGGTGGTGACCGGTGCGTTCTTGTAGGTCGCTTTCACGCTGACTTCACTGTCAGGCATTATGAAAGTAGTGGTTTCACTGTTCGCATCTTCAAGAGTAGCGCTGCCGCTTTCTACTACCCACTTATCAAACACCTTACCGTCAGGAGCCGCATTTGCGGTCAGAGTAATGGTTGTGCCTTGCGCCGCTTTACTGATTTCGCTTCCTGCACCGATTGTCGCTTTGCCGTCCGTTACGATGATGGAATACTCTTTACTCTCCCAGATTGCATAGAAGGTAGTATCCGAGCTTACTTCATAGGTCGTGCCGGAAATAACCGAACCGTCGGCACTGGTTGACCAGCCCTTGAATTGCTTGCCTTCCGGTTCAGTAAAACCGCAGGCGGGCAGGGTGTAATTTGCCCCGGCCTTGACGGTCACGGAATCCATAGTGCCCGTGCCGCCGTTGCCGTTAAAGGTGATGGTCACGCTATGGCTGCTGGAATCAAACTGCGCAGTCAGCCTGGTTACGACCGCCGGAACGTTATCGCCGGGTGCGTACAGGTTCCCATCGCTGCCAAGCCACTTAAAGTAGCTGCCTGTATTTCCGTCCGGGCGGGTCAGACCGTCGGACGCAGGCGCGGTAAAGCTCTCGCCTGTTTTCACAATAATCTGGATAGTATCCGGGCTTCCGCCTAATTTGCCTCCGCCCAGGTCGAGGGTGACGGCTTTCAGGCCGTCAGTGCCCAGAGTGTCCGGGTTCAGGACTTCCAGGACGGGGCGGAAACCGAAGTACGGGAAGTCAAGCGTAGTATTGGCGTCGGCAAATTTACGGGGCGAATGGTACCCGCGAACCACACGGTTCGATAGCGTATAGGGTGAAGTATCTTGTCCCCAGGACTCCATCTTTCCCCAGTTTTTGATATATCCGCCGTTCTTGTCCAGTATCCTGTCCCATTCGTTGCTTTGGGGCGTGCCGAGTGAATAATTGCTTGTAGCGGCACTTCCTCCGGACGGCGCACGCATCGTATATTCCACGCTGCCGGCAGCGTAGCCTTTGCCAAAAATCAGCCCTTCGGCATGCAGCTTATCCCAGCTTACCGCATGCGTTACGGCATAGTCCGCCACGAACAGGCTGTGGGCATATTCGTTCTGCTGTGCATACTCCTCGGTGGTTGCCATCTCTGATGTGAGCTTGTAGGCGTCCACTGTCCCGGCGTAGGTAAAGGGAACATAGTGCATTGTACTGTCCGGTAGTGCGTCATTCGCCGTGCCGGGAATGCTCTCGCCTGAGAGGTCAAAGTAATAGGTGCCACCGGGAGCGAGGGTAAACTGCTCCTTGCTTATATCCTTGAAGATGGCTTTGACCTCCACATTGCTGCCCGGCATGAGGAACTTATCGTCTTTGATAGTCACGCCGCCGCTCATGACCTCCCACTCCTTGAAGTGATAGCCGGTGTTTGGCGTGACGGTCAGGGTGATCTCCGTACCAGCCACGGCTTTTGCATGAGAGGTGGAAGCCGTGCCGTTGCCGCCGCTGGTCACGGTTATGGTATACTCGGCAGGTGCAGGCGGCGTGACGGTGCGCTCGTAGCCGCATACATTGCAGATCGTATCCGCGTCATCGGTGTAGTCGTGTGCAGCCTTGTCCTTGATGCTCTTGTTCCTATTCGGGCAGTCATAGTCGGTGCATTCGTGCCAGTGGCTCGTGCCGTCCTTGCTCCAGTCGCTGTAGCTGTGCTCATGATGCCGCCTGTATGTTCTGACTGTCGCCGTAGTCTCGTTTCCCGCGTTGTCAGTCGCGACCACGGTATATTCCGCTCCCGCGTCATTGTTGCCGCCATCCGGCGCGGGGAGACGATAGGTGGGGCCGTCTTGCGGCACACCGTTGATGGTCACGGACTTGACGCCGGAGGACGTCTCTCCCGATGCAGCCGGGTCGCTCACGGTGAAGGTGTACGCACCGGGCTTTCCATCGAGGGTATCCTCGACGGTGTAGCTTTCGCCGTCCGTCAGAGTTTCCATAACCGGGGCTTTCGTGTCCCTCTCAAGCACATGACCGCACACAGTGCAGAACTGCTCCTGATTGCTCCAGTCGCCGGGGATGTGCTTTCCGTTTTGCTTGGACATCTCCGCGGCGGGGTCTCGTGCACCGCAGTTCTTGCAGGCCCAGATGTGGCAGCCATCCCTGTTCGCCCAGCCAAATTCATGGCTACATGTGCTTTCCACGCAGCGCAGCTCCAGCTTGCTAATTACTCTGCCGTAATTGTAGGCATACGGCAGGCTCAGCCGCTGCAGGTCCACGCGCCCATTTTCGTTGGGTATGAGAAGCTCCGTCGTGGTGCCCCAGTCCATCTCATACGGTCCCTGGCTGCGGTGCCACTGCCACCCTGTCGCGCTCAGCCGCACGGACTTCCCGTCCGAGGCTCCGATTTTGATGTTCTCTTCATACAACAGATCTTCCTGATTTTTCATCGCTGACATGTAGTGCGTCCGGTTTGAGCCTCTTCCGACCGCGGATGCAGACAGCTCTGTATAATCGGAGCTCGGATAAAGCGGAAAGGCCAGTGCAGTCAGCGTTGTGTCCTTGATTAAAATGTTCCAGCTGTCGCCGTTCATGCCACCGCCGATGCCCGCACCGAAGTAGCCCTGTGCCTGCACCACGCCGCCGGTGATGGAAATGTCACAGCCCGAACCGTCTCTTCCGCCGCCGATACCCGCGCCGGCATAGTTACTAAAAGCTAAGACCGCTCCACCGGAAATCTCGATATGATGTGCATCCTCCCGCTCGTTCAGTCCGTCTTGATCGCCACTGCCGATTCCGGCTCCAGCTGACCTGCTGCTGGAAACCACCGTGCCGCCCCTGATATAAATAAAGCGTCCGGGGCCGCCCTGTCCGCCGCCGATCCCTGCGCCTTGCGAAACGGAGGTCGCCGTCAGCTTGCCGGAATACACATAAATCTGCTCGCCGACGCCGCCGTTTGCACCGCCGCCGATACCCGCAGCGAATGGGCCGCTGGTCGCAGAAATCTCACCGCTATAGATATCCGTCGCCAGAGAGCCGAAATGAAGGTTCACGCCGTGTCCCTGCGAGAATTTCTTGATTCCGACCTTTGAGCCTCCGATGCCAGCGCCATAAGTGCCGCCCTTACACGTGAGCTTTGTCCCCGTCCGCACCAGAACCCGGAGATAACCATCGGTTTTGTTTTTCTGCAGTGCGGCGAAGTTCTCCGTGCCGATCAGCTCGCTGTCCCCGCCGATAAAGTACAGACAGGCAGAGGCACCGCCGTAAAGCTCGATGGCAGGGCCGTCCTTGGGTGCCTGAAGGCGGACGCCGTCCAGAAATATGTGCGGTGTATTGTTCTTGCCATCGATTTTGATCCGGTATTGAAAATACCAGTTTGGATCTGCGGATCCCTTAATCAGATAGGTCTTGCTGTCCTTGATTTCAATTCTTTGTTCTGCTTCGTAAGGTCCACTGTCTTGTCAAACGTCGTTGGGACGGAAAGCTTGACATCCGGTAGCTCACCCGCAGCAAAGGCCGTTGTCGGCAGCATGGTCAGCACCATGGTCAGCACCATGCAGCACAGCAGCAGGATACTGAGTATTCGTTTTTTCATTGGCTTTTCTCCTCCTTTTCGTGTCGGGCGTGCTTGTTCGCCGCACCTTTTTTCTGTTTTTCTCTGATTCTGAGCCGGAAGCACAGTGCGGTGATGACCACCGCCGCCGCGAATGACACAACGGCCACCAGTACATAGCCGCCTGCGTCCTCCCGCAGCAGCATCGTGCCGAAGCTGCCCCATGCGGCGGCCTGTCCCGGAGCGATAAGTGCGTCTGCCGCCTGCATCAGCACCGCGAACAGCAGCATACACGCGGCGCTCAGCCCATATATGCCGCACCGCTGCCTTCGGCGGGTGTTTTCCCGCACCCGCTGCTTGACGAGTGCGACCCGTCTTGCGGTATCGTACATATCGTTTGAACCTCCTCACTGGATTTTTTGAAATGCGGCTTAAAAACCCCTTCACTTATATAGGTACAAAAAAATCGAAAAAACTCTCACCCAAAACGCAAAATTTTTCAAAAAAATTTGAGAGCCGCCAAAAAGCAGCTCTCAAGGAGTGAATATTCGGTTATTTCCTCCGCGATAAGCGGAAAACGGACCATCTTCCCGCCGCCTACGATCAGGCCGCAGAGGACGTGCATGGCTCCCGTGCCGAAGCCCCGGAAGAAGATGAAGGAGAAGCGGTCAGCACCGTTCTGGATGAGATAGCACACATTTTCAAAGGTGGCGAAGGCGAGGGCAATCGGGACGCACCGGGGATCCGCCCCTCGGTGCAATACTGATTGACCCGCCGCTCCGATACGCCCCAACGGTAGGACGCCTCCCGAATGGAGATATAGCCCTTGATCCCGTTCATACCGCACCTCCGCATGGATAATACTCAACACAATACATTATGTACGAATATCCGAATAAAAGTAAGCCCACACGGACGACTTTGCACGAAGTTTTTTCGGGGTTGTCAAATTCATCTGCGATCAATAATCGGGAGACGGTGTTGCATATCCGTCCGGCAGTATCCGAAACAGAGGGTATATTTGCAGATTTTTCTCCATGATCAGGGCTGTGTCATATTTGAGTGAAGTCAATTCATGCAGTTTTGTTCAGCCTGTACATATCCTGCATTTGGTGGTCACTCTCGGCTGTTTTCGCGGCAGGAAGAAAAAGCAACGGTCGATTTGCTTTCAAGCCGCTTGGACGGTTCATTGCTTCGCCCCCGTTTCACATTTCTCTTTTTGGCGAGGCAGATAGGAGCATTTCCGTTCCCCCTTCGCCTTTCGTATGACCAGGTTCTATGCGGCTTATATGTGGCGATGTATCACTCAACCTTTTTATCATATACCTTTTTATTTGAACTGCAGATGGGTTCAAACCGCCATTTTCGAATAATCCGCCGCATCGGCAATACCGAAAAAATGCTTCCGCAGCAGCGTTGAAAACAGCATAAAAGAAAGACTCGTCATTCTCCGGTATCTCATGTTTTTCCTGAAACTCGTCATATGCCTCATATACAGAAACATCCGGTTTTCTGGTCGGCTGTGACTCCTGTGTTGGTACCTGCTTTTTAGCCTTAGAAGCAGACTCTTTCACTTCGTCCTCATCCTCTTCCCATCTAGGATAATCCTTCATGGACTGATAGGTTCTCTCAAGCATATTTACCACATCATGGATGTTCTGCGTGGTCGGGTCATTCATGGCAAGTCTGATAAACACACGTATTTCATCCTTAAAAGATAGTTTTCCACGCTTTTCCATCTGGCTCTCCGCAAAGGTGCGTTCCTCTCTGGTCTTATCCGGATTGTAGAAGCTGTCACGAACAGAGTGCGTCAAGCTCCGGCTCCTGCACTGTTCTCCAAAATACTCCGACATTTCCACCAGTTCCTTCGGACCTCTCCGAAAGGAAGAACCATCCTTCTGGTTACAGTTATTTACCAGAAAATGCACGTGAACATGCTCCGTATCCACATGAACCGCAACCAATACCTCAAATCCCTTTTTCCAGAAGAACTTATGAGCGAAGTCCTCCGCTATCTTGTAAGCATCTTCATAAGTCAGTTTATCATTGTCCTCCGGATGAAAGGATATGGACAGCTTCTGTGCAAGAAGATCCCGCGGGAAGAACCGACTATACTTCTTCTGATGCATTTTCCTTGTCATAAGGACACTGTTTGCAAAGTTATCCCGATTGCAGCCAAAGGCATTATATAACTCCGACTTTGTCTTGATAACACCGGAACTTAGCTGTTCCTTCTTCTTCCCCAGAATATAATCTGCAGCACTGTGAAGCTGTGCTGCAGACTTGCATGGAGCATATTTTACATTGACATTTCCATATACTGCCATCTAACTCACCACCTTTTCATATAGTTTTAATACTGAGTCTTCATCTTTTTCCCCTTTTTCAGTTTGTATTTCTTTTCATCTTTGGCAAAGATTTTTGTCTGATTCGGAACTTCCATTTTCAGCAATTTCACCCGGACAAATAATTTTTTGGGTATTTCTTAAGAAAAGAATTGTAAAGTACATGTAAAGTGTTCTATAATGGATGGCGTACGTATTAAAAAGATGTCGGGGTCAAAAGCCCCCGACTATGATACCTACGGATTGTTACGCACTACGTGCTCCCACAATCCTACCCAACATTCGCATATCGTGGTGCTTACGCCCCACTTTTATGCTCATATTGGGGCGGGTCACAAGGTCATTCTACCACTAGTGTGCGAGCACACGTGGTGTCAGACCTTTTGACCCT
>ENA-OQDC01000550-OQDC01000550.1-human-gut-metagenome-genome-assembly--contig:-NODE-550-length-25529-cov-4.626959_pt1 | contig 25529 bp, 28 predicted proteins | sample MGYA00242770_ERZ504601 | MGnify/ENA primary metagenome ERZ504601 (study PRJEB26092, sample SAMD00036305) | human gut metagenome | host: Homo sapiens | study: EMG produced TPA metagenomics assembly of...
CGGCAGCTTCCGCGTCTGCGGGCAAAATGCAGCAGGTACCTGTAACAGACCAGAAACGGTTTGCAGTGGAGTCCGGGGCAGCTTTTTTGCGGGATGAATTAAGTGACAGTAAGACCGCTGTGAAGATCACAGATGTAAGAGTGGTAGACAGCAGGGAAGAAGAGCCGGATTATTCTGAGGAATATGTTTACAACTGGCGGGGAAACTTTGGATGATGACAGTATTTTAGGCAGCTGTATTAAACAGGTATATACTTCTTTAGCGGAGGAAGATGGACAAAACGGATCCTTCTCTGAGCAGGAGGGAAATGCACAGATTAACGCAGATACAGAGAATATAATATTATCTGAGGTTATGGATGCAGTATTAGATGATTTAACAGAAGGATGATGGCTGTTATGAATAGAAATGATGTGAACAGGAAGACGTGGTATCTGTTAATTCTTATGCCAATAATATATCTGGCAGTGTCAGTGCTTGTTGTATTCTTAGTTAAGAATAATGGGGCATACCCTACAGGTTCAGATACTATGTATCATATATTCCGTGGAGATTATGTATACAATTCTATAAAGGAAGGCAGCTGGTATCCTATATATAATTCTATGTGGTATAACGGCGTGGAGATTATGCGTTACTGGGCACCACTTACAGCATATTATATGGCATTATGCCAGATGATTGCAGGTGGAGGACAGCTTGCAGGATACCTTATATTCGTGGGCTCAGTCTGCTTTTTTAACAGCATATTATGGCTTATAATAGGCAGGAAAATGAATAGGCCATATCTTGGTGCATTTGTTGGACTTATATGGTTCTTTATGCCTAATAATCTGCTTGCATTGTTTGTTGAAGGTAATCTTGCAAGATCATTGTGTATGATATTTCTGCCTGTATTCATATATGCGGTATGTGAATATCTGTCAGAGAGAAAGAGAATATATATTCCTATAATTATAGTTACATTCGCACTTATGGCAATGTGTCATCTTGGCTATGCTGGTATGATTGCACTGGCAGTGCTTATATACTGCATAGTGTATATGTTCCAGCAAGGCAATAAGAGAGCGGTATTGGAAGTGATTGTCAGCATACTGCTTGGATTTATGGTTCTTGGAATATGGCTTGTTGCTTCGCTTAATGGAGGAATAACATCACTTGATAACTCAGAAAATATGGCTAACTTCTTTCAGAAGCTTGTTGTTACTCTTAATCCGCTTGATAGAATTAAGAGCAATAACTCCCATTTCTACTATGGGATTGCAGCGTGCATAATAGCGGTAATGCGGAATATTCCTTGGATATAAGAAGTCAAGAGCGGGATTTGTGACAGCGGTAGTCATTCTTGTATGCACTACTACAGCTATGTATCCGGTGTTAAGCCTTCTTCCAGGAAGCCAGTATCTTTGGATGTTAAGATTTATTTCCATAGCATTATGCTTTATATTGTACAGCTTTCTTAAGTGGGATACATTAAAGAAGCCGTTGGTGCTATTGATGTGTGTTCTTCTTATAGCAGATATAGTGCCATCACTTACATTGATAACAGGCGGAAGTCTGTTTACAGAAGATAATAAAATATCTTTAAGTGGAATGTTCAGCCGGTATAATAGTACATCAGAGGATAATTCTTCTGATACATCGCTTATTGATGATATTTTATCATTAAATATGACAGATACAAGTGAGGCAGAGGACAGGATTAATCAGATACAGAACTATACACTTATATCAAAGGCACAGAGCATAACAGGACAGAGGCTTGCACTTATGGATGCGAGCAGTCTTGGAGCTATGGGTGCGTGGCTTACAGCAGACTGGAATAACGGAGTGCCGGCTGCATTTGGTGCGGGCTGGGAAGCGGCTAACACATCAACTAACATAGCCAATCTTAATAAGGCTATGGCTGAAAGCAGATTTTACTATATGTTTGACAGATGCGAGGAGCTTGGTAACGACACAGTTGTTGTAAGGCTTTCACAACTTAATAAATATACAGGAACTCTTGATAAGCTTGATGAGGCGGCAAATGCTGTGGGTTATAAGCTTGTTGACTACAATGGTGATTACAGGCTTTATCATCTTGATGTTAATGGTAACTGGGGAACTATAAGCACTTATGAAGCTATAGGAATAGGAAGTGGTGCTTCAGGAATTTCTTTAAGATTTCCAGCGGTAGAAGAAACGGACTCTTATAATCTTGATGATTATACATTTGAGCAGTTATCGCAGTATAAAGAGATATTCCTTGACGGCTTTACTTATAATGATAAAGAGGCGGCAGAGGAGCTTATTATAAGACTTAGTGAGGCAGGGGTTAAGATTATAATCTCAGCAGACTCCATTCCGCAGGATAAGAGAACCCATACACAGACATTTCTTGGAGTTACCTGTAATGCGGTTAAGTTCGAGAATGGTTATCCAGAGATGAATACAAGAATTGGGCGTGTATATACAGATATGTTCCCACAGGGACACACTGAGTGGAATACTGTATATCTTGATGGACTTGATACTTCTTACGGAAGTGTTGACGATAATGGACTGAGTCTTGATTTCTATGGAACAGTTAAGAATGATAATATAATAATGTGTGGTCTTGGCATTATGAATTTCTACAGTATGACAGGTGATAAGACAGTTGGAAGACTGCTTGAGAATATGTCGGGTCTTACACAGGAAACATTGCCACAAAGAAAGATAGTTCCTCTTACAATTGATTATACAGGCAGCACGATTACAATAACATCTAATGAGGATAATGTTAACACTGCACTTGCTTATCACGACATATTCAGCACAGCACAGAATATTGTAAAAAAAGAATAATCTTATGTATATACAGAAAGGTACAACAGTTATTAATATTAAAGTGCCTTATGTATGGCAGGGAGCAATTGTCAGCATAGCAGGAATTATCCTGTCAGTTGTATGGGTGATTGCTCTTGGAAAGACAGGAAAGTCAGGGAAGAATAAGAATGAGAATATTTGATACACACGCACATTATGATGATGAAGCATTTGATGTGGACAGGGACGAACTGCTTAATAAGCTTTTATCTACAGACATTGATACTATTGTAAATGTCGGTGCAAGCATAGAAGGGTGCAGGAAGACTTTAAATCTTGCGAAGCAGTATAAGAATATATATGCGGCTATAGGCGTTCACCCAGATGATTATGACAAACTTAATGAGGATATTATAAGCTGGCTTAAGGAAGAAGCACTAAGCAATCCGAAGGTTGTTGCAATAGGTGAGATTGGACTTGATTATTATTATGATGAGCCAGAGAGGGCAGTACAGCTTAAATGGTTTGAAAGGCAGTTACAGATGGCTGTTGAAGTTAATAAGCCAGTGATTATACATTCCAGAGAAGCCTGTGCGGACACAATCAACATTTTAAAAAATGGAAATGCGGACAAGACAGGTGGAATAATACATTGTTATTCATATACTAAGGAGTCAGTTAAGATATTTTATGATATGAACTTCTACTTTGGAATAGGCGGCGTGCTTACCTTTAAGAATGCAAGAAAGCTTGTTGAGGCGGCAGAGGTTATACCGATGGAGCGCATATTATTAGAAACAGACTGCCCATATCTTGCACCAGTGCCTAACAGAGGCAAAAGAAACGACAGCAGTAATATCAGATATGTTATAGAAAAGCTGGCAGAAATCAAGAAAATGTCTTATGATGAGATAGTGGACATTACTAATAACAATGCGAGAAGGTTATTCTTTAAAGAGGCATAACATATTCGTCAATCAGTAATTATAAGAATGGAGATTATATAGTGGATAATAAATACGCACACGTTATGCACCTTGGCAATCCGACTAATACGATTGCAGTGCTTAACAGATATGGTTTTAATTTTCAGAAGAAGTTCGGTCAGAACTTTCTTATAGATGAAAATGTAGTTGAAAAGATTGTGAGGGAAGCAGGAGTTACGAAGGATGATTTCGTGCTTGAGGTAGGACCGGGTATTGGAACTATGACACAGATACTCTGCGAGAATGCAAGAGAGGTTGTAGCTGTTGAGATTGATAAGAAGCTTATACCAATTCTTACAGAGGATACACTGTCTTGGTATGATAACGTGACAGTTATTAATGAAGATATATTAAAGCTTGATATTAAAGAACTTGCAGACAGGAAAAATGGAGGTAAGCCAATAAAGGTTGTTGCCAACCTTCCTTACTACATAACAACTCCTATTATTATGGGACTATTTGAGAGTGGAGTTCCTTTGGACAGCATAACTATTATGGTTCAGAAGGAAGTGGCAGACCGTATGCAGGTAGGTCCGGGAACTAAAGATTACGGTGCACTTTCATTAGCAGTGCAGTATTATGCCAGACCTAAGATTGTGCTTAATGTTCCAGCAAGCTGTTTTATGCCACGTCCAAATGTAGACTCAGCGGTAATAAAGCTTGAAAGATACCAGAAGCCTCCAGTTGATGTGCTTGATGAACATCTTATGTTCAAGATAATAAGAGCTTCATTTAACCAAAGAAGAAAGACTATGATGAACAGCGTGGGTAATAGCGGTGAAGTCAATGTATCCAAAGAGGAACTGCTTAAAGCATTAGAACAGTGTGGATTTTCTGCTACAATAAGAGGAGAAGCACTCACATTAGAGCAGTTCGCGGCTCTTACTAATGCGATAATTAATAACAGATAACAGACAGCACATAATTAAGGCAATGAATATTTACCTTCCTTAGGACATAAGATTGATTAGTTAATCTTATGTCCTAAGGGAGGTTTTTAAATGGCTGATTATCAACGTTTTGTGTCATATATCTATTCGTATCCGGGTGGAGTTAAGGATAAGAATGTAGGCTTTGCAAAGGTTGAAGTTGTCAGGGGAGAAATCCGGTTAAATATTAATCTAAGGGTGTATATACTGATACTCCGGAACTGTTCGGGGTATATCTGTTATTCGCAGGTTATAACAGTGGTGAATACCAGCTTTTAAAGGCTGGCGACTGTATGGTGCAGAATGGTATGGCTGTGTACAAGGGCATATTTAATTCGTCCAACATTGATAGTACAGGGTATGCATTTTCTGACATATGCGGCATTGGAATAGCCAATCAGGCGGATACATTCTATATGATGTTCTCAATGTGGAAAGATGAGAGCATTAATACACAAAAAATCCACTTCGTTGACAAAGAAATGTGATTAATGAAAGAAAAAGAGCTTCTGTTGTTGATAATTTCAAAGATAGTACTAATAAACCAGACAATGCCAGCCATAACGTAGCAGTGGATAATAATGCACCAGAAAATGCTAATGCTTTGCAGAATATGAATGGAACAGTCAGTGCAGCACAGTCAGACAGTAATACAGCATACACCAATGGATGTATGATACGGGAGGATAAGGATGTTGCAATTATGCAGGCGGAGACTTTGGATAACTGCACCGGTCAGGGTAATAAGATAATGCAAAGTGATAATGATAAGTCAAAAAGAAAAAAAGCAAAGACCAGCTTTGACAAAAAAGTCGATAAATTATTGTATGCAAAGCCTGATTATATTGACGCATTTGATGATGACTATCTGTACGACTGCGTAGAGGTGTCAACAGAGGTGCTTAAAGAGCTGTTGTCCATAGAGAATGACATAATAAATAACAGTTTTTTAATACACGGATATTATAATTTCCGTCATCTTTTGTTTGGCAGGGTGTGTGAAAATGAGAATAACACACATTATTTTATTGGCGTGCCGGGAATGTACTGCAACAGGGAGAGGTATATGGCTTCAATGTTTGGCTTTAACAATTTTAAGAAAAGCCATAGAAGCGATTATTCTAATCCATATTTTGGATACTGGTATCAGGAGATATAGACAAAACGTCTGTGATCCTGCCATTTGCCGTTAAGCTTTACATAAGAATGTGCAATGCCTTCATCAATAAATGACATTTTGTCCATAAGGTGGAGTGAAATCTTATTGTCAGGATGAATGTAACATTCTGTGCGGTGGATACCTAAATCGGGAATTACCACATCAAGCATATGGGCAATCATAAGGGAAGCAAGCCCTTTGCCGCGGTTAAGACGGTCTATTTTATATCCCATATTAGCAGATGGTGATGAGCCTCTGTTGATGTGGGATAAAGAAATAGTTCCGATAATGTAGTCGGGATTGTCATTAGATACAAGAAAAAATCTTACAAAATGTAAAGACATAAGAGCTTTGTTCTCAGCATTGAGCATATTCTTGATGAATTCTTCTGTATAGAAAGCTTCTGGCTTATCACTTTCATATATATCAAAATCGTTGCGGTTTCTGTAATAGAAATCCAGAACATCAAGGCTTTTATCACAGCCTAATACTTTAAGCGTGTAATCTCCAAGACTGTATCTTACGTTCATAGGTAGTCCTCCAGGCGTTAAATGCACTTTAAATAATTATGTTAAGGTATTCCTTGAATTAACGGTTAATAAATCCCTGATTGTTATCTGCGTCAGAGCTTTCAGCAAGTGCCTTTTCTTTGAGTATTTTTTTCTTCTCGCGCAGTTCCTTAAAGAAGGAGCTTAGCATAGTTGAACACTGTTCTTCGCATACGCCCCTTACAACCTCAGCCTGATGATTAAATTGTGGCATTTGCAAAATGTTAAGAACAGAACCGGCACAGCCAGCCTTAGAATTCATTGAACCGATAACTACACGTGGAATTCTTGCTTGAATAATAGCGCCGGCACACATCTGGCAGGGCTCTAATGTTACATACAGTGTACAGCCTTCAAGTCTCCAGTCCTGCATATAACGGCTTGCTTTTTTAATTGCGGTTATCTCAGCGTGTCCAAGTGTAGTCTTGTCGGTATTACGTCTGTTATATCCTCTGCCAATAATCTTACCATCATACACGATAACACACCCGATAGGCACTTCATTAATCTTAGCCGCTTTCTTCGCCTGTCCAATCGCCAGTTTCATAAAATGAATATCCATATTGTCAAATTCGTCATTAACCATAAAATCCACCAAAATCCGATCTAAACTTTTAAGATGAGCACTTTTGTGCTCATTATATCACGATTCGTAGCTTCGCTACTCTCCGCTGCTATCGCAGCTATCGTAATCGTCATTCGCCGTTCGCCAGATATCTGCTAGCAGCTTTCTGGCTCTCTTGCGCTCATTATATCATATGCCCTGCGTTGCTTTTCCACATATCCGAAGTTTCGAAGAAACTTCTAAGTGACTACGAAGTAGTCATATTATATCATATGCCTTGCGTTGCTTTACCACGCATATGAAGTTTCGAAGAAACTTCTAAGTGACTACGAAGTAGTCATATTATATCATAAAAAAGAAATTTTTAAAAATATATTGACAAACCTGCCTCTTAGTTGTATGGTTAGTTACATAAGTAATGAACCAAATAACGAATTATGGTGATTAACAAAATAACAGAATGGAGAGATTGCATGCAGGAACATTTAACGCAGGAAAAATCCATATATATACAGATAAGTGAGATGATAGAAACAGATATCTGCCGTGGAATTCTGCTTGAAGAAGAAAAAGTTCCAAGCACGAATGAGCTGGCAAAGCTGTATACGATTAACCCTGCAACGGCGGCCAAAGGTGTCAACATACTTGTTGATGAGGGAATACTTTATAAGAAAAGAGGTATTGGAATGTTTGTAAGTAAGGGTGCTAAAGATATGATACTTAATAAAAGAAAAGGTGCATTTTATGAGAACTATGTCAAGTCATTGATAGAGGAAGCCAAGAGTATCGGAATAACAACTAAAGAATTAATCAAGATGATTGAAGAAAGCGAGAGTTAATATGAGCGGTCTGGAGTGTAAGAATATAAGTAAAAGCTATAAGGATAATAAGGTGCTTGATAATGTGAGCCTTAATATTGAACAGGGAAAGATATATGGTCTTATAGGAAGAAATGGTGTTGGAAAGACAACACTTATGTCAATTATGACAGGACAGAATCCAGCGGACAGCGGAGATGTTACATATAATGGACAGCCTGTGTGGGAAAATGCAGAGGCGTTAAGCCATATATGCTTTTCAAGAGAGATTAATACCAAGAGCCTGCTTGGAATGAACAATCAGAAGGTTAAAGAATATCTTCGTCTTGCTTCAATATATTATAAGAACTGGGACAAGGATATGGCAGAGGAACTTGTGAAAAGGTTTGGTATTGATAAAAAGAAGAAGGTATGTAATCTTTCAAAAGGAATGTTGTCAATGCTCACAGTGATAATAGGACTTGCAAGCAAGGCGGAGATAACAATTCTTGATGAGCCGGCAGCAGGGCTTGATGTTATCGTCAGGGAAGAATTCTACAAGCTTATTATAGATGAGCAGCAGGAGAATGGCAGAACATTTATAATATCAACACACATCATTGAAGAAGCGGCAAATGTATTCGAAGAAGTTATAATACTTAAAGATAAATGTGTATATTTAAAGGAAAATACAGTTGAATTACTTGATAAATGCCGTTATGTATCAGGTCTTGAAGAAGATGTAAAAAATGCTGTTGATGGCTGCAAAATTATCAATGAAGAACATATAGGAAGAAGCTACGCTGTTACAGTAATGCAGGATGGCGATGGGAAAATCAAAGCAGTTCAACATGTTACGGTACAGTCGGTTTCACTTCAGAATTTATTTATTGCGATATGTGGACAGTCGAATATGTAAGGAGGGGTGACCTATGAATTATGGATTGGCAAGAATAATCAAAGAACCATTGTATCAGGCATTGAGGAACACTATGTATATAATAATAGGTGCATTTGCATTGACAATATATAGTATGTTTGTAGTTAATGATAAGGGAGCACATTCCGCTTTGGCAGTTGGAATGTTGTTTTCCCAGTGTATTATATATATTGGTGGATATGTCATAGTATTATTTATGATTTGTTATACCTGTCAGAATATTTCACTTGCAGTTTCTTTTGGCTGCACAAGAAAGCAGGCTGTGGTGGGGGTCTATATTATTGAGTTTCTAATGGGCATTTTCTTAATTATTGTGTCAGTAGCAGGAGCCTTAACAGCTGGTTTAATGGGAGTTGATATCAGTCTTGGAATATGGATATTGCAGGCGGTACTGGTTATGCTTATATGTATAGCTGTGGCTAATATAGGTTCAAGCATAACATTAAAAGTGGGAAGAATAGGTTATATGTCAATGGTTTTAATAATGGGATTTGTAATGGGAATTATGACGGTTTTCATCAAATCAACATTAGCTGCAGGATATAGCATTATGGGTGGATTTATAAATCTTAATGCAGGCACCTGTACTACAGGAATAATAGCCGCATTTATAGCTGTGTTAATATCAATGTATATATATTACCTTGCGATAAGAAAGCTTGTAGTGAGAAGCTAGGGCTGGAATGGAGAAGAATATGGAAGAGATAGCGAAGATTTTTAAAATAAACAAGACAGGTATAATGCAGACATTTATGATACTCATAATATGTTCGGTTGCAGGGAATATTATCCACGATGTAATTATGTTAATGGAGAACATAGGACTTGTAGAGAAAGATTATACAGTATTTCCAATGGGAAGCTTTATGGTAATAATTGGAATTATTGCCACAGTTATATTTGCAGCGACAACTTATAACTACACAAGATTCAATATGGATGTATCATATGGATGCACGAGGAAGATGTATATTATAAGACAATGGGTGTTTGATATTGTGGTTATTATTATGGCGTGGGCAGGATTAGGTATTACATATCTGTATGAGAACTGGAAGTTTGCGGCATTTTATTCAGAATATAGACTGGAGCTTAGCATAACACCGCTTTTTCACTTCAAATATTTTGTTGTTTCATTGATAATGTTAAGTTCATTTAATATGCTTATTAGTTCACTGATTATAAAATATGGAATAAAGGGCAGAAGAATAATGGCATTCGCATATATGATAATCTGCTTCTCGATGGCTAAGGCAGAGAATATATATCAGGGGATATATGAGAGAATATTAACCCTGCCAATTGGAACAGATATATTATTATGGCTGGTGACATTAATTATAGCGGCTGTATCAGCAGTGGTGGCAATACTATTAATTAAAAAACAACAGGTTGCAAATTAGAGTGGTAAAATCAAAAAAGAATGTTATAATAAAGTATCACACATTGTAGTATATATTTAAAGGAGCAAGTGATGGATACTTTTAATGCAACTAAGGGGGCAACAATACTTATAGTTGATGATTCACGTTTCCAGCGTACTATAATAAGGGAATTGTTAAGGGAACATTTTAATATTTTTGAAGCTGAATCTGGTGAAGAGTGTCTTGGTATAATTAAAAAGGACAAGGTGTCTATTGATTTACTCATTCTTGATCTTGAAATGCCGGGAATAGGCGGCTTCGATGTTTTAAGGCGGCGACAGGAGATACAGCATTTTGCTGATATACCTGTAATAGTCCTTACAGCGACTAACAGCAGTGATGTTCAGGCAAGTGTGTACGAGCTTGGAGCTAATGACTTTCTTATTAAGCCGATTGACCCTAAGACAGCACTTTTTTAGAATTCAGAACCTTCTTAAGTCAAAGCACAGAATAGCAAGTCTTATTAAAGAGTATGACGATTTCAAGTTTAAATCAAAGATTGATGAGATGACAGGACTTCTTAATAAGTCAGCAACAATAAAGCTTATAACGGATGCATTAAAAGAATATTCGAATGGACTGCACGCTTTGATGGCAGTGGATATTGATAATTTCAAGGCAATTAATGATGTGTATGGACATACAGTAGGTGACCATACAATATCTATTGTTGCAAGCGTTATGGCATCACAATTTGTAAAAAACAGACATTGCAGGAAGAATAGGCGGCGATGAGTTTGTATTATTTGTTCGTGACATTGAAAGCAGGAAATATGTGTATGAAAGGCACAAAGATTGTTGATATAATATCAGCCAAAGAGAATATGTCTATTCCAGAGGATGTAACAATTAGTATAGGTGTTGTATTTACTGATGGAACAGAGAAAGATTATACAGAGTTATTTGCCAAGGCAGATGAAGCACTTTATGAGTCAAAGCATGCAGGAAAGTCGTGTTACCGCGAATATGGTGTCAAGCTTGACGGCAGGAAGGCATCAAAGACAATACCTGTTATTACACGCTCAAGAAATGTGATAAGTATAATTGAGTTCGTGCACGAATCATCTTATGATATAAGAAAGATAGATAATGTTAATGATTTTGAAGAATTAATTAGTGGGGTAAAGAATATTCCGTGCATTTATGTAGATATATCCGAGATGGAAGATAATGGATATAGGGTACTTGAGGATATAACTAATACAGACAATTTAATAATAAAGAATATGCCAATTGCCATTATATGTAAAGAGGGAAGTATGGAGCAGATACGTCTTGCAGCAGGCTATGATTGTGTTAAAGACATATTATTTGCACCAATTGAGCCACAACAGCTCAAACGCCGTATCGCAGCTTACAGGAGTAAGATAAGTGATTAACTTTACTTGACAGAGTTGGTATATAACATTTATAATAAAGGAACCGTGCAGCCGGGGAGTTAGCGGCACCTTGTACCTGCAATCCGCTATAGCAGGGGTGATGTTCGGCAGAGGGCGAGATTTTATGGAGCCGCCCGATATAAGTGGTGATGACATTTGGGTCTTTCGCAACAGGAATTCATGAACCATGTCAGGTCAGGAATGAAGCAGCATTAAGTGAAACCTTCTGTGTGCCGAAAGGCAGCCTGGATCGAGCTAACTGTATCGGTAACGTCTGTGGATGATCATTCGAAGCTGAACGCACGGTATTTTTGCGCGAGTAACGATGAGAATGGATTGAAAGAAGGACGTTTCCTGCTAGCAGGAAAAAGGCCTTATTGCAATCGATTCGAGGAGCACCGCGACAGTGACAGAAGCGGAAGCTTCTGGAACGCCATCGTTACGAGTTGAGCGAAGTGTAACGTATTGTAATATGCGATGAGAATGGATTGAAAGAAGGACGTTTCCTGCTAGCAGGAAAAGACCTTATTGCAATCGATTCGAGGAGCACCGCGACAGTGACAGAAGCGGAAGCTTCTGGAACGTCATCGTTACGAGTTGAGCGAAGTGTAACGTATTGTAATACGCGATGAGAATGGATTGAAAGAAGGACGTTTCCTGCTAGCAGGAAAAAGGCCTTATTGCAATCAATTCGAGGAGCACCGCGACAGTGACAGAAGCGAAGCTTCTGGAACGTCATCGTTACGAGTTAAGCGAAGTGTAACGTATTGTAATACGCGATGAGCGAAACACCTCTTCAGAAAGGAAGTCCTCTAAGTATGTCATATCAGGCCCTATACAGAAAGTGGCGTCCTGACACCTTTGAAGATGTTAAAGGTCAGGATCATATAGTTACAACATTAAAAAATCAGATATTGGCAGACAGAATAGGACACGCATACCTTTTCTGTGGTACCAGGGGAACTGGCAAGACGAGTGTTGCAAAGATATTTGCCAGGGCAGTTAACTGCGAACACCCGGTTAATGGAAGTCCATGTGGTGAATGCCCTGCCTGTAAGGCAATTGCGGCAGGAACTTCTATGAATGTAATAGAGATTGATGCGGCATCTAATAATGGTGTCGATAATATAAGAGAGATAAGAGAAGAAGTACAATACTCTCCAACAGAGGGAAAGTACAAAGTATATATAATAGATGAGGTTCATATGTTGTCTATAGGAGCGTTCAATGCACTGTTAAAGACACTTGAAGAACCACCTGCATATGTAATATTTATACTTGCAACGACAGAGGCGGCTAAGATACCAATAACTATTATGTCACGTTGTCAAAGATATGATTTCCACAGAATATCAATAGAGACAATAGCAGACAGACTTACTCAGCTTATGAAGGCAGAGAATATAAGCGTTGAGGATAGGGCAATAAGATATGTAGCCAAAGCGGCTGACGGTTCTATGCGAGATGCACTCAGTCTGTTAGACCAGTGCATAGCATTTTATCTTGGCAAAGAACTTAAGTATGAAAATGTACTTGATGTGCTTGGAGCGGTTGATACAGAAGTGTTCAGCAAGATGTATAAGACAATAAAGACATCAGATGTTGCAGGCTGTATGAATCTTATGGAAGACATAATTATGCAGGGCAGGGATTTGTCTCAGTTTGTGACAGATTTTGTGTGGTATTTAAGAAATCTTCTGCTGATTAAGACAACAGATGATATAGATAAGATAGAAGATGTTATCGAGGTATCCAAGGATAATATCAAGGATATGATAGAAGATGCCAGGGATGTAGATGTTGACAGTATAATGCGTCATATAAGAGTTCTGTCAGAGCTTTCCAATGAGATGAAGTATGCAACGCAGAAGAGAGTTAAGGCAGAGGTTGCATTTATTAAGCTTATGAAGCCAGCTATGGAAAGTCCTAAGGATATGCGTGAGCTTGCAGGCAGGGTAAATGATCTTGAGAACCAGTTAAGTGAAGCTCTTAGTAAATTACAGTCAGGTGCATATATAACTAAGGATATGCTTGATAATATGTCATTACAGTCAGGTGGTGCTGGTGCTTTAGGCACTGGCAGCAGGAATGATGCAGTACAGGAAGAAAAGCCTGTTCTTAGAAGAAATTATGATGCAGTCACAGATGATATAAAGCAGATAGCAGGACAGTGGAGTCAGATAGTGGCTTCAATGGATGATGCATTGCTTATGAATTTGTTAAAGCAGGCTAATGTTACTGTAACAGAGGATGGTAATAGCCTTGAGATTATGGTAAAATCTATTAGTGGCTATAATGTGATAAGCAGGGAAGAAACAATCGCTAAGATAGAGGAGCTTATCGAAGAAAGAACAGGTATATCAGTAAGAGTGGTATGCACAAGAATTGATGAAGATGAGGATTTTAACAGGCGTTATATAGCATTAGAGGAGCTTGTTGGAATGGATATCGAAATAGATGATAAGGAGGAATTTATATAATGGCTAAAAGAGGTGGATTTCCAGGAGGAATGCCTGGTAATATGAACAATCTTATGAAGCAGGCACAGAGAATGCAAAGACAGATGGAGGAACAGCAGGCAGCTCTTGAGTCTAAAGAATTCACAGCTACAGCAGGTGGCGGAGTTGTTGAAGTTACTGTAACAGGTAAAAGAGAAGTGACTAAGGTTAAGATTGATCCAGAAGCAGTTGATCCAGATGATGTAGAAATGTTAGAGGATTTAATAGTTGCTGCAACTAACGAAGCACTTCGTAAATGCGAAGAAGAATCACAGGCTTCTATGTCTAAGATAACAGGTGGTCTTTCAGGACTTGGAGGAGGCCTTTTCTAATGGACATATACAGCGGTCATATTAATAAGTTAATAGAGCAGTTGTCAAGATTACCAGGGGTTGGGGCTAAGAGTGCCCAGCGCCTGGCATTTCACATTATAAATATGCCTAAAGAAGAAGTTGAGGGCATAGCCAATGCAATGATTAGTGCTAAAGAGCATATACATTACTGTAAAGAATGTTATACGCTTACTGATGAGGAACTTTGTCCTATATGCAAAGATCCTAACAGAAATCACAAGCAGATTATGGTCGTTGAACAGACAAGGGATATGGCAGCATACGAAAAGACAGGAAAGTATGAGGGCGTGTATCATGTACTTCACGGGGCTATAAGTCCAATGCTTGGAATAGGCCCATCAGATATTAAGCTGGCAGAACTTATGAAGCGTCTTCAAAAAGATGTAGACGAGGTAATAATCGCTACGAACTCTAATCTTGAGGGAGAAACAACAGCTATGTATATAAGTAAGATGATAAAGCAGGCAGGCATAAAGGTTACAAGAATAGCCAGTGGAGTGCCTGTAGGCGGTGACCTTGAATATATAGATGAGGTTACACTCTTAAGAGCACTTGAAGGCAGGACAGAATTATAACCATTTAATATATGGAGTTGAAGTTCTGTATAATTGCAACTTAATTAGGTGTATTGAAAAGATATAAAAGTTACATATTAATATTGAATAAATCGGACATATGCAGAATGGCATAATGATATGAAGAGGTATACATATGGCGGAGAATATGATTGGAGAGATAATAACAGAGCACAGAGAAAGAATGCTTAATCTTAAGAAATATTATCCTTTTTTCAAGCTTATTGATACTTCATTTTCCCAGTTTAAGGAGGGCAGATATGAAGCACTTGATATGGGATATATCGTGATGGCTGTTCTGCGTTTTTTTATTGAGGAAAATAACTTCAAGGAAAAGGAAGTTACATACAAGGAGTATCAGGAGTTCTTTAATAACATAATAAGGCACGACTTTGATATGAAGCTTACTGAGGAAGAAAGCGGGGAAGTGGCTGATTATGTCTTTGATAAGATGAAGAATGAGGGAAAGCCATTTGAGTATGCGTATTATGACCCTGTAGAGAAGAAGAAGAGAGTATCAAGGGTTAAGCTTATAGAAAGTACAATAAAAGATAATACTGTGTGGTACAGTATAAGCGCTGATGCGGTCGAGTTTTATCTTGATACGAAAGAGATTAAGGACGAAAGCCGTATAAGCGTGTCACAGCTCCTTTTGGAGAAAATGATTAATTCCAATAACTTTAAAGGCGGAGTAGAGGTTATAGAAAGAATTAATGAGGAAGTTGGAAGGCTTAAGGTTAAGAAGAATGAAGTTATGGATATGCTTTCCAAAGATGTAAAGACAGGACTTGAACATTATGAGGATTTTGTCAATACAGGAATGAAATGGTTCGTTGATGAGGAGAAGCTTTTTAAGAAGAACAAGGAACTTATTGACAAGGCAATAGAAAGGCTTGAGAGTAATTCATCAGCGACAGAAAGCTATTACAGGACATTAAAAGAAATCCATTATCTTGAGGACCAGCTTAAAATAGCAATGAACAAGCACGCGGAACTTCTTCGTGACTGTACTGATATGCAGAATAAGACAGATGAGGCAGTAAAGAAAGCAAAGCTTTCAAGGCTTCGTCCACATATGGATTTCACAGCTACACTCTCAGATATGATTAGGACAGATGATGCTTCATTGTTGGCATTTATAATAGAGCCGCTGTTAAAGCTTAATATAAAGAAGACATTTGACATAAAGACAATAGATGAAGCACTTCTTGTAAAGCCGGCAAGATATGATAAGAAGGAATATGTAACAGAGGACACACCAGAAGATATAGTATATGAAGATGAGATAGAAGATGAAAGAATAAGACATAATTACATCTTTATAATGAATAATCTTAAGGAGTGTATTAACAGGAAATGTTTGAATAAATCGGACATTTTAACGCTTGGAGAATTCAATAATATAATGTCAGAAGCTTATGGAGAGGCAGTTCTTAATAATGCTGATTACTATTCTTTCTTTGTTAATCTGTGTCAGAAAGACAGCTATGTTATCGGCGGAGATAATATGCAGTCAGAGACATTTCTTGATGACATATTAAAGGAAGGTTTTGAGGGAAGTGAGCCGTTACATATCGTTATAGAAAAGGGAACAGAGGAAATAATAGATTACACCAATGTGCAGGTAACGAATATTACATTCAGAAAAGAGGCAGACGATGGAAAATAGAAATCTTGAAAAAGCATTGGATATAGTATCGAAGCTTATAACAGGTGAAGAACTGACTGAGCGTGGTGATAATAGTTCGTTATATCAGGAATATAACAACAATGCAGAAATCTATGACATAGTACATATGTCACTTAAGAAGCTTAACCTTTCAATATATGAGTATAATAACGGACTTTATGTCAGTGCAGGAGAGAATAACAGGGTATTCGGCTATACGAATGAGGAACTGCGTAAAGAACTTGGCATTAAAGTGAATAAAGATTTATATATGGCATATTTTGTTATATACAATATTATAACAGAATTCTATACGGCATCATCTAATACGACTTATGTTGAGTTCGTAAAGGTTGAGGATATTGTTAAAAATGTTGATTATTCGGTGTCAGCAATTATAGATAAGAAGCTTGGAATGATTATTGATGGTATAGAGGAGAACAGCTTTAAACAGATAGCTTTAAGCTGGGACGAGCTTCCGGTTATAACAGTTGAAGATACGGCAGATGTAAGAGCCGCAAGAAATTCTAAGACAGGTTTTGTGAAAATGGTACTTAACTTCTGTGTGTCACAGGGGCTTTTAATGGAAGCACAGTCAAGATATTATCCAACAGACAGATTTAAAGCACTTATCGAGAATTATTTTGATGAATATAAGGGACGTATGGCAGAGATTATGCAGTCTTTGATTTAACAGCTTAAGAATGTACTATGTAGTGCAGGAAAGAGGTAGATATGCCACAGATTAATAGAATAAGAGTTAATAATGTTAAATATAATTTTGGAACGCAGTTCTATGATGATTTTATAATGCGTTTTAATTGCAGAAATACAATATATGACCTTGCTAACGGTGGTGGAAAGAGTCTTTTAATGCTTCTTCTTATGCAGAATATGATTCCTAATTGCACACTTGATGAGAAACAGCCTATAGAGAAGCTTTTCAGAAAAGGGAGTGACAACACCTGTATACACTCGCTTGTTGAGTGGAAGCTTGATAACAATGCAGTTAAAGACGGTTTCAGATATATGACAACAGGCTTTTGTGCAAGAAAGGCAAGAGATGCGAAGGATGAAGAAAATGTTACTGACGGCACAGATACATTAACACAGGCACAGGCTTCATCATCTGATAATACAAGTGTAGAGTATTTCAATTACTGCATTTTCTATAGAAAGTTCGGGGAAAATGACATAAAGAACCTGCCGCTTGCTGTTAATGGTGAGAGGGTTACTTATAATGGCTTAAAGGCGTATTTAAGAGAAGCGGAGAAGTCAGATTATAACATTAAAGTATACATTTTTGACAGAAAGGGGGACTACCAGAGCTTTATATCACGTTACGGAATATATGAAAGTGCGTGGGAGATAGTAAGAGGCATCAATAAGACAGAGGGACACGTAAGAACTTATTTTGAGACTAATTACAGGACAAGCAGAAAGGTCGTTGAGGACCTTCTTATAGAGGAGATTATACAGAAGTCTTACAATAACAGGCTTTCAGTTGATAATGATGACTCTATGATGGCAAAGACACTACTTGATATTAAGGATAAGCTTATAGAACTTTCCAAGAAGAACAGTCAGATTAATGATTATGATAATCAGATAGAGGCTTTAACATATTTTAAAGATTATATTGCGACATATAAGGAATTCTATTCTAATAAAAGCAATATAGAGGACAAGCTTGCCAATATGCTCTTATCAGTGATTAATGCTGAGGGCAGAAAAGAAGCAGAGCTTTCAGAACATAATGAAAAAGAGCAGGAGCTTTATAATGAACTTTCTGATAAGAAATATAAGGGCCGAAGCGACCTTTCAGGATTTCCATCTCCGGATCTTCCTCAAACTTCTTGATAAACCGTTGTTCGTCTTTTTCCCTTTTACCATCGATCAGGGCGATTGCTTCCTCAGCCGTGATCGTAAGCGGATTCAAATCTTTCGGAATAGAAACGAATTTACCGTCATGACGGATAAACGGCCCGAAACGACCGACGGCAGCCACCATCACCTTACCTTCATATTCACCGACCGTACGAGGAAGGTCGAAGAGTTTCAAAGCCTCTTCCAATGTAATCGTATCGATGGACTGGCCTTTCATCAGAGAGGCAAACTGAGGTTTCGGCGCCTCTTTGTCGTCAGCATGGGCCACTCCGATCTGAACGACAGGACCGTAACGTCCGATCTTCACAAACACCGGATTTCCGCTCTTCGGATCGATGCCTAGTTGACGTTCCCCTACTTTATGTTCGGTCTTAACGGCAGCCGTAGCTTCTACGATCGGATGGAAAATCTTATAGAATTTATCGATAGCTTTTGTCCAGACCAGTTCTCCTTCCGCAACCGAGTCGAATTCCTTTTCTACGCTGGCCGTAAAGTTATAGTCCATAATTTTCGGGAAATACTGCATCAGGAAGTCATTGACCACACAACCTACATCGGTAGGAATCAATTTGGATTTCTCACTTCCACTCATTTCCGTCTGCACCGTTTCCTTAATTTCTTTTCCCGTCAGTTTCAGCAATGAGTATTCACGCTTCACTCCCTCTTTGTTTCCTTTTTCCACATATCCTCTTTGCTGAATTGTGGAAATAGTAGGAGCGTATGTAGACGGACGACCGATACCTAATTCTTCCAGTTTACGCACCAGGCTGGCTTCCGTATAACGTGCCGGAGCCTGACTGAAACGTTGCACTGCAGCAATTTCTTCACGCTGCAACACTTCTCCTACTTCCATTTTAGGAAGTCCGATGGTATCTTCCTGTTCTACTTCTTCATCAAATGACTCTTTGTAGACTTTCAGGAAACCATTGAACGTCACCACTTCACCCACGGCCTGGAATTCATCTTCACAACCACTTACCGAAATGGTAGCTGTCGTTTTTTCCAGTTCCGCATCGGCCATCTGTGAAGCCAACGTACGTTTCCATATCAATTCATACAGACGTACTTCCTGCGAACTACCTTCGATGGATTCATTTGACATGTACGTCGGACGAATGGCCTCGTGCGCTTCCTGAGCCCCTTTTGTCTTTGTAGCATACTGACGTGTATGTACATAACGCTCACCCATCAGAGAAAGAATGGCATCCCGGCTTGTAGACAAGGCCAGTTCAGAAAGGTTTACCGAGTCGGTACGCATATAGGTAATCAATCCGCTTTCATACAACCGCTGGGCAATCATCATAGTCTGTGCCACAGTATAACCAAGCTTGCGGGCAGCTTCCTGCTGAAGTGTGGAAGTGGTAAAAGGAGGTGCCGGTGATTTTTTAACCGGTCGTGTAGTAATATCTTTGATTTCGAAGGTAGCATCCTTGCATTTTTCAAGAAAATGCTGTGCTTCTTCTTTGGTTTTGAATCGTCGGCCAAGAGTTGCACGAATCACAGCTCCTTCTGCATCCTTAAAGGTAGCCACTACTTTATAAGAAGCTTCGCAGGTAAAGGCATTGATTTCACGCTCACGCTCTACAATCAGGCGTACAGCCACTGACTGTACTCGTCCGGCTGAAAGAGCCGGCTTGATTTTACGCCAGAGCACCGGTGAAAGTTCAAATCCCACGATGCGGTCGAGTACACGACGAGCCTGCTGGGCATTGACCAAATCAATGTTGATATGACGCGGATGCTCTATAGCCTTCAATATAGCCGTCTTTGTAATTTCATGGAATACAATCCTTCGTGTCTTTTCGGGGTCCAGTTTTAATACCTCAAACAAGTGCCAGGAAATGGCTTCTCCTTCGCGGTCCTCATCGGATGCGAGCCATACCATGTCGGCCTTGGCAGCTTCTTCCTTCAATTCTGCCACCAGTTTTTTCTTATCTTCCGGTATTTCGTAAATCGGCTTGAAATGCTCTTTTATATCAATACTGAACGCTTTTTGCTTCAAGTCACGGATATGACCATAACTTGACAATACTTTATAACCCTCCCCCAAAAACTTTTCAATAGTCTTAGCTTTTGCCGGAGACTCCACTATGACCAGGTTATTTTGCATGATATTCTGTATTCCGTTTTTATATAATTCCGTGACAAATGTAGAAAAAAAATTATAACATACACGATAAACAAACTGAAAATAACTTACTTTGCAAGGGAATATACATTATAACTACCTTAATTATGAACAACAAAAGTATCAACAGCAACAAACAATTCATGATAGGAAACGGGATACTGGCTTTCGGGGTATTCTTTATCGTATGTCTTTTTTTGTACTTAGGCTTTCGTAACCAGTCTAAAAGCAATGACAAGGAAAAAACATTTGCCGGAATTTATACGGTAGAAATAGCTGACTCCTTTACCGGAGACAGTCTTTCGGTATATATCAATGACAGTCTGCTATTTAATTCAAGCATCGGAAATACTGCCATCAAATTTCAAGTGAAACGTTTCGCAGAAGAAAGCACGCTGATGGTAGTAGATAATCACACCGATGAAATCACTCCCTTTAACCTGAATCCGGGAGGTAGCCAGATTGCAGTGGAAAAGAAAAACGGTAAAATCTTTATTCAGGAAACGGCAAACGACTAACTAAAGAAATCAAATACGTAACTCCGTTTATACGTAAACTTTTTATTACCTTCTATGTCTCCCACGGCGGAACCCTACGTTTTCTTCATCGGAAACGTAGGGTTCCGCCGTGGGAGACGTATGTTTTGGGGCTGAGAAACCTAAAAAACGCTTCACAACGAATAAAAATTTCCTTCGACATTCTGCCTTTCTCTCTCATTTACATTTCAACTGTATTTTTTACTTTTTTTATTTCTCAACAATAACTCCCTCTTTCTTCAATTTGAAAGAAATCAAACAAGGTTTCTTAGAGAAAGCCCATCCGTGTGCGTAAACGAAAAAATGTTATTAAATCCGCAAAGTTTCGAAAATCATGAATCTGCAATTGGAAATTAGAATAAAAGGCCGTACTTTTGAATCGGAATCATATATTTTTAACCTAAATCCACATTTTTAAAGAAGAGAAGAAAAGACATGGAACAAGTTTTTAGCTATATCATCGGGCTTGGTGCAGCCGTGATGATGCCTATTCTGTTTACCATCTTGGGGGTATGTATCGGAATCAACTTCGGCAAAGCTTTGAAAAGCGGTTTACTGGTCGGAGTAGGATTCGTCGGACTTTCTGTGGTAACAGCCCTTTTGACCAGCAGTTTAGGAGAACCGTTGAAAAAGGTAACGGAAATCTACGGACTGGAACTGGGTATTTTTGACATGGGATGGCCCGCAGCAGCTTCTGTAGCCTATAACACCTCTGTCGGCGCATTCATCATCCCTGTATGTCTGGGAGTGAACATTATCATGCTATTGACCAAAACAACCAAGACAGTCAACATTGACTTGTGGAACTACTGGCATTTTGCTTTCATCGGAGCAGTAGTTTATTTTGCTACAGGGAATATCTGGTGGGGATTCTTCTCGGCAATTATCTGCTACATCATTACCCTGATTATGGCCGATTTGACTTGCAAGCAGTTTCAGTCATATTACGATAAAATGGACGGTATCTCTATTCCACAGCCTTTCTGCCAGGGATTCGTTCCTTTTGCCCTTGTCATCAACAAAGTATTGGATATGATTCCGGGATTTGACAAGCTGAACATCGACGCAGAAGGTATGAAAAGGAAATTCGGTATCATGGGAGAACCGCTATTCCTCGGAGTAGTAGTGGGTTGTGGTATCGGTGCACTGGCTTGCAAAAACAGTCAGGAACTGGTTGACGGAATTCCAGCTATTCTGGGACTGGGTATCAAGATGGGAGCTGTAATGGAACTGATTCCGCGTATCACCTCTTTATTTATCGAAGGTTTGCGTCCGATTTCTGATGCAACCCGCGAACTGATTGCCCGCAAATTCAAAAACAGTGCAAGCCTCAACATCGGTATGAGTCCGGCTCTGGTAATCGGTCATCCGACCACACTGGTAGTTTCTCTGCTGCTTATTCCGGTAACTTTGTTCCTGTCAGTAGTATTACCCAGCAACCAGTTCCTCCCATTGGCTTCACTGGCTGGTATGTTCTATTTGTTCCCAGCCGTATTACCTATCACAAAAGGTAATGTGCTGAAAACATTCCTGATTGGCCTTGTATCGCTGATTGTAGGCCTGTATTTCGTAACCGACCTGGCTCCGTTCTTTACACAAGCCGCTCAGGATGTATTTGTCAGAACAAACGACCCTGCCGTACAGATTCCGCAAGGGTTCCAGGGAGGTGCACTCGACTTTGCTTCCAGCATCTTCTCCTGGCTGATATTCCACGCAGTATACAACTTCAAAATTGTAGGTTCAAGCATACTGGTTATCGTGACACTGGCAATGGCTATCTACAACCGTCGCCGCATTATCAAAGAAGCAAAACACATTGAAGAATAAAAACCAACAAATAAACAAACGCTTATGAAAAAATTAGCTATGGCTATGATGCTGGGTGTAGCAGCTCTTTCTGCTAATGCTCAGGTAAACTACCGGATGCAGACTGCCTGCAATCCGCAAGACGTAAAAACATACGACACACAGAGACTGCGCAGCAGCTTCATGATGGAGAAAGTGCTGGTAGCCGATGAAATCAACGTAACTTACTCTATGTACGACCGTTTCATCTTCGGTGGTGCCATGCCGGTAAATAAAGAATTATCACTGGACACTATCGATCCGTTGAAAGCTCCCTACTTCTTGTTCAACCGTGAGCTGGGTGTCATCAACATCGGTGGCGACGGTATCGTAACTGTAGATGGCAAGGAATATGAGTTGAAATTCAAAGAAGCTCTCTACGTAGGACGTGGTAACCAGAAAGTGACTTTCAAAAGTAAGGATACCAGCAAACCGGCTAAATTCTACATCAACTCTGCCATTGCACACAAGGAATACAAGACGCAGTGGATTACCATCGACGGACGCAAAGGTTCTTTGAAAGCGAACTCAATGGCAGCCGGAAAGATGGAAGAAAGCAACGACCGTGTCATTAACCAGCTGATTGTAAAAAACGTACTGCAGGAAGGTCCCTGCCAATTGCAGATGGGACTGACAGAGCTGAAACCGGGAAGCGTGTGGAACACCATGCCTGCTCACACTCACAGCCGTCGTATCGAAGCTTATTTCTACTTCAACGTGCCCGAAGGCAACATGATTTGCCACCTGATGGGAGAACCGCAGGAAGAACGTCTGGTATGGCTTGCCAACGAACAGGCTATCATGTCACCGGAATGGTCTATCCACGCTGCAGCCGGAACTAGCAACTACATGTTCATCTGGGGTATGGCAGGTGAGAACCTGGACTACGGAGACATGGACAAGATTAAGTACACAGAAATGAAATAACACAACCCTTCCGGGAAAAACTACACACAAATTCCACAGGCATACACAAGCCTCAAGAGCAGAAGCCAATAAAAGCCTGTGGAATTTGTTTATATACCTTATATTAATCTAATATCATAATATGACGACAAACGAAAAAATAAGTAACTACCGGTGGATAATCTGCTCCATGCTGTTTTTCGCCACTACTGTCAACTACCTGGACCGGCAGGTATTATCACTGACATGGAAAGACTTTATCGCACCTGAATTTCACTGGACAGACACACACTACGGAACCATCACCGCTATCTTCTCCATTATTTATGCCATAGCCAATCTCTTTGCCGGACGTTTCGTCGACTGGTTAGGCAGTAAGAAAGGTTATTTATGGGCCATTGCCATCTGGTCAATCGGTGCCTGCCTGCACGCACTTTGCGGATGGGCTACAGAAATGAGTCTTGGACTTAAAGATGTCAACGAAATGATTGCAGCCTCAGGCGCTCTCACTTCAACCATTGCCATTACCAGTGTGTACTACTTCATTGCAGCACGTATTGTACTGGCCGTAGGTGAATCGGGCAACTTCCCCGCCGCCATTAAGGTCACTGCAGAATATTTCCCAAAGAAAGACCGTGCTTTCGCTACTTCTATATTCAATGCCGGTTCTACAATTGGAGCCTTGATTGCTCCTATCAGTATCCCTCCACTGGCCAGTTATTTCAAAAGTATCGGTGTAGGTAACGGATGGGAAATGGCCTTCATCGTAATCGGTGCATTGGGATTTATCTGGATGGGAGTTTGGATGTTCATGTATAAAAAACCGCAAGAAAACCCGAAAGTCAATGCGGCCGAACTTGCCTACATCCAGCAAGACAAAGAAAATGAAGAGGCAGATGCTCACACAGAAGATGAACCGAAAATTTCGCTCTGGCAATGCTTCAAGTTTCGTCAGACATGGGCTATCATATTCGGGAAATTCCTGACAGACGGAGTGTGGTGGTTCTTCCTTTTCTGGACACCGGCCTATATTTCCGACGTATATGGATTCTCTTCAGACAGTACGACAGCTCAGTTGCTGATATTCGTATTGTATGCCATTACCATGCTTTCCATCTATGGAGGCAAATTACCAACCATCATTATCAACAAAACAGGAAAGAATCCATACGCTGCCCGCATGCAGGCTATGCTGATTTTTGCCGTATTTCCGTTATTTGCCCTCTTCGCACAGCCTTTGGGAAATATCTCTTACTGGTTCCCTATCATCATTATCGGTATTGCAGGAGCAGCCCATCAGTCCTGGTCTGCCAATATCTACTCTGTAGGAAGTGACATGTTCCCAAAGAGTGCTGTAGCCACCATCATCGGTATTGGGGGAATGGCAGGTGGCGTAGGAGCATTCCTTATTAATATGTGTTCAGGCATCTTGTTCGATTATGCGGCAGAAAGCCAAATGGTGTTCTTTGGTTTCGAAGGAAAAGAAGCCGGATATTTCATCATCTTCTGCATTTGCGCCGTAGCTTACCTGATAGCATGGTGTGTAATGAAAACACTGGTACCTAAATACAAACTGATTAAGGTTTAATATCTGGATTCTATACCATAAAAAAGA
>ENA-OQDC01000551-OQDC01000551.1-human-gut-metagenome-genome-assembly--contig:-NODE-551-length-25514-cov-3.940166_pt1 | contig 25514 bp, 33 predicted proteins | sample MGYA00242770_ERZ504601 | MGnify/ENA primary metagenome ERZ504601 (study PRJEB26092, sample SAMD00036305) | human gut metagenome | host: Homo sapiens | study: EMG produced TPA metagenomics assembly of...
TCTTTTTATGCAATTTATTCAACACCTTGCATCAAACCTTGAATACGCTTTGATAGGAAGACGAGAACAATACCAAGTACAACAGAACCTAATCCGAAGTAAGAGAAGTAAGCGACTTCAGATTTGGCGTTATACAATGTCACCAGTTGTGCGTTCAAAGCAGAACCTACCGCTGATGACAAGAACCACATTGACATCATTTGAGAATTAAAGGCTTTTGGTGCCAACTTGGTTGTGACGGATAGGCCGACAGGTGAAATTAACATTTCACCGAGGATAACAAGGGCCCATGACCCAACTAACCATAGTGGTGATACTTTACCACTTGTGCCATACAAAGCACCAGGAATGGCCATTAGCAAGAAGCTTAAGCCGGCAAACATCAAACCAACGGCAAACTTTGTTGGTGATGATGGTTGATTTTTCTTCCAGGCAGTCCATAGCCAAGCGAAGAATGGTGTGTAAAGCATGATGAACAGTGGGTTCAATGATTGGAACCATGAGACAGGGAACCAAGATGAATCAACACGTTCAGCAGCAAATGTTGCCAACACAACTGAGCCTTGTTCTTCAATCGCCCAGAACAAAACAGCGGCGATGAAGAGTGGAATGTATGATACAACACGCAAACGTTCTGTTGCCGTAACCTTGACTGAAGCAATCATCCAAACAAAATAGAAGACTGGAATGGCGATCGCAACAATCGTCAAGAGATTGATGTAGGCAGGCAATGAATTCCAACCGACAAGGTTCATCACAACGATGATTGCAATAAAGCCAGCAACAGCTAAGCTTACCTTAACCAGTAATGGCTTAACTTCTTCTGGTGCTAGTGGATCAGTTGGGCGCAAGTAATGCGGATCCAATGTTTTCTTACCACCGAAGTAATAAACCAGCAAACCAATAAACATACCGATTGCTGCCAATGAGAAGGCCACGTGGTAACCTGCAGCTTCTTGTGCAGCACCAACGATAAGTGGTGCAATGAACGCACCCAAGTTAATACCAAACACAAAGATTGAGAAACCAGCGTCACGACGACGATCATGTTCGTCATACAATGTCCCAACCAATGTTGAAACGTTTGGCTTCAAGAAACCAGTTCCGATAATAATTAAGATGATTGACCCAAACAATGCGCTTGCGCCAAAAGGCAAAGAGAGCACAATATGTCCAAGCATGATGAGAACACCACCCCAGAATACAGCTGGACGTGCTCCGATGATACGATCGGCTACGAAACCACCGATCGTACCAGAAAGGTAAACCATTGAAGCGTAAATTGCCATGATTGATGCGGCTGTTGCTCGTGTAATGTGTAGATCACCAGTACTGATGAGGAACCACATATAGTAAAGCAAGATGGCGCGCATACCATAGTATGAGAAACGCTCCCACATTTCAGTCATGAATAGTGTTAACAGTCCTAAAGGTTGCCCGAAAAATGTCTTTCCTTTGTCTTCCATAAAATCCTCCGGTTGATTTTTGATACGTTATTATTGAATTAACAACGTTACAAACATATTTATTAAAAATATCTTTCTATTTTATGCTAAAATGGTGTAAAATACAAATTATTTACTCAATTTAGTATCAAAATAATATCATATTAGCCGTGCTAATCGATAGGTTGACGTGAAGATATCGTAAAATAGGGCGAATTAGTGGTCAGACCGTGGATTTATCTGTACAATAGAGGGTGAACGAATTTAAGTTAAAAGAATGACGTACCCGTTGGGATGTCCAAAAGTATGGCAAAAGAAAAGTTTGACGCAGGGGAATTTATATCCTCACTATTCCACTATGCACATGATTTCAATTATAATCATATTGTTTTTGAGACTAATCGGTATAAAGTATCGGTTAATTTGACACGTAGATCGGCAACCTATGGGATGCTGACATGTTTTATGTGTCAGCAGATACGAAGTCGTTTGCACCCGTGATGTCTGCAATTAACGGTGCCATTGAAGTGGCGGAACTCGCTAGCAAGCAACAAGCCGTGGTAGAGACAGCTGCAATGTTTGATGGTACAGAAGGTGCTTTGGGCCGTTCGATGACACTTGAAGATATGGAGTTAATGACTTGGGCCATTTTTCAACGGGTCAAAAGATTCCACCAAAGTTTATTCTAAAATACTAGCTCAGTGGGACCTGTATAGCTATCAGATGGCATTCTTTCATGAGGCTTACGATATTCTTCTGACACCTACAGTTGCGGATGTGACACCTAAACACGGACAGTTTGCTCTATCTGAAAGCCTACAAGATCAACTCAAACATGATTGATTATTTTGATTGGCCAAAGCAACAGGAACTTATTTGGGCATGTTTGCGGATAGCCTAGATTGGACATCCTTTACGCAGCGAGCTAACTTGACGGGACAACCATCAATTTCTTTACCTATCTATCGTAATGCAGATGGACTATCGCTTGGTGTTCAACTGACATCCGCCAAGGGAAGAGAGGACCTCTTGCTACTGTTAGCCAAGCAAATGGAAGAAAGTTCAATTTTATGTAAAACCCTTTCAAATAGTGTAGTTTAAGATTATAAGTTTTTAACTTAACTTTATTATTTGTTTTAAGGAGACATATAAAGATGAAAAAGAGTTTTTCGCCGTTTCAGCCTAATCTTGGATGCGGTCTTTTTGGTTGCTTGCTCATCACAAAGTTCAGCTGACAAGAACTGGGAAAAGATTGAGAAGTGTGGCAGTATTAAGGTTGCGACTGCTGGAACTCTTTACCCACAAACTTACCACGACGATGATAACAATTTGACTGGTTACGATGTTGAAATTCTTAAAGAAGTTGGGAAACGTCTTAAGTTAAAGATCGACTTCACTGAGATGGGCGTCGAAGGTATGCTTACTTCTGTAAATAGTGGTCAAGTAGATATCGCTAACTACTCACTAGAAGATGAGAATAACAACATTAAAAAATTCTTGCGTTCTGAACCATATAAGTATTCATTCACTTCTATGGCGGTTCGTGAATCTGATAACCCAGGAATCTCTTCATGGGAAGACCTCAAAGGTAAGAAAGCAGCGGGTGCTACAAGTACTAAATACATGAAGATTACTAAAAAAATGGGTGCCGAACTTGTTGTTTATGACAATGTTACCAATGATGTGTACATGCAAGACTTGGTAAATGGGCGTACAGACGTTATCGTTAACGATTACTATTTGCAAAAAATGGCAGTAGCCGCTATCAAGGATAAGTACCCTGTTAAAATCAACGGCTGGTATCTACAGTAACCCTTACTCAACAAGCTTTACTTTCTCATCGAAGAATAAAACTCTTCAAGAAAAAGTTAATAAAGCCATCAAAGACATGAAGGAAGATGGTGCCCTTACCAAGATTTCTGAGAAATTCTTTGCTGGTCAAGACGTTACAAAGAAAACAAAAGTTGACTACACTGAGATTGATATCTCTGATGTTGAATAATATGAGCGATCCAATTGGATTGCTTATTTGCTAAAGAAATGTTTAGAAAGATAGACTTATGATTATTGATTTTTCGCTGATTTTAAAAAGTATTCCCTATGTCCTAACAGGTCTGCATACACCATAGGAATCTCAGTTTTGAGCTTTATCATTGGAAACTTTTTTGCTATTCTTCTTGCCTTTATGCGGATGTCACAAAAGCCTTGGTTAAAGTATCCAGCCCGTATCTACATTTCATTTATGCGTGGGGTTCCTATGTTGGTCGTGCTCTTCATTCTTTACTTTGGCCTGACTTATGTTGGCATTCAGATACCCGCCCTTCTATGTGCCATAATTGGTTTTTCTACCGTAAGTGCAGTGCAGCCTATATGGCAGAGATTTTCCGTTCATCCATTTCTGCTGTAGATAAGGGACAGTGGGAGGCTGCTCAATCTCTAGGACTTCCTCAAAAGCCAATTATTCATCACATCATTTTACCTCAAGCCCTACGTATTGCAGTAGCACCACTTGCAATGTCATTATCGATATGGTTAAGAGTTCCTCATTGGCAGCTATGATTACAGTGCCTGACATTTTCCAAAACGCAAAAATTATTGGTGGGCGTGAGTATGACTACATGTCTATGTATATTCTAATTACCTTTATTTACTGGGTACTTAGTTTCATTTTAGAGCTTCTTCAAGGGCAAGTCGAAAAACGTTTAACGGTATATTAAGAGTAAAACAGACCGAGAAAAGTATCCTGGTCTGTTTATCACAATATTTAGAATTATTTAATATTTCAACCGCTTACATACATATAATTATGATATAAATTAACGATATTCTTTTGAAAGTTTTTTTAGTGATGAAAAAGAAAACAATCGTTGCAACGACCCTATCGACCCTACTTGTATCAACAGCCATCTTGGCTAATGCTGTTAAGGCTGACGAAGTAGAAACTAGTACAGCTATTACAGAACCAAGTACAGAAGTAGTAACCACAGAGGCAACTACCGATATGACATCTACTGCAGCAACAACTGCGTCAAACGAGTCTGCAACACCTCTAGCTAGCTCAACTAACTTCAACAGCTGAAACTAGCGTAGCACCAGTTGCTACGGCCAATGAAACAGCAACTGCAGCTGCAAGCCCAGCAACACCAGCAGTTGTGACAAACGCTAGCGCAAGTGACAATAATGATACTGTAACTATTCTTCACACTAACGACGTTCACGGTCGTATGGTAGAGGGTGACTATAACGGAGTCATTGGCGATGTACTCTTATCAGGTATCGCAAATGACACGCGGTCTAAAGGAACAACCCTTGTCTTTGATTCTGGGGACTCTTTTCAAGGTCTTCCAATTTCAAATAGTTCCAAGGGTGAGGATATGGCCTGCTGTCATGAATGCGGTCGGTTTTGATGCCATGACAGTCGGTAACCATGAGTTTGACTTTGGACTTGATCAATTGCGTCGTTTGAGCAAACAAATCAATTTCCCAATCATCACATCTAACGTCTATGTCAACGGTGTTCGTCTTTTCCAACCATCGACAATCGTTGATAAAACACCTGGTATTGATGGAGATGAAGTAGTAGTTATTGGTGTTATGACACCTGAAACAGCTACTAAAACACACCCACGCAACCTTCCTGGTGTCTCTTTCACTGATCCTATTACTGAAGTTAAGGCTGTGGTCGACCAAGTAGAATCAAACGCTCGTGCCGAAGGTAAAGATTACAAAACTTATATTGTTCTTGCTCATTTGGGTATTGATACTACGACACCAGTAGAATGGCGTGGATCAACTTTGGCAAAAGCTCTTTCAAATTATGCACCACTTAAAGGTAAACGTGTACTTGTTCTAGATGGGCACTCACATACCCTTCATACAGCAACTTACGGAGATAATGTTACTTACAATCAAACAGGTAGCTACCTAAATAATGTTGGCCGTGTTTTGTCACATGGAGTGATTACACATGACGAAGCTAAGAAAAATTACCAAGTTAACCCTACTGTTAAAGCTATGATTGATGACATTCAAGCTAAGTACAAGGCAGAATCTTCTAAAGTTGTCATTGACAATAGTCCTGTAAAACTTAGCGGTGACCGTATGGACGTTCGTGTTCGTGAAACAAACCTCGGTAATGCGGTTGCTGACGCACTTTTGGATTATGGTCAGTCTGACTTTACACACAAATCAAATCTTGCAGTAACTAACGGTGGTGGTCTTCGTGAAACAATTGCTAAGGACAAACCGATTACTAAAGGTGACATTATTGCCGTTCTTCCATTTGGTAACTCTGTTGCTCAAATTCAAGTAACTGGACAAAACATCTATGATATGTTTGTGAAATCACTTGGATCAATTCTCCAAGTTGATGAAAGTGGTAAAAACGTTTTTGACGAAAATGGTCAACCTCTTCTTGAACCTTCAGGTGGCTTCCTTCAAGTCGCTGGAGCTCGTGTATATTATGACACAACTCTTCCAACTGAAAAACGTATCCTATCAATTGACATCTTAGATCCAGAAACTGGTGTCTATAAACCACTCAACACTACTGAAACTTATTATCTAGTAACAAACGATTTCTTGGCTTGCTGGTGGTGATGGCTTCACAATGCTTGGTGGTCCTCGTGAAGAAGGTCCTTCACTCGATACAGTCTTTGCCGATTACTTGACGCATGCAGATCTTACGAAATACGCAGTTATTAATCCTAATTCACGTACAATTTCTATTTCAAGTGCCGATTTTGCTACTTTGAACAAGAAAGAGAATGCAGAAGATACAACGGTTAATCAGTAAATCCTGTTGACTCAACTGTAGCTTCTAAAGTTTCAGAAAAAACGAAACCAGTGGTATCTAAAGTAGTAACAACACCTAACGGTAAAGTCTTCTTCGTTTCAACTTCAAACGAAACTCTTAAGGAAACTGAAAAGTTACTGAAACTCCAAGCCAAACCGAAGAACTTCCAACAACAGGGGATAAAGCTTCACATGCAGGTCTTCTTGGACTGGGCATGTTGCTTACGATGTTTGGACTTAGTGGCAAACACAAAGGTAAAGAGAAAAATTAAATAGCTTCTCTGCATAAATAATAAGAGTTAACCAATGGCTAACTCTTATTTGTTTTCTTGTTGCTATGTGTCTTCCTGTACTGGCTCGGTGTTTGAGCATAATAATGCTTAAATTGGAGGTTAAAGTTTGAAAGGTTGTTAAAACCAACGCTCGTAGAAATTTCTAAAACTGGTTTTACGCTATTACGGAGTTCCTCACAAGCAGCATTCAGTCTATCTTGAATAATAATAAATTCAGTGCAAGAGGTACCTGTATGTTGTTTAAATATGGTCATAAAATGCGTTCTTACTGTACTGTACCCATGAGCTCGGACAATTGTTCAATAGTAAGCGTCTCGACATAATGCTTATTGATGTAATCAATGATTTCCCAAATTTTTTCATTTTACGATAATGATCATCAGAAGTCTTTCTCTCTACCAAACGATAGTAGTAGAAAAGGTAGATGAGTTCCTCCGATTTGGACTTAAGTAAAATCCCGTAGTGTCTCTCTTTTTGTCTAATGATCTTAAAAATTGCAAATAGGTTCCCTTAATTTCAGAATACCCTCATCAGTTGGTTTTAAACATTGTTTGAACTTAAAATTAGAATTTTGTAAGGGTTGAAGATAACGGAGACTAAGAGGATCCACTAGAGATTGTCCTAACATATCTAAATGAAAATGAAGAGTGTTAGTATGGTGCGACTGATTAGCAATAGGATGGACAGAATGGAGTCCATTAGGACGAATTAGAAAGATATCTCCAGCCTGACTATCAAAATAGTCATAATCAATGTGATAGCAGAGCAGTCCCTTCATAGACGTATTAGATTTCAAGTTCTGGGTGCCAATGAAAAGAATGTCAGGTCGTCCATTGTCAACTTTAGTTTCAGTTAGTCTAAAAAAAGAAGATTATCATCAAAATCTATAAAATGTTTAAAATCAGTATCAGTAGTTTGTTGGCCCATCATTAACCTTTCAAAATCATAGGATAGTACCATGACAGCATTTTCTTTTTCGAAAAGCATGACAAAATCATTTTAAGGTATAAATTCATTATATTTAACATAATTATATTTCTGTAATAATTTAATTTAAAATAAAAAGATAGCAATCTATCTTTTTACATAAATTAAGTTATGTCTATTTACCGAGACAGAACTGACTAAAGAGTTGAGTAATAAGCTCATCCGGTGCGGCGTCACCAGTAATTTCTCCAAGAATTTCCCATGTGCGAGTCATATCAACTTGTAATAGGTCAACAGGCATACCTAATTCAAGACCTTGATTAACGGCTTCGAGACTTTCAAGCGCCTTTTCAATGAGTGAGATATGGCGTGCATTTGAAAGATAAGTAGCATCTTTTTCTACTAAGCCAGCATTATCAAAGAAGAGTTGGTTGATACGATCTTCGATTTTGTCAATGTTTTCATTTTTGAGGACTGAAATTGGGATAAGGTCCTCAGGAAGCTCTTCAGTCTGGATAGCTTGTGGAAGGTCCGTCTTATTTAAGAGAATGATTCGGTTGCTATTTTGGCTGATGTCAAGCAGTGTACGGTCTTGGTCGGTAAGTGGTTCAGAGCTATTAAGCACAAGAAGGACCAAATCAGCCTCTTCAAGAGCTTTTTTAGAACGCTCAACACCAATTTTTTCGACCACATCATCTGTGTCACGAATACCAGCGGTATCGATTAACTTAAGAGGAACACCCTTGATATTAATGTATTCTTCAATAACATCACGGGTAGTCCCTTCAATATCAGTGACGATGGCTTTCTCCTCACGTAGGAGATTGTTGAGAAGGCTAGATTTTCCGACATTAGGACGGCCTATGATTGCAGTCGAAAGACCTTCTCGTAGGATTTTTCCTCGTTTAGCAGTTGCAAGAAGATTTTCCAAGAGAGCCTGGAACTCTTGAGTTTTCTCACGGACTAGATTTGTGGTAACTTCTTCAACATCATCATACTCTGGGTAATCAATATTGACTTCGACTTGTGCCAAAGTATTAAGGATTTCTTGGCGTGTGTTGTTAATGAGATTTTTAAGCGAACCATCTAACTGAGAGACGGCAACAGTCATAGCCTTATCAGTTTTGGCACGAATCAAATCCATGACAGCTTCAGCCTGGGTCAAATCTATCCGTCCATTTAAGAAGGCACGTTTGGTAAATTCCCCTGGTTCGGCCATACGAGCACCAGAACGGATCAGGAGTTGAAGGATTTCATTGGTAACTGCGACACCACCATGTGTATTGATTTCTACGACATCCTCACGTGTAAAGGTTTTTGGTGCACGCATAACACTGACCATGACTTCATCAATAATTTCATTATTTTCGACAATATGGCCGTAGTTGATAGTATGAGAATCAACGGTTTCAAGATTTTTACCTTTGAAAACCTTATTAGCAATAGCAATAGCATCGGTCCCAGACAAGCGGACGATACCGATAGCACCTTCACCTAAGGGAGTTGAGATAGCAGTGATAGTATCGAATTCTTTGGTAATTGACATAGTTTTTCCTTTGGATTTTTTTTTACAAGTTTTAAAATGATTTAATTTCATTGTAACTCAAATGAGCAGTAGTAGCAAGGATTGGTTACCTTTAAAGGCAAGAAAAAAGAGCCTGAGCTCTTTTCCTTATTTATGACGTTCAAAATATGATTTAGACTCTTTGAGAATAATTGGTGAAAGGACTAGGAGGGCAATCAAGTTAGGCAATGCCATCAAGCCATTTACGATATCCGCAATTTTCCAAACAACCTCAAGTGTTAGGTAGCCACCAAGAGCGACCATAACTACAAAGATAAGACGATAAAATGAGAGGAATTTGGTAGATTTGAAAATAAATTCGAAACAACGTTCCCCATAATATGACCAACCTAGAATAGTCGTAAAGGCAAACAAGACTAAAGAAAGTGTTAGAGCAAGTTCTCCAAAAGTTCCAAAATAGAAGAGAAGGCCGCTTGTGTCATTGGTGCACCTTCTAAGCTACCAGACCATTGTCCAGTTACGAGAATAGCAAGTCCAGTAAGCGTACAAATGATAATAGTATCGATGAAGGTACCTGTCATAGAAATCAAACCTTGTTCAACAGGCTCTTCAGTCTTGGCAGCAGCAGCAGCAATAGGGGCAGAACCAAGACCTGATTCATTAGAAAATACCCCACGCGCAATACCAAGTCGCATAGCAGCCATGACAGTTGCTCCAGCAAAACCTCCGACAGCAGCTTTACCAGTAAATGCTGATTGGAAAACCATCTCAAGCACAGGGAGCAGCTGATTGAAATTAGCAAAAATGACAATAAGTGCGGCAATGATGTAAAGACCAGCCATAAATGGCACAACTTTTCGGATACTTTTGAAATAGATTGAATACCACCAAAAATTGATAGCAGCAGTAATAAGAGCTAAGATAACACTAACAATTTTTGGTGACCAACCAAAGCTGTTTTGAAGAGATGATGTGATTGAGTTAACTTGCGAGAAGGTACCAATACCCAACCATGCGACAAGAACGCCAGCAAAAGCGAAGAAGTAGGCTAAAGGCTTAGCGATTATTTGCCATTTTCCACTAAAACCGTGTGTGATGTAATACATTGGTCCACCAGAGACATTTCCTTGGTCATCAAGCGTACGGAATTTAATGGCTAAGAGACCTTCAGCATATTTGGTTGCCATACCAAAGAAAGCAGCAATCCACATCCAGAAAAGAGCACCAGGCCCACCAGTCTTAATGGCTGTCGCAACACCAACAATATTACCAGTACCAATAGTTGCAGCAAGTGCTGTGGCAAGGGCTGCAAAACTAGAAATATCACCCTCTCCTTTATCTTCAGCAAAGATAAGTTTAAAGGCTTTAGGCAGACGAATGATTTGCAAAAGTCCAAGACGGATTGTCAGGTAGATACCAGTTCCTACAAGAAGGACAAGAAGGGGAGGTCCCCATACAAAGTCATCAATGGAAGTGAAAAAGTCTAACATGCGTTTAAAATCTCCTTAGACCGAGACGTCAAAAAGAGGTTTGGCTTAACCAGACCTCTGAAAGTACAAAGCTATTACTGAAAGTTAAAAACTTTCAATGCTTTCTGTCCTTTTACCTGAGAGTTTCGGGTCTTATCCCTTGCCCCTTCGGTGTCTTGTCTACAGCATAAGCCGTTTCAAGATCTCTCCAGAAGTCCGTCAATCACCAGTCATCCTGATGACATCACTCGGTTATTATTTTATTACGGTTCCATCATATCGAAAAAACCGAACGCTGTCAACATATAATTTTATTATATACGTAAAAAATCCGAATATTGAGCTTTCAATTTATCGTTATCTATAGTTTTCAATCTCTCAAAAAGCACGTAATGTCATTCCTTTTTATTAAGCTGAGACCCTAGCAAAAACAAACAGATTTTTCACTCAATTATTTTTTTCTATTACGAATAGACTCTGCATTTTCATCTAAAAATGATAAAATAGTAGAGCTTATTTTTGAGAATGGAGAATATGATGAACCCATTATTAACTGGTATGAATGATCAACAAGCCGAAGCAGTCCAAACGACTGAAGGCCCTCTTTTGATTATGGCTGGTGCTGGATCAGGTAAGACTCGTGTCCTTACCCATCGCATTGCCTACCTTATCGACGAAAAAATGATCAATCCTTGGAATATTTTGGCCATTACCTTTACCAATAAGGCTGCCCGTGAAATGCGTGAACGTGCAGTGGCTTTAAATCCCGCAACTTCAGAAACCTTGATTGCGACCTTCCATAGCATGTGTGTACGAATCCTTCGTCGTGAAGCGGATCATATTGGCTACAACAGAAACTTTACTATTGTAGATCCAGGAGAACAACGTACTTTGATGAAACGTATTCTCAAGAATCTGAATTTAGATCCTAAAAAGTGGAATGAACGTGCCATTTTAGGGACCATTTCTAACGCCAAAAATGACCTCTTAGATGAGATAGCTTATGAGCATCAAGCTGGTGACATGTATACGCAAATCGTAGCCAAATGTTACAAGGCCTATCAAGAAGAACTTCGTCGTAGTGAGGCCATGGATTTCGATGATTTGATTATGATGACTCTTCGTCTCTTTGACAAAAATCCCGATGTCCTCGCTTATTATCAGCAACGTTATCAGTACATTCACGTAGATGAGTATCAAGATACCAACCATGCTCAATACCAATTGGTAAAACTCCTAGCTTCACGCTTTAAGAATATCTGTGTCGTGGGTGATGCTGACCAATCAATCTATGGATGGCGTGGAGCTGATATGCAGAACATTCTTGATTTTGAGAAGGATTATCCTGAAGCTAAGGTTGTCCTTCTGGAAGAAAACTACCGTTCAACCAAGAAAATTCTTCAAGCGGCTAACGAAGTCATCAAGAACAACCGCAACCGCCGTCCTAAAAAATCTTTGGACTCAAAATGATGAAGGTGAACAGATTGTTTATTACCGTGCTAACGACGAGCGTGATGAAGCTGTATTCGTAGCTTCAACAATCGATAATATCGTCCGTGAAAAAGTCAAGAATTTCAAAGACTTCGCTGTTCTTTACCGTACCAATGCTCAGTCTCGTACCATTGAGGAAGCCTTGCTCAAGTCTAATATTCCATATACAATGGTTGGTGGGACAAAATTCTACAGCCGTAAAGAGATTCGTGATGTTATTTCTTATTTGAACTTGATTGCCAACACTTCGGATAACATTAGTTTTGAACGTGTCGTCAATGAACCTAAACGTGGAGTTGGGCCTGGCACACTTGAAAAGCTTCGGAACTTTGCCTATGAGCAAAACATGAGTCTCCTAGATGCTTCAGCTAATATCATGTTGTCTCCCATTAAAGGGAAAGCAGCTCAAGGTGTTTACGATTTCGCTAACATGATTCTGAACCTACGTGATCAGTTGGATGGGCTAAGCATTACCGATACTGTAGAAGCTATTTTAGATAAGTCTGGTTATCTGGATGCTCTGTCCATGCAACAAACGCTTGAAAGCCAATCACGCATTGAAAATATCGAAGAGTTCATGTCTGTAACAAAGAATTTCGACGAGACTAATACAGATGGAGCTGAAGATGAGACAGGCATTGACCGTTTAGGCCGTTTCTTGAATGATTTGGCTTTAATTGCTGACACGGACGATGGTGAGGTTGAGGCAGCAGAAGTAACCTTAATGACCCTCCACGCCGCCAAAGGGCTTGAATTCCCAGTTGTCTTCCTAATTGGTATGGAAGAAGGAGTCTTCCCTTTGTCACGTGCTTCAGAAGAGCCAGATGAACTCGAAGAAGAGCGTCGTTTGGCTTACGTAGGTATCACTCGTGCGGAAGAGATTCTTTTCCTTACCAACGCTAATACGCGTACGCTTTTTGGTAAGACTAGCTATAATCGTCCTAGCCGTTTCTTACGTGAAATCTCAGATGATTTATTACAATATCAAGGTCTAGCACGTCCAGCCAATTCATCATTTGGTGTTCGTTTTACAAAGGAAGAGCCGATACAATTTGGTCAGGGCATGAGTTTACAACAAGCGCTTCAGACCAGAAAAGCAAATGCACAGCCGCAAAAACATACTGGCGCTCAGCCATTTTCAAAAGCTACTGGAGGACTACCTTTTAGTAAGGCTTCAGACTCTGGAAACTCAGCTACAGATTGGAAAATCGGAGATATCGCTCACCACAAGAAATGGGGAGATGGTACCGTCCTAGAAGTAACTGGAAGTGGCAAGACACAGGAACTTAAGATAAAATTTCCAGAAGTTGGACTTAAAAAAGTCTTGGCAAGCGTAGCACCTATTGTGAAGAAATAGAAAGGGACCGAAAGGTCCTTTTTATAAGCCCTCCCTATCACATTAATAAAAAATTTCTATTAGACAGCTAGCTTTTCTAGGTGTAGAATGAAGGCAACTTTTGTTTTGGAGGACACCCATATGTCACGAGAATTTTCATTTGAAACCTTACAATTACACGCTGGACAAACACCTGACAAGGAAACAAAATCACGTGCTGTTCCAATTTACCAAACCACTTCATATGTTTTTGACGACGCTCAAGAAGGTGAAGATCTCTTTGCCCTTAGAAAGCCTGGTAATATCTACACACGTATTACTAATCCAACAGTAGCAGTACTTGAAGAACGTATTGCAGCCCTCGAAGGTGGTGTTGGGGCCCTGGCTACGGCATCAGGTATGGCTGCAATCACCTATGCTATCCTTGGTTTGGCACATGCTGGCGATCATGTTGTTGCCGCAACAACCCTCTATGGTGGGACATTCAATCTCTTAAAAGAAACTCTTCCACGCTATGGTATCACAACAACTTTTGTAGATGTTGACAATCCTGAAGAAATTGAAGCTGCTATCAAAGATAATACCAAGCTTGTCTTGATTGAGTCTTTGGGAAATCCGCTTATCAATATTCCTGATTTTGAAAAAATTGCTGAGATTGCTCACAGTCATAAGATTCCGTTGGTTGCTGACAATACTTTTGGAACTCCATATCTCATCAATGTTATCTCCCATGGTGTAGATATCGTGCTTCATTCTGCAACTAAGTTTATCGGTGGACATGGAACAACTATTGGAGGTCTTATCGTCGATTCTGGTAAATTTGACTGGGAAGCTTCAGGCAAATTCCCACAGTTGGTTGACGAGGACCCATCTTACCACAATATCAGCTATACGCGTGATGTTGGTCCAGCAGCATTTGTAACTGCCCTTCGTACACAACTTTTGCGTGACACAGGGGCTGCCTTGGCACCTTTCAATGCTTTCTTGCTCTTGCAAGGACTTGAAACACTTTCACTTCGTGTCGAACGCCACGTCGAAAATACTAAAAAATCGTAGACTTTTTGGAAAATCATCCAAAAGTTGAAAAAGTTAACTATCCTGGATTACCATCAAGTCCTTACTATGATTTGGCACAAAAATACTTCTCTAAAGGACCAGGTTCTATTTTCACTTTCCATGTTAAAGGTGGACAAGACGAAGCACGTACCGTTATAGATAATCTTGAAATCTTCTCAGATTTAGCTAACGTTGCTGATGCAAAATCTTTGGTGGTGCATCCTGCAACAACAACTCACCAACAATTGGCAGAAGCTGATTTACTAGCTTGTGGTGTCACTCCAAATCAAATTCGTATCTCAGTTGGTTTGGAAAACGCAGATGATTTGATTGAAGATTTAAAACTAGCTCTTGATAAAATCTAAGTATTTCAATACAAAATTATTTAGCCAGCTCTTTAGTTGGTTTTTTGTTATACTATCCCTATGAAATTTGTTTTTTGATTTGGATGGAACCCTATGTTTTGATGGTATGACCATGTAAAAAGACCTACAAAAGGTTCTTTTAACTGCACCAACTTATTTTATTGATGATACCTTTAATTATGCTATTCAAAATTCTGAGTAAATCCCTTTTCTTTCAAATGTTGATCCATTAAACAAAGCAAGGATTTTGCCTATTCATGAACTTAATGAGCCCATCAAAGTTGTTATTCCACTTGTAGAGCATGAAGATATACGTGAAGACCTTATCTTTAATCTAAACAAACTGGAATGTTTAGACCTTAGTTATCATGATATCGAAAGGTGTCTTTACATTAATCCTAAAGGTGTGACCAAGGCTAGTACTGTTTTAAACCACTTTGGTAAAGACTTTGTAGCTTTTGGAAATGATCAAAATGATATTTCTCTTTTCAAAAATGCTATATATGGAGTGCAAATTGGTGATTATCCCTACCTAAATAACTTTGCGGATGAGGTTATTCCTGCAATTAATGCAGTTATTGCTGAAAAAATTAGACTACTGTTTGAAAATTCTAAACAAATGCTTAGGCTTATCCCTATATTTACAGTACAATAGTTAAAAAAGTATTTGGAGGACTAACATGCCAACATTTTATTTGGAAAACCAGTTTACAGTAGCTGAAGACAAGCAACTTCAAGTTGGAGATATCTTGCGTGACTTTTAACTTTGACAGCCACAGATTTTGAGTCAAAAAAACACTTTTCAGAATTCGACGGTAAGAAAAAAGTTATCTCTATCGTTCCATCCATTGATACTGGTATCTGTTCAACTCAAACACGTACCTTTAACAAGGAATTGTCAGAACTAGATGATATAGTGGTAATTACTATTTCAGTGGACCTACCATTTGCACAAGCTCGTTGGTGTGGTGCTGAAGGTCTTGAAAATACTATCATGCTTTCTGACTACTATGACAATAGTTTCGGAAAAGAATATGGTGTCCTTATCGAAGAATGGCACTTGTTAGCTCGTGCAGTTTTAGTTGCAGATGCTGACAACAAGATTACCTATGTTGAGTATTTGGACAATATCAATTCAGATCCTAAACTATGAAGCAGCAGTAGCAGCTGTTAAAATGTTTATAATTAAGAGACTTAGGTCATCCTTTTTTTGCCTTTATTACAGATTTTCACTTGCTAAAAGCATTAGCTTCTTGCTATTATTGTATAGCAATAACTCATTACTGATACTAGAATATAAAAAGGAGATCCAATGTCTGAAAAAGAAAGACCTCAACTTATTATCGATTACGAAGCTAATACAGATAAACTCGTTCGTTTAGGAGATGTTGTCGATCAATTTAAAGGAAAAGCCGTTCCTGCTAAGGCAGAACCAGGAGAGTTTGCAGTTATTAACCTATCGGATATGACAAGCAACGGCATTGCCTACGATAACCTAAAGACGTTTTCTGAAGAACGCCGAAAATTATTACGCTTTCTTTTAGAAGATGGTGATGTCCTTATTGCTTCTAAGGGAACGGTTCAGAAAGTTGCTGTTTTCGAAGATCAAGGTAAGCGTGAAGTAGTCGCTTCATCAAACATAACAGTGCTTCGTCCCAAAGAGAAACTTCGTGGTTTCTACATCAAATTCTTTCTTGAAACTGAGATTGGGCGTGCCTATTTAGACTATGCTGATAAGGGTAAGGCTGTCCTAAATTTGTCGACAGCTGACCTCTTGGATATTAAAATTCCTGAGATACCGATTGTTAAGCAAGATTATCAAATTGCTGCTTACTTACGTGGGCGTGCCGATTACCACCGTAAGATGGTTCGTGCAGAGCAGGAGTGGGAAAATATCCAGCAAAACGTTACAGAATCCCTATTTGGGAATTAACAAAGCCAACAAACTAAGATTTGTTGGTCTTTTTTTCATTCACTATAGATTTATCACAACCTGTTGCAACAATCATAAAAGAGCATCCAGAGGTCAAGGAATTACTGATTAATCTTGGTTTCAAGCCCTTGTCCAACCCAGCTATGCTAAATACTGTCGGTAAGGTAACAAGTTTAAAAGCTGGCTCTAAGTTATCAAATATTCCCTTATCTAAAATTAAGCGAACCTTACTGTTCAATGGTTATGATGTCATCGGAGACTAATATAGAAAACAATCGTATTCAAATACTTAAAGAAATTCTCCTTGATTTACATCATGGAGCTAGTCCCGAAAGTGTTCAAGGGCTTTTCAATCAACACTTCAAGGGAGTATCTGCACTTGAAATATCTATGATGGAGCATGAATTGATGGCATCTGAAGATGGGGTTACCTTTGAAGATGTAATGAGTCTCTGTAATGTCCATGCCAACTTATTCAAGGGAGCAATTGCAGATGTCGAAGTATCAGATGCTGATCAAGAAGGTCATCCTGTCTATGTTTTCAAGCAAGAAAATCTAGCCCTACGTTCAGCTATACTTCGTATCCGTCGTATCATAGAAAACATCAGTAAACCTGAAAATGAGCCCTTTAAATCTGATTTATTAAACGGTCTTAAGCATCAGATGACTTTACTTGGGCAATTCCATAATCATTATACGCGTAAAGAAAAGCTTTTCTTTCCCATTATGGAGCGTTATGGTCACGATTCACCTCCAAAGGTTATGTGGGGAGTAGATGACGATATCCGAAAACTCTTTCGAGATGCAGAATCTAAACTCCAAGAACTTTCGAACTCTGATGCTGATATTGAAGAATTCTCAAAAGCATTCGAAACATTTTCGGAAGAATTTGAAGCTATGATCTTCAAAGAAGAGGCTATCTTACTTATGATTCTGCTTGAAACCTCCACACAGGATGATTGGCTTTCAATTGCCGAGGAAAGCGATGCCTATGGCTATGCAATTATAAAAAAAAACAGGCTAGGACAAGGACTGAGGAAAATACCGAAAATACTCGAAATCATCGACACTCCTGAGGGTCAATTCACTATCACCTTCACGCCAAAACCAAAAAAAAATCTGTCGCAAACAGAGAAACCACTCAGCCATTTGGTAATGGTTACCTTTCTGTTGAACAGGCTAATCTCATTCTTAATCATCTCCCTTTGGAAATCACTTTTGTTAATAAAGATGATGTTTTCCAATACTACAATGATAATGTCCCGGCAGATGAGATGGTCTTTAAACGAACACCTAGCTAAATTGGACGAAATGTTGAACTTTGTCATCCACCAAAAGTACTTGATAAGGTCAAGAAAATCTTTAACTTACTCAGAAGTGGGGAACGTGACCAAGTTCCAATGTGGTTCAAGTCTGAACGTTTAGGAAAATTCGTCTATGTAACTTATGCTGCTGTCAGGGATGACCAGGGGGATTTTCAAGGTGTCTTAGAGTATGTGCAAGATATTCAGCCTTTCTTTGAATTGGAAAGTGATCTAAATAGAGATATCGATTAAAATGAACAAGTAGTCCTGTGATTTCTTCTCATTATAAAAGTTAGGAGGTTAGAGATGTTGTTCTCTGCCTCTTTATGTTTCTACCTAGCTCTTTAGGATTGCTTTTGATATAATTAAAAGTATGATTTCAGGAATTATTAATCTAAAAAAAGAGGCTGGAATGACCAGTCATGATGCTGTTTTTAAACTACGCAAAATATTACATGAGAAAAAAATTGGGCACGGCGGAACTCTTGATCCAGATGTTACTGGTGTTCTACCTATAGCAGTTGGAAAAGCTACTCGTGTTATTGAATACATGACTGAAGCGGGTAAAGTCTATGAAGGCGAAATCACCATTGGATTTTCGACAACTACCGAAGATGCTAGTGGAGAAGTCGTCCAAACAACTCCAATAACAGAGCTAGATGGAGCAACTGTCGATCAGGCGATGGCTAGTTTTGAGGGAGAAATCACACAAATTCCTCCTATGTATTCAGCGGTTAAGATCAACGGAAAGAAACTTTATGAGTACGCCCGAGCTGGAGAAGAAGTTGAACGTCCTCAACGTCAGGTAAAAATTACCGAGTTTGTCCGAACCTCACCTATTGAGCTAGAAAACGGTACTGCAAGATTCACCTTCCGTGTTGCTTGTAGTAAAGGAACTTATGTCCGCACCTTATCTGTTGATTTGGGTGTAAAACTAGGCTTTGCTAGTCATATGTCTGCTCTGCGTCGAACAGCTTCTGCAGGTTTAACATTAGATTCATCCCTAAGCTTGTCACAAATTTCTGAAATGGTAGAAGCAGGAGACCAGTCCTTCCTACTCCCTATCGAATTTGGCGTTCAGGACCTGCCAGCCGTACAAGTCACTGAAGATGATGCCAAAGAAATCTCATTTGGTCGCTTTATTTCAATTAATAGCCAAGAGCCTTTGGTTGCTGCCTTTTTGGGCGACAAAGTTCTAGCTATTATGGAAAAGCGAGGTCAAGTCTATAAACCTAGAAAAGTATTAAGTCAATGAAAGTAACGCCGATAAACGATTATAAAGATATCCATCAGGATAAGGAAACCGTCTTGGTCTTAGGGTATTTCGATGCTCTTCATCGTGGTCACAAGGTCCTTTTTGATAAGGCACGCCAGATTGCTGATGAAAAACAGCTTGAAGTAGCTGTCTTTACCTTTAACGAGAGCCCTCAACTGACTTTCCAACGCTATACGGATGATCTCCTTCTGCATATCACAGCACCTCAGAGACGTTGTGATCTTTTTAAAGCCTATGGCACAGATCAGCTTTACTTAACAGATTTTAATAGTGATTTTGCTCGAACAAGTTCTGACGACTTCATTACACGTTATATTAACCGTCTAAAAGCTCAAGAGATTGTAGTTGGGTTCGACTATAAATTCGGACACCATCGCACTGATACGGACTATTTAGACCGTAATTTTTCTGGTACTGTTCATGTCATTGAGGAACAGCAAAGTGGTGGCGAAAAGATTTCATCAACGCGTGTTCGTCAATTAATCCGAGAAGGCAATGTGAAAGAGGCCAATAATCTCTTAGGACATGAATTCTCTACGCGAGGGATCGTGGTACATGGTGATGCGCGTGGTCGGACTATTGGTTTTCCAACAGCAAATCTAGCACCTATCGATAGGACTATTCTACCAGCAGATGGTGTCTATGTCACGGATGTCGTAATTGATGGTAAGCGCTATCGTTCCATGACTAGTCTAGGAAAAAATGTCACTTTTGGTGGTACAGAGTTACGTCTTGAAGCCAATATCTTTGATTTTGAAGGTGATATATATGGAAAAACAATCGAAGTCTTCTGGTTAGATTATATCCGTGATATGATAAAATTCAATAATATAGACGAGCTATGTGACCAACTGAAAGCGGATAAAAAAATTGCGGAAAAACTTTAAGAAAGCGTAGCCAAAACTAAGAAAATAATGTATAATATTTTTGGAAAGTTAATGTGAAAGGGGTGTTTGCATGGTAACTTTATTTTTATCACCTAGCTGCACCAGCTGTAGAAAGGCACGAGCATGGTTGATCAATCATGAAGTTGCTTTTGACGAACGCAATATCATCACGAGCCCATTAACTCACGATGAATTGATGAATATTTTGTCTCATACGGAAAATGGTACTGAAGATATCATTTCAACTCGTTCTAAAGTCTTTCAGAAGTTGAATATTGATGTGGATAATTTGACAATTGAGGAGCTCATTCAATTGATTTCTGAATATCCAAATCTTCTTCGTCGACCAATCATTATGGATAACAAACATATGCAAATCGGTTTTAACGAAGATGAGATTCGTGCCTTTTTGCCTCGTGACTATAGAAAGCAAGAATTGCGTCAAGCGACTATTAGTGCTGAAATTAAGGGTAATAATGACTAAAGGAAATTATTCCTACCCACTCGATCCATCATGGAGCACTGAGGAAATTACCACAGTGCTTCATTTTTTGAGTCAGGTAGAAAAAGCATATGAGAGTAAGGTTGACCGTGATCAGCTCTTGGAGGCTTATAAGGCGTTTAAAACAGTTGTTCCAGGAAAAGCATCTGAAAAGCAACTAGACAAGGCCTTCCAAGAAGCAAGCGGTTTTTCAACCTACCAAGCTGTCAGAGCTGCTAAAGCAAAAGAAAAAGGATTTGTAACACTTGGAAAATAAACTTGTTTTTGCTAAAGAAATCATCAAGGAAGCTGGGGCGTTTATTAAAAAAAGTTTGAGTAAAACAATCACGGTAGAGGAAAAGTCTGCTTTTGATGATTTAGTAACTAATATTGATAAAGAAACGCAAGATTTACTGGTAGCACGCATTAAATCAGCTTTCCCAACAGACAATATTTTGGCTGAAGAAAATGACATGGTTCATAATATCAAAGATGGAAACGTCTGGGTCTTGGATCCTATTGATGGGACAGTCAATTTTATCGTCCAACAGGATAATTTCTGTGTCATGATTGCCTATTACGAAAAGGGACAGGGAAAATTTGGCCTAATATACAACGTTATGGCTGATCAGCTTTTCTATGGTGGGGGTCAGTTTGACGTATACTGCAACGATAAATTGCTTTCACCATATAAGAGACGTCCTCTGGATCGTTGTCTAGTAGGTAGTAACGCTGCTATGTACGCTAAAAATTACCATGGTATAAAAGGATTCATTGACAAAACTTTGGGTGTTCGAGTGTATGGTGGTGCTGGTCTAAGTATGTCCAAGGTCCTTTCTGGTCAAATTTTAGCTTACTTTTCAGTTATTTACCCATGGGATTATGCTGCAGCAAGTATTATGGGAAAAAAATTGGACTACCAACTTGAAACCATTACTGGAGAGCTACTTGATTATTCTAGTCGCCAAGCTGTGATGCTTGTTCCTAAAGATAGACTTGAAGAAATCAGAGATATTCTTAACTCAGAAAATTAACTTTAAAAATATATACTATTCTGGACAAATCAGAATAGCAAGTTCTCTTGGGTGGTCCAGTTTTTTGATAGAAAGGAAACTATGAAATTTCCATCAGATTTTATAGAAAAATATAAAGACTTACTTGGTGCTGAAGCGGAGGAATTCTTTACATCTTTTGATCAAGAAGCCGTGTCTGCCTACCGCATTAACCCTCTTAAAAAGCAGCAGAAGGACTATCCTGATCCTATTCCTGGAACACCTTGGGGCTATTACGGTAAAATTTCAGGAAAATCTTCTGACCACGCGACTGGTTTAGTTTATTCTCAAGAACCAGCTGCTCAAATGGTTGCTCAAGTGGCAGCTCCGGCCAAGGGAAGTCGAGTCTTAGACTTGGCAGCTGCTCCAGGTGGAAAATCTACTCATCTTCTAAGCTACTTAGACAATACAGGACTGCTCGTCAGCAATGAAATCAATCCAAAGCGTAGCAAAATTCTGGTTGAAAATATAGAACGTTTTGGGGCTAGAAATGTTGTTGTGACTAACACGTCAGCGGATAAACTAGCCAAAGTTTTCAAAAATTACTTTGATACGATTGTCTTTGATGGACCCTGTTCTGGTGAAGGAATGTTCCGCAAGGATCCTGAAGCAATCCAATATTGGCACAAGGATTATCCTAGTGAACTGGCACAATTGCAGAAGGATATTCTGTCAGACGGATTGAAGATGCTCGCTCCTGGTGGACAATTGATCTACTCAACCTGCACCTGGTCTCCTGAGGAAAATGAAGGTGTTGTTGCTTGGATTTTAGAGAATTACCCTGACCTTGAATTGGTGGCAATCCCCTAAATTGAACGGGATGAGCGATGGGATTGATTTTCCAGAAACAGCTCGAATGTATCCACACCATTTCAAGGGGGAGGGTCAGTTTGTGGCAAAATTCCAGGATAAGCGCATGCCTGAGCAGTCATGCATCAAAGAGGGGAAAACAAACCTCAATAAGGAGCAAAAACAGCTCTGGGATGATTTTGTTAAAAAACACCTTAAGCTACCTCTAGACGGTTTACTACAAGTCTTTGGCGACAACCTCTATCTACTTCCTAGGGGACTACCAGATCTTTCCAAAGTTAAAATCGCACGCAATGGCTTGCATCTTGGCATCTTCAAGAAAAAACGTTTTGAGCCAAGTTTTGCACTTGGAATTGCTTTAACATCGGATGAAGTAGTCTCAAGTATAGAGTTAACTCAAGAACAATTTGCACAGTATGCCTCTGGTAATGTGGTTACACTTGACCAAACGTTAGAAAACGGTTGGTATCAACTTTTGGTAGATGGTAATGGATTTGGCTTTGCTAAGGTTATTGGAAATACTTTAAAAAACTACTATCCTAAGGGGTTAAGATTCCATATTTGAAGCCTGTAATAAAACTTTAACATGACATAATTAACCTAGACTTGGTATAATTAATTTAATGTCTTTTAACAGTATATATTGAAGGCATTGGTTAAATTTTGTGACAACATATCGGAGGATAGAAATGAAAAAAACAAAAGGCCTTGCAGTGATTTTATCACTGGCAATGGCCATGCTAGTCTTAACTGGTTGTGCCTCTTGGATTGACCGTGGTCAGTCCATTACAGCAGTTGGTTCTACGGCTCTTCAACCCTTAGTAGAAGCAGCATCATATGGTTTTGCTGAAAAAAAATCCTGAAATTGTGGTTAACGTCCAAGGGGGCGGTTCTGGTACTGGACTTTCCCAAGTGCAATCAGGTGCTGTTGAAATTGGGAATAGTGACCTTTTCGCTGAGGAAAAATCTGGAATCGATGCCAGTAAGCTCGTAGACTTTCAAGTTGCAGTTGCAGGTATTGCAGTTATCACTAATCAGAAAGTATCCGTTGATAATTTGACAACAGAACAACTTCGTAAAATCTTCACTGGAAAAATCACAAACTGGAAACAGCTTGGTGGACAGGATTTGGAAATTACTATCGTTAACCGCGCAGCTAGCTCAGGAACACGCGTAACTTTCGATGCTGTGATTATGGATGGCAAATCACCAATCCGTACCCAGGAGCAAGATTCTAACGGAATGGTTAAGTCAATTGTCGCTCAGACACCAGGTGCTATTTCATACCTATCATTTGCTTACCTTGATGATTCAGTTAAAACATTGAAACTAAATGGATTTGAACCTAATGCGAAAAATGTTGCGACTAACGATTGGCCTATTTGGTCCTACGAGCATATGTATACTAAAGGGAAACCTAATAGCTACACCAAACAATTCTTAGACTACATGATTAGTGACGAGGTTCAAGAAAATATCGTTAAAAAAATGGGATACATTCCAATTCATACTATGAAAGTTACTAAGGATGCTGACGGCAAGGTTACAAAGAAGAGTGAGGAGTAATCATGAAAAATGAAAAATTGATGAAACAATTAACTTCACCCTCTAAAAATTCACGCCTTGAGAAATTTGGTAAAACAATCACTTTCCTTTGCTTGGCCTTGATTGTTTTCATCGTAGCATTGATTTTACTTTTCGTTGCTCAAAAAGGCTTGGCGACTTTCTTTGTTAATAAAGTCAGCTTAGTCGAGTTTCTCTTTAGTGGCGATTGGTCACCGTCTGAAGGCAAATTCGGGGCTCTGCCAATGATTATAGGGTCATTTTTGGTTACCTTACTTTCAGCCTTGATTGCAACGCCATTTGCCATTGGTGCTGCTATCTTTATGACTGAGATTTCTCCTAAGGGAGCTAAATTCCTACAACCCGCTATTGAACTCTTAGTAGGAATTCCATCTGTTGTTTACGGATTCATTGGTCTGCAAGTCGTGGTTCCATTTGTTCGCTTCATTTTTGGTGGAACAGGTTTTGGTATCCTTTCAGGTACCTTTGTCTTATTCGTCATGATTCTACCAACCGTAACCTTTATGACAACAGATGCACTTCGTGCAGTGCCACGTCATTATCGTGAAGCTAGTCTTGCCATGGGAGCTACTCGCTGGCAAACAATTTGGCGTGTGACACTTAATGCGGCTAAACCGGGTATTTTCACTGCCGTTATCTTTGGTATGGCCCGTGCCTTTGGTGAGGCTCTTGCCGTTCAGATGGTTGTTGGAAATTCCGCAGTTATTCCTACGTCTTTAACGACACCAGCAGCAACGTTGACCTCTGTATTGACTATGGGAATCGGAAATACAGTCATGGGAACTGTTTCAAATAATGTCCTTTGGTCACTTGCCTTGGTGCTCTTATTGATGAGTCTTGGTTTCAATATGTTGGTGAAATTTATCACTCGTGAGAGAAAGAGAAATTATGAACGCTAAAAAAGTCGATAAAATTGCTATCAGCACGCTCTATGTGATTGCTGGCATTATTGTAACAATCCTAGCAGCCCTGATTCTCTATATCTTGGTTCGCGGGATTCCACACATCAGTTGGTCATTCCTGACTAGTATGTCATCATCTCACAAAGCTGGCGGAGGAATTGGAGTTCAACTATACAATTCATTATTTTTGTTGGTTATTACTTTAATTATTTCTGTTCCTCTTTCAATGGGAGCTGGTATCTTCCTATCAGAATATGCCAAAAAAGGCCGGCTCAGCAACTTTGTCCGTACCTGTATTGAAATCCTTTCATCACTGCCTTCAGTGGTGGTCGGACTCTTTGGTTATTTAATTTTTGTTGTACAATTCCAGTACGGATTTTCAATCCTTTCAGGTGCCTTGGCATTGACTGTCTTTAACTTGCCTCAAATGACTCGTACCGTTGAAGATAGTTTACGCACAGTTCACCACACTCAACGCGAAGCTGGACTTGCCTTAGGCTTGTCTAGATGGGAAACTATATGTCACGTTGTCATTCCTGAAGCTTTGCCTGGTATTGTGACTGGAATAGTACTTTCCTCTGGAC
>ENA-OQDC01000555-OQDC01000555.1-human-gut-metagenome-genome-assembly--contig:-NODE-555-length-25274-cov-5.687796_pt1 | contig 25274 bp, 31 predicted proteins | sample MGYA00242770_ERZ504601 | MGnify/ENA primary metagenome ERZ504601 (study PRJEB26092, sample SAMD00036305) | human gut metagenome | host: Homo sapiens | study: EMG produced TPA metagenomics assembly of...
ATTTTTGCATAAAAGAAAGTGAGAATACCTATGGTAACAGCAGTCTATCCGGGAAGTTTTGATCCGGCAACCTATGGTCATCTGGATGTTATCCGACGTGCAAGCGTCTCCTTTGACAGAGTTGTAGTCGGATGTTTTGCAGAATTCTGCAAAAAGTCCGTTGTTTTCTGTAGAAGAACGTGTTAATATATTGGAAAAGGCAACAAAGGACATTCCTAATGTGGTAATCAGACCATTTGACGGGCTTTCTGTGAATTTTGCCAGAGAGAATCATGCGCAGGTAATCGTACGCGGTCTTCGCGCAGTTACTGATTTTGAGTATGAACTTCAAATGGCACAGACCAATCGTGTTCTGGCTCCGGATGTTGATACTGTATTCCTTACCACTACATTGGAGTACGCTTATGTCAGCTCCACCATCATGAAAGAAGTTGCCCGTTTCGGTGGTGATCTATCCAGTTTTGCACCGCCGGAGATCATACAGGCATTATGTAAAAAAATGCAGGAAGAGAAAGAAAAAAACAAGGAGAATATACTATGAGCAGCAGAATCGAACAGATTATTGACGAAATTGATGAATTTATAGAAAGCTGTAAATTTCAGCCATTGTCCGCAACCAAAATTATTGTAAATAAAGAAGAGATTGAAGAACTTTTAAGAGAACTTCGTCTCAAAACACCTGATGAAATCAAACGTTATCAGAAGATCATCAGTAATAAGGATGCAATCCTTGAAGACGCTCAGTCCAAAGCAGATGCTATTATCGCAGATGCTCAGGCCAAAGCACAGGAACTCGTTACACAGCATGAGATCATGCAGAAAGCATATGCTCAGGCTAATGATACAATTAACGCAGCTAATAAACAGGCACAGGAAATCCTTGATTCCGCTACACAGGATGCAAACAGCATTCGTTTAAGTGCTATCACATACACTGATGACATGATGGCAAATATCGGTTCCGTCCTGAATCAGACTCTTGAAGACGCAGGTGGTAAATACAAAGGATTTATCGATGCTCTCCAGAGTTGTCTTGATGTTGTTAATCATAACCGTCAGGAACTTGCTCCTCAGACAGCACAGGCAGCAGCTATGACCGGATCTTATCATGAAGAACCGGCAGACGCACCGGAAGAAGACAGTCTGTTAGATGATCTTGGAGAAGAATAAGGCGAATAACACGGTTGTAATTCCATTCAGAAGTTTTGCTGTTATATAAGGAAGCATTGATAGTTTCCGTGTAACCAGGCTTCTTGTCTGAAATGTTATACAGATTCCGCCAAAAGCTGTCAGAAATAATGTCAACAGATATTTCCATTGCATATGAATATTGGCATTTTGAAGACGGCAAAGTCCTGTTGTCAGTTCCAATATACCGGATAATGTATATCCGATGAGATTTTTCATATTCCAAAAATGACTGATACAGGCAGACAGAATGGAAAACATAAGAATGTATCCGCCCAGGCGGGTAACTGTTTCAAACCCATTCATAATGGAGACATCCAGAAAAGCTCCTGATGAGCTTGAGACGGGTGTCTTTTTTTTCTTATCTGCTGATAAAAACTGGATTTTATTTCGATAAACTACAAATCGAAATAAAAGCATAATTGTAAGATCAGACAATGCAAATATTCCAAACACTGTTCGTGCAGGAATCTGATCTTTGAGACAGATATGACACAGATATGTACGTACAAACACAGGGCTTGCATGATTTGTAAATGTAAGAAGATATTTTGCCTCTGACTCACTGATCTGATGATTTTCATACAGATCGGATGTTATTTTGGCACCAACCGGATAGCCGCAGAGTGCTCCGACAATGACTGCATAAGCACCTGCTGCTGAGACACCCAGTACTTTATTCCAGATCACTTCCACAGGCTGCAGTAGTTTTCCTGCCATATTTGTATGAATCAATATTCCTGTCAATATCAGAAATGGCAGCAAAACAGGCAGAAGAACATTCAACCACAATTGCATCCCTTCTTTTGAAGCTGCAAGTGCTTCCTGTGGATACAACAACTAAAAAACATATTTGTGAAATACTGAAAACGGTATAAAATATTTTTCTCATAAATACAGCTTTTTATATTTTTATTCTTTACTTTATGCTGCATATCAGACAGATATGTCGATAAAATAAATATACACGCAACAATTCATTAATGGAGGAAATCAATATGAGAGTATTAGAAAACTGCGAACCAAAGCAGGTATTTTATTATTTTGAGGAAATCTGCAAAATCCCACACGGTTCCAGAAACACCAAACAGATCAGCGATTATCTGGTAGCTTTTGCAAAAGAACATGGTTTTGACTACGTGCAGGATGAAATGAACAATGTAATCATTTATAAACCAGCAACACCCGGCTATGAGAATGCACCAACTGTTATTCTGCAAGGTCATATGGACATGGTTTGCGAGAAAAGGCCCGATGTACAGCATGACTTCGAAAAAGACGGACTGAATCTTTCTGTAAAAGATGGATATGTCACAGCCAACGGAACTACTCTTGGTGGTGATGACGGTATTGCAGTAGCGTATGCACTGGCACTTCTTGACAGTACAGATCTGCCACATCCGGCACTGGAAGTGCTGATCACTGTAGATGAAGAAATCGGTCTTCTTGGTGCTGTAGGGCTTGACTGCAGTGTACTCAAGGGTAAACGTATGATCAATATGGACTCAGAAGCAGAGGGCAGCCTCTGGATCAGTTGTGCCGGTGGACTTTCTGCTGTCAGCCATATCCCGGTTGCACGCGTAGACGCAGAAGGAGAAAAACTTCAGATAAAAGTATGCGGCCTGATGGGTGGTCATTCCGGTTCTGAGATTGACAAAAAACGAGCAAATGCCAATGTAGTCATGGGGCGTTTTCTGTATGGACTCAAAAGAGAAGCAGATTATGAGATTATTTCCATGACTGGTGGACAGAAAGATAATGCCATTACACGAGAAGCAGTCTGCGATATTCTTGTATCCAAAGAAGAAATGGATGCCGTCAAAGCATATGCCTCCAAGGTTGAAAAAGGTCTTCGCGAAGAATATAACGGAAGTGATAAGGGTATTTCTATCCAAATCACAGAAGCAGGCCATGAATCTGCAAAAGTCCTTCACCCGACAAGCCGTGAAAAAGTTCTGTTCTATCTGATGGAGGTTCCTTTCGGTATCCAGAAAATGAGTGCAAATATCGAAGGCCTTGTAGAAACCTCTACCAATATTGGTATTGTATCTCTCTCTGAAGATGAATTTTTTGCAAGTTCAGGTGTCAGAAGTTCCGTAGAAGCAGCACGCAATGCTCTTTCCGATAAGATTCAGTATCTGACAGAATTCCTTGGCGGAGAATATGAAATTCAGGGTGCTTACCCTGCATGGGAGTATCGCAAAGAATCTCCACTTCGCGACAAAATGGTTGAAGTATATGAAACCATGTACGGTCAGAAACCAGAAGTTGTAGCTATTCATGCCGGTCTTGAATGTGGTCTGTTTTATAAAAAAATCGATGGCCTTGACTGTGTATCTCTCGGACCGGATATGAAAGACATCCATACTTCCGAAGAAGTGCTTGACATTGCTTCTACAGAACGTGTATGGAAATATCTTGTAAAAGTTCTTGAAGAGTTAAAAGACTGAGCTTAAGCAGTCAAAATTCTATTATAAATTCAATTACTCAAAAAGGCTTCGCAGATATGCGGAGTCTTTTTTGCATATAATAATCTGAAAACCACTCAGAAAGTATAACATCTATGTCACGTTCTTCTTTTTTCTTTGTATTTTTCATTCTGATACTGTCTAACAGCATACTGTCCTACATTTCATTCAGTCGAAGCACTGTCTCTGTTCTAAAAAAAGACTGTGCCGCCTCTGCTGAGTTCCGACAACAGAATCTGTCCCCGGAACTTTATCGTCAATTGACAGAATCCGGTCTTTATCCTTCAGACTGGTGTGATCTTCTTACCACAACCATGTTAAACAGTCATTTTCATCCTCAACATATTTCTCCTGATAATACCTTTTATCTGTTGTACAAAAAAAGCTGCTATCTGCAGCTAAAAAATTATTATGAAGCAATCTGGGGAAATCTGCAGTATTTTCCTGTTGCCTCTGATGACATCAGCTATGAAGACAGTTGGATGGACTCACGTACATACGGTGGAAATCGCCATCATGAAGGAACCGATCTCTTTGGTCCCGTCAGTCAATCCGGCTATTATCCCATCATCAGCATCACAGACGGCATTGTTGAACAAAAAGGCTGGCTGCCTCTTGGCGGATACCGAATTGGTATCCGTTCTGACTCTGGCGGATATTTTTATTATGCGCATCTTTCCTCCTATGAGGAAGATTTTACTCCCGGTGATAGAGTGCAGGCTGGAGAAATTCTTGGTTTCATGGGAAATACCGGATATGGACAGGAGGGCACTTCCGAAAGGTTTCCGGTGCACCTTCACCTTGGCATCTATATCACCACCCCAGAAGGACAGGATATCAGCGTAAATCCATACCATGTTTTACAATGTCTCCGAAAAAAAATCAGAAAGTATACATATTACTAACAAAAATTGTACAAATTGTGTTATACTGTATGGGAAGTTTTGTCTTTTCGTATTTCAGGTCTTAACTTCAAAGCAACAATCCTGCAAGGAGCGATATTTATGGAAATACAGTTATGGAGAAGTATTTTATGTCCATATGAACTTGCTGTCAAAGAACTGATGGTAAAGTTTGAACATATTATAGATGAACACAAGCAAAATGACCTGTATTCCCCGATTGAACAGGTCAGTGGGCGTGTCAAGAGTCTTCCAAGTATCCTGGAGAAAATGCAGCGCAAACATATCCCCATGGAAAAGATGGAAGAAGAGATTGAAGACATTGCCGGTATCCGCATCATCTGTCAGTTTGAAGAAGATATTGATACCGTAGCCTCTATTATCCGTAGCCGCAGTGATATGACCATCAAAAGTGAAAAAAACTATCTGAAACATATCAAGCAGAGCGGTTACCGGAGTTATCATCTGATCATTTATTATACTGTAGATACGATCAATGGGCCAAAACGCCTTCAGGCCGAAATTCAGATTCGTACAATGGCTATGAACTTCTGGGCTACGATCGAACATTCTCTGCAGTATAAGTACAAAGGCGAGATGCCTTTACATGTAGCCGAGCGACTGAGCAACGCAGCTGATGCAATCATTGCACTGGACCGTGAAATGTCATCTGTTCGTGATGAGATTATGGATGCGCAGAATTCTTCACAGACACAGTCCAATCTGGTAAAAGACATTTTGCTCAGCATTGAAAACCTGTACAAGATTTCCAATAAAAGAGAAGTTGAAAAAATCCAGGATGAATTTCTACGGGTATTCCGCACAAAAGATCTTCAGCAGCTTGCCCGTTTTCATCGTCAGCTCGACATTATTGCGGAGGGTTATAGAGCCCAGTCCGTTTCATTTTAGGAGTATATAATGCAAAACTTTTTACCCGTAACAAAGCAGGAAATGCAGCAGCGCGGATGGGATCAGGTCGATTTTGTATATCTCACAGGAGATGCCTATGTAGATCATCCTTCTTTCGGTTCTGCCATTATCAGCCGTCTCCTTGAGAGTCGTGGATACCGTGTGGGAATCATCCCACAGCCGGACTGGCGTCATAAAGAAAGCATTCAGACTTTTGGTGAACCGCGCCTTGGTTTCCTTGTAACAGCCGGAAATATGGATTCCATGGTCAATCATTACACAGTCTCAAGGAAACATCGCCAGAAAGATTCTTATTCTCCGGGCGGCGAGATGGGACTTCGGCCGGATATGCCAACGGTCGTATACAGCAACCTGATTCGTCAGACATATAAACATACTCCAATTATCCTTGGCGGTATTGAGGCAAGCCTCAGACGTCTTGCTCATTACGATTACTGGGATAACCGCGTGCGTAGAAGTGTCCTTATGGATTCCGGTGCGGATCTGATTTCTTACGGAATGGGAGAGCATTCAATTCTTCAAATTGCCGAAGCACTACAGAGTGGACTGCCAGTTGAAGAGATCACTTACATTCCTGGTACTGTGTACAAGTGCAAAGATCTGTCCCGTGCATTCGAACCAATCGTTCTCCCTTCCTATGAGGAAGTTTCGTCTAACAAACACACTTATGCTGACAGTTTCGCAGTTCAATACCGTAATACAGATCCTTTTACCGCCAAACCACTTGCTGAGAGTTATGGAACCAGAGGCTATATTATTCAGAATCCTCCGGCACATCCGCTTTCACAGCAGGAAATGGATGATGTCTATGATCTGCCATATACTGACACCTGGCATCCGATGTATAATGCCAAAGGCGGTATTCCGGCACTGGAGGAAATTAAATTCAGTCTCACCAGCAACCGTGGCTGTTTCGGTGGATGTAATTTCTGTGCACTGACATTTCATCAGGGCAGAATCCTTCAGACCCGAAGCCATGAATCGATTCTGAAAGAAGCCATCAAAATGACAAAGGATCCTGATTTTAAGGGTTATATTCATGATGTAGGCGGTCCGACCGCAGATTTCAGACAACCATCCTGTCAGAAACAGCTGACAAAAGGAGTCTGTCAGAATCGCCAGTGTCTTTTTCCGAAGCCATGTGGAAACCTTCAGGTAGATCACACAGACTATGTTTCCCTTCTTCGAAAACTGCGCAAAGTACCCGGTGTCAAAAAAGTCTTTATCCGTTCTGGTGTACGTTTTGATTATGTTGTCGCAGATAAAAGTCCTGTATTTATGCAGGAACTGGTCAAATATCATATCAGTGGACAGCTTCGTGTTGCACCGGAACATGTTTCAGACCAGGTACTTCACTATATGGGTAAACCATCTCATCAGATCTATCAGACGTTTCTCAGAGAATATGACAAAGCAAATGAAGCTACCGGCAAGAAACAGTATGCTGTTCCATACTTTATGTCTTCTCATCCAGGATGTACGATCAAAGATGCCGTAAAACTCGCTGAATATGTGCGTGATCTTGGCTTCACCCCGGAACAGGTGCAGGACTTTTATCCAACACCATCCACACTTTCTACCTGTATGTATTATACCGGTATCAATCCACTGGACGGAAAATCGGTTTATGTACCGAAAGATCCTCATGAAAAAGCGATACAACGTGCGTTGATGCAGTACAAGAATCCAGCCAACCGTAAGCTGGTTCTGGAAGGACTGCAGCGTGCCGGACGCATGGATCTGGTCGGTTTTGGTCCGAAATGCCTAATTCGTCCGGAAAAGAAAAACAGTTTTTCTCCAGGAAACAAAAACTCTGGTTCATCACGCAGACCAGCTCACAGAACCACCATCCGCAATACACATAAGAAAAAAACGAAGAAATAAAACATTTAAAGGAGCATTACATGAGTAAAACAAAAAAACGTAATTCTTCCAGAAAGGGAGATTATGGATATCTTGCCTCCGAAAAGAAACGGCGGATTCTTATTACAGCTGTTTTATTTGCAGTACCTTTGCTGATTTTTTTCTCAGCAATGCTATATTTTCATACAAGACTGACTATCTGGACTGTGATAGCTGTTGTCGGCTGCCTTCCAGCCTGCAAATCTCTGGTCAGCCTGATCATGATCTTTCGCGCCAGACAAGTAGAAACATCTGTATACCGTAGGATTCATGAACATGCCGGCGAACTTACCATGTCTTATGAAATGTACATGACTTTCTATGAGAAAAGTGCAAACATTGACGCATTTGCAATTTGTGGAAACACTGTTGTCGGATATAGCAGTGATCCTAAAATTGACGTAACTTTCATGGAGCGAGAATGTCAGAAGATTCTCAGAGGAAACAGTTTCAAAGCAACCGTCAAGATTTTTACCCGACTGGATCCGTTTCTGGAACGTCTTGATTCCATGAATGCACACAAAGAATCTCTGGAGGAGGGAATTAAATTCCGCCCGGACGAAAAATATCCGGAACTTTCCAGAAATGAACTGATCAAACACACTATTCTGGCAATCTGTCTGTAAAGGAGCTTTATGAAAGAATTCCAAATCACCGAAAACGAGGCCGGACAGCGCTTTGACAAATATCTTGCAAAACTACTCCGGAATGCACCCAAAAGCTTTTTTATAAAATGCTTCGCAAAAAAAACATCACATTAAATGGCAGAAAAGCGACTGGAAACGAAAAGCTCAACACCGGAGACCAGATCAGACTGTTTCTCAGTGATGAAACTTTTTCAAAATTCAGTCAGCAGGAACAGACAGCAAGGGCCGTAACTGATCTGGATATCATCTATGAAGACACTGATATTCTTCTGATCAACAAACCGGCAGGTATGCTTTCTCAGCCAGATGATACCAAAGAACCTTCCATGGTAGAATACCTGATTGGATATCTTCTTCAAAATGGTTCACTGACAGAAGAAAATCTGCGGACCTTTCATCCTTCCGTATGCAACCGTCTGGACAAAAATACAAGCGGTGTTATCGCAGCCGGAAAATCTCTTGCAGGACTGCAGGAACTGTCAACGTTATTTCATGACCGTACCGTTCATAAAGACTATTTATGCATCGTTAAGGGAAAGCTTACCCGCTCGCGGCATATCCGTGGATATCTGCATAAAGATGCAAACCTGAATAAAGTAAGTGTCTCACCGACAAAAGAAAAAGATGCCCAGCCAATCGAAACACAGTACACACCTATCTGCAATAATGAGCATGCAACTCTTTTGAAAGTACGACTGATCACGGGCCGTACACATCAAATTCGTGCGCATCTGGCATCTGAGGGACATCCTCTAGCCGGTGATGCAAAATACGGCAGCCAGGAATTCAATCGATATTTCCGTGATCATTATGGGCTGAAACATCAGCTTCTCCATGCTTATCGCCTGACTTTTCCTGAACTTGAAGGAAAATTGCATAACCTGTCCGAAAAACATTTTGAGGCAGTTTTACCAGTGCAATTTCAACATATATTAAAAGAAGAACATTTAGAGGAGTGTAGTTATGAAAATCTGGAATGAAATCTGGGATTATATAAAAATGATCATCATTGTTGTAGTAGTAGTTCTTGTTGTAAATAATGTTGTTCTCATCAACGCCAAAATTCCGTCTGAATCCATGGAAAATACGATTATGACCGGTGACCGTATCTTCGGTTTCCGCATGGCATATGGTCTGAACTTCGATTTCTTCGGCAAACACATTTCCTACAAAACCAAAGATCCGGAACGCTTTGATATCATCATCTTCAAATTTCCGGATGATGAAAGCCAGCTGTTCATCAAACGTCTGATCGGACTTCCTGGTGAAACCGTTGAAATCCGTGACGGTAAAGTATACATAAATGGCTCTGATGAACCATTGGATGACAGCTTCGTACCGGAGGTTCCGACCGGAAATTATGGTCCCTATAAGGTACCGGAAAACAGTTACTTTATGCTCGGTGACAACCGCGAATATTCCAGAGACTCAAGATTCTGGAAAAACACATTTGTATCCTTTGATGAGATTGTCGGAAAAGCCGTTGTACGCTATTATCCATCTATCAAACTTCTGAACTGAGAGGATTTTCCAATATGGCAACATGGAACAGCAGGGGCCTCCGGGGTTCAACCCTGGAGGATCTCGTGAACCGAACCAATGAACAATATGCAGAAAAAAATCTTGCTCTGATTCAGAAAATTCCAACGCCGATCACACCAGTCCGCATGGACAAAGAAAACCGTCATATCACACTCGCATACTTTGAGCAACGCAGTACAGTCGATTATATCGGTGCTGTTCAGGGAATCCCGGTCTGCTTTGATGCTAAAGAATGCAGTGTTGATACTTTTCCGTTAAGCAATATCCACCCGCATCAGGTCGAATTCATGAACGCCTTTGAGCAGCAGGGCGGAATTGCTTTTTTTCTTATTTTTTTCAGTCATGCAGATCTGTTTTATTACCTTCCGCTCCGTGACCTGATGAAGTTCTGGAATCGCATGCAGTCCGGAGGGCGCAAAAGCTTTCGGCGCGAAGAATTGAATTCCATTTACTATTTACAGAAAAAAAATGGATTTCTTGTTCCCTATCTGGATGGAATCCAGACAGATCTGAAATTGCGGGATTGACATTTTCTATTTTTTCTACTATAATTTTCTTGTTTTTACATAGTAGCATGGTAGCACGTTAAAGTGTTTATCTGTAATGAGGAGGAAACGACTATGCAGCGAATTTTTCATACACCTGAAGGTGTTCGCGATATTTATAATGGAGAGTGCAGCCAGAAGCATCATCTTCAGACAGAAATCCGCAAAGTATTTGATTCCTATGGATATGAGGAGATTGAAACTCCTTCCTTTGAATATTTTGAAGTATTCAGCAGAGAAGTAGGTACAATTCCTTCCAAGGATCTGTATAAATTTTTTGACCGTGAAGGAAATACCCTGGTATTACGCCCGGACTTCACACCATCCGTATCAAGAGCCTGCGCTACTTATTTTAATCCGGAGCACCAAGTTATAACACTTTCTTATACAGGAAACACTTTTATCAATAATTCCAGCTATCAGGGCCGACTCAAAGAGACCACTCAGATGGGTGTAGAACGTATCGGTGATGATTCTGCCGAAGCAGATGCAGAACTTCTCGCCATGACAGTTGAATGCCTTTTGAAAGCCGGATTAAAAGAATTTCAGGTCAGTGTCGGACAGGTTGACTATTTCAAATCTCTTCTTCAGGATGCCAATCTGGATATCGAAGAAGAAGAAAATCTCCGTTCCCTGATCTCCCAGAAAAACTATTTTGGTGTAGAAGATCTTGTACGCAGCCAGAATATTCCGGAATCTCTGGAAAAAGCTTTTCTGGAACTTCCACACCTGTTCGGCTCTTCAGAAATTCTTCAGAAAGCACGCAGTCTGACAGACAATATCTGTGCAATCAAAGCGGTAGAACGGCTGGAAGAAATCTATGAAATTCTCAAAATTTACGGATATGAAAAGTATGTCAGCTTTGATTTCGGTATGCTCAGCAAATTTCAGTATTATACTGGAATCATTTTCCAGGCATATACTTATGGAACCGGTGAACCAGTTGTAAAAGGAGGACGTTACAACAATCTTCTGAAACATTTCGGCAAGCCTGCTGCCTCCATTGGTTTTGGCATCACTGTCGATAATCTCCTTATGGCTCTGTCCAGACAGAAGATTTCACTTCCTGAAAAAAAATGCACCAGTCATTCTTACCTATACAGAAGCTAATCGCCGCGAAGCCATCCTGGAAGCGCAGAAATTGAGAAGCGAAGGAACGGCTGTAGCTCTTCGCCGTGAAAAGGAGGACTGCTGATATGAGATATCTTACCGTTGCCCTTACGAAGGGAAGACTTGCACAGAAAACGCTGGATATGTTTGAACAGATTGGAATCACCTGCGAAGAAATGCGTGACAAAGATACCCGCAAACTGATCTTTGTCAATGAAGATCTGAAATTGCGCTTTTTCCTCGCCAAAGGACCTGATGTACCAACTTACGTTGAATACGGTGCTGCCGATATCGGCGTCACTGGCAAGGATATCATTCTTGAAGAAGGACGTAAGCTTTATGAAGTAATGGACCTCGGATTCGGGAAATGTCGTATGTGTGTCTGTGGACCGGAAAGTGCCCGTGAACTGCTTCAGAACAACCAGTTGATCCGCGTTGCAACCAAATATCCAAACATTGCCAAAGACTATTTTTATAATAAGAAACATCAGACAGTAGAGATCATTAAGCTGAACGGTTCCATCGAACTGGCTCCGATCGTCGGACTTTCCGAAGTGATCGTAGATATTGTTGAAACCGGAAGCACCCTGCGTGAAAACGGTCTGAATGTTCTTGAAGAAGTCTGCCCGCTTTCTGCAAGAATGGTCGTAAACCAGGTCAGCATGAAAATGGAAGATGAACGAATCCGTAACCTGATCCGTGATCTCAGAAATGTAATCAGTAAATAATAATCAACAGAAGGGATGAACATAATGCGTACAGTAGCACTTACAAAAGAAAGTACAAAAGATATTCTGGAAAATCTCCTGAAACGAAGCCCAAACAACTATGGCAAATTTGAAGCAGCAGTTGACGAAATTCTGAACAAAGTAAAAACAGAAGGCGATGCCGCTCTTTTTGCCTATACAAAAGAGTTCGACAAAACAGAAATCAGTGCAGATACGATCAAAGTAACTGAAGAAGAAATAAAAGAAGCTTATGAGGCAGTCGATCCGGCTCTGATCGATGTTATCCGCAAAGCACTTGTTAATATCAGAAGCTATCACGAAAAACAGCGCCAGAACAGCTGGTTCACCAGTGAAACAAATGGTACTATGCTTGGACAGAAAGTAACTGCCCTTGAACGTGTTGGTGTTTATGTTCCGGGCGGAAAGGCTGTTTATCCTTCTTCCGTACTGATGAACATCGTTCCTGCCAAAGTAGCTGGAGTAGACCAGATCGTTATGACAACTCCTCCGGGAAAAGACGGCAAAGTCAATCCATCCACTCTGGTTGCAGCCAAAGAAGCCGGTGCAGATGAAATTTACAAAGTCGGCGGAGCACAGGCAATCGGTGCACTTTCTTACGGTACAGAAAGCATCCCAAAAGTTGACAAAATTGTAGGACCTGGAAACATCTTTGTAGCACTTGCCAAAAAAGCGGTCTATGGCTATGTCAGCATTGACTCCATTGCCGGCCCAAGTGAGATTCTGGTTCTTGCCGATGAAACAGCCAATCCAAGATATGTAGCTGCCGACCTTCTTTCACAGGCAGAACATGACGAGCTTGCTTCTGCCATCCTGATCACGACCAGCAAAGAGTTCGCTGCAAAAGTCAGTGAAGAAGTAGACGGCTTCGTCAAAGTCCTTTCCCGTAAAGAGATCATCCAGAAATCTCTGGATAACTTTGGTTATATTTTGATCGCAGAAGACATGGATGAAGCCATTGAAGCAGCCAACGCCATTGCTTCTGAACATATGGAGATTGTAACTGCCAACCCATTTGAAGTAATGATGAAAGTCCGCAATGCCGGAGCAATCTTTATCGGTGAAAACAGCTCTGAACCACTCGGCGATTATTTTGCCGGACCAAACCATGTTCTTCCGACAAATGGAACAGCAAAAATTCTTCTCCGCACTTTCTGTCGATGATTTTGTAAAAAAATCCAGTATCGTGTACTATTCGAGAGAAGCTCTGCGTAAAATTCATAAAGACATTGAACAGTTTGCAACTTCAGAACAGCTGACTGCACATGCCAACTCTATTGCTGTCCGTTTTGAAGACGAAGAACAGTAGGAGGAAACAGATATGGCAAGAGAAGCATCTGTAGAACGTAATACAAAAAGAAACAGAGATCAAACTCAAACTGACTCTGGATGGAACTGGTTATTCTGATATTGAAACCGGCGTCGGTTTCTTTAACCATATGCTTGACGGTTTTACAAGACATGGCCTTTTTGATCTCTGCGTTCGTGTCCATGGCGATCTGGAGGTAGATGACCATCATACAATTGAAGATACCGGTATTGTCCTTGGTACTGCGATCAAAGAAGCAATTGGAGACAAGAAAGGAATCCGCCGCTACGGAAGCTGTATCCTCCCAATGGATGAAGTTCTTGTACTCTGTGCAATCGACCTTTCCGGCCGGCCATATTTTTCATGGGATGCAGAGTTTACTTCCGAAAAGATCGGAGATATGTCCACTGAAATGGTAAAAGAATTTTTCTATGCTATTTCTTATTCCTGTGGCATGAACCTGCATATCAAAGTACTTACCGGTGGCAACAGCCATCATGTTGCCGAAGCAATGTTCAAAAGCTTTGCCAAAGCATTGGATCAGGCTGTTTCCTATGATCCACGCATTACAGATGTACTCTCTACCAAGGGAAGTCTTGCATAAGGAGGAATACACATGGCAGATAAACTACTGATTCCATGCCTGTATCTGCAATCAGGAAAGGCGGTTACCGGATTTGGTCAACGAAATCTCTTTGGAGAAGGAAATATAGAAGATCTTGTGCGTTTTTACCGAGATAACGGAGCAGATGAACTGCTGGTTTTTGACTTTTCGTCTGGAGATAAAGAGCATGATCAGGCTATTGCAAATATCAAACAGATTTGTGCGATTGCTGAAATTCCTGTTATGGTAGCTGGAAATATCAATCGCATGGAAGATGTCAAAAAGCTTCTTTATGCCGGATGTGCCAAAGTTGTTCTGAATTTTTCCAAAGAAAGTAATATTTTACTTCTTGAGGAAGTATCCAAACGTTTCGGTAAAGAAAAAATGGTCATCAGTATTTCTTCTATGGAAGAATTTGCAGATAACCAAAAACTGATTGAAAAGTATGCAGATGAAATTCTTGCATTGGATACGATTCAGGATGAAATCGCTACGAGTTCTGATATGAAGGTTATTCTTCATACAGAAGAGAGTAAAACAGATGCCCTGAAAGATCTTCTCAAAAAAGAATCTGTACATGCTTTAAGCGGAGCTTATATCAGTTCTCTTGAGGTGAAGCTTATTGATTTCAAAGAAGACTGCAAAGCTTCCAAAATTCCGGTCATTACTTTCGAAAGTGCTATCAGCTGGTCTGATTTCAAACTCAACAATGACGGACTGATTCCCGTGGTAGTTCAGGATTACAAAAACGATCAGGTACTTATGGTAGCATATATGAATGAAGAGGCCTTCCAAAATACTCTGAAAACTGGTAAAATGACTTACTGGAGCCGCAGTCGTCAGGAACTCTGGCTCAAGGGTCTTACTTCCGGTCACTTTCAGTATGTAAAATCACTTGCGCTGGACTGCGACAATGATACAATCCTCGCTAAAGTCGATCAGATCGGAGCAGCTTGCCATACCGGAAGTCGGAGTTGTTTCTTCAAACCTCTGATTCAGAAAGAGTATAACGACACAAATCCTCTTCATGTCTTTCAGGATGTCTACGATGTGATCGCTGACCGCAAGGTACATCCAAAAGATGGATCTTATACCAATTATCTTTTTGACAAGGGAATTGACAAGATTCTCAAGAAAGTAGGAGAGGAATGTGCAGAAATTATCATAGCAGCAAAAAATCCTGACAAAGAAGAAATAAAATATGAAATTTCGGATTTTCTGTATCATGCCATGGTTCTGATGGTAGAAAAAGGGAGTTACCTGGGAAGAGATTACCAGTGAACTTGCCAGAAGGTAACCCATGTCTGCAGAATATCCCACAGGAGAATTATCTTGGAAACAAAGACAGATAGACTTTTTATAATCATACCGGCATATAACGAACGAGAAAATATCCGACAAGTACTTGATGACTGGTATCCTGTCATTCAGGCGCATTCCGGAAACGGTGAATCCCGCCTGGTTGTGATTGATGACGGAAGCAAGGATGATACATACATAATAATGCAGGAATATGCAAAAGAACACCCTTTGTTCAGCCCTATCACGAAAACAAACAGTGGACATGGTGCAACTGTTTTATATGGATATCATTATGCACTTGATCATGGTGCAGATTTTGTTTTTCAGACTGATTCAGATGGTCAGACACTTCCCTCTGAATTTGAACAGTTTTGGGATCAGAGGGAAGCATGGGATATGGTCATTGGGTGGCGAAACAACCGTCAGGATGGCGGCAGTCGTATCTTTGTTACTCGTATTCTACGCCTTGTGATTCGTATCTGTTTCGGTGTTTCCGTCAAAGATGCCAACACGCCATTCCGTCTGATGAAGGCAGATACTCTACGCAGATATATTGACCTGATCCCTAATGATTTTAATCTGTCCAATGTGGTCTTGTCAGTAATCTATGCAAAAAAGGGATGCCGCGTCAAATATCTGCCAATCACTTTCCGTCCAAGACAGGGCGGTATCAACTCGATTAATATGAAAAAGATCTTCAAGATCGGTCGCCAGGCACTGAAAGATTTCCGGCAAATCAATCGTGTACTGAACCGAAAATAGCAAATTTAAACTAATCTTCAAAAAGGATTGTAATGTTACTTTTACAATCCTTTTTAGTTTTGCCTCGAGATATTGTCTGAAACCTTGTTTAATAACGAAGAATTTTGTGATATACTTCTATATAGATTACAGCTATTGCACGTCTGTATAAAACAAGGAGGCTCCTATGAAAAAGAAAATACTTGCATTAACATTATCTGTTGCAATGCTCACTACTGGAGCATTGACATCTGTACCTGCTGCAGAGTTTGAAGATACTTCTATTTGTGCTACCGAAGTTTCTTCTGATGCTATCGAAGACTTTGATTCCCTTGACACAAGAGAGGATACAGAAGTTGAATTTGACAATACTGATAGTAATTTTAGCAGTGAAGAGAATATAGATTATTCCTATGAAGGTATTGATTCTTCAGACTCAGAATTTATATCTGATGAGACAGAAGTCTTTACTGAAGATGTTGGAATTGATGATGATATAAATCCAGAGAATTCTTCTGTTTCGGAAACTCCTTCGCGAGAGCCATTAAAACCTGCTGTCACTGAAAGTATTGTAACCGGTCTTGAAAAACCTTTAAAATTCTATCCAGGCAAGTTTTATGATTTTACTGTAACAGGTGCTGGAATGGATAATACTGATCCAATAGAAAATGATGAGAGATGGGAACCATTATATTGGAGTACAAAAAATAATCCTTCAACTATTCAAGTTAACACTCGATGGAGAATCGGCTCATCAAAAGGCATTATGGAATCCAATACATATTCTATGTATATTTTCTTTAAAAAACAGTTTTTTGATTGTAAACATGGATGGGAATACACAGAGGATATTCAATCTTTACGGATTACTTTTGAGTCTGATTCTATTACAACATCAGAATTAGACAGTTGGATTAATTCTGATAAGGATGAATATGGTAATCCTATTCCTACCGAACCACCTACAGTAACGCCAACACCACCTACAGTAACGCCAACACCACCTACATTACAAATGAGGGTAAACACTCATTCCATCACACTACGCACAGGACAGTCAACTTCATCTGTCAAGGTTACAAACGCTACCCCTTATTTTCGTGTAGTTGCGTGGTATTCTGATAATACTTCTATTGCAAAAGTTAACCCTTATGGAAAGATTACTGCCGGCAAAAAGCCAGGCAAAACTTATATTACAATAGTAATGTCAACTGGCGAAGCTGCTAAAATAAAAGTAACTGTACAAAAAGGAAAAATAAAACAAAATCCATTTCTGGTCTTAAAAAGAAAGTATCTGTAAATAAAGGGAAAACTTTAAAATTAACTCCTGTGTTATCACCACAGACATCACAGGAAAAGATCAGCTATAGTTCTTCTAATAAAAAAGTTGCTACAGTGTCTTCCAAGGGTATAATAAAGGAATAAAAGCCGGAACTACAAAGATCACAGTAAAATCCGGAACAAAAAAATTTGTTGTAACTGTAACTGTGCCTAAAACAACCACAAAGAAAATCACTGGTATTAAATCCGCGATTAAACTAAAAAAGGGCAAAACTTATAAACTGAAACCTAAAAAAGTACCAGCAAACAGCGATTATAAAATATCTTACAACAGTTCTAATAAAAAAGTTGCCACAGTTAGTTCCAAAGGCGTTATCACCGCCAGAAAAAAAGGTTCTACAACAATAACAATTAAATCTGGTAAAATCAGCGTTAAGTGCAAAGTCACAGTAAAATAAAAAGCGAAATCACTATAAAATATTTGACAAGAAGTTGAAAGGAGATTTGAATTATGACTTACAAAGAAAAAAAGCGTTCTATGTTTCTTGGTCTGCCATGGACCTTTACTACTTATACCGTAACTGATGAGTTCATATCAATCGATTCTGGTTTGCTCAACAAAGTGGAGAATGACTGTTACATGTACAAAGTAATTGATGTCCGTCTGGAAACCACTCTGATGGAACGAATCCTTGGTATCGGTACCATTCACTGCTTCACTGGAGATGTAACGGATCCTGATCTTAAATTACAGCACATAAAAAATGCCAAAGAAATTAAAGATTTTATCCTGAAACAATCCGAACAGGAAAGACTAAAAAGAAAGACCTTAAATATGCAGCATCTGGATGGTAATCCGGAAGTCAGCAGAATGGCCGCAACGGACAGCTGCAGATCATAAATAAACGGATAATCTAATGTATTGATAATATAGAATACCTGTGGTAGCATAAGTAATATATCCTGATAAGCAGGAGGTAGGCTTGTGAATGAACAATTACTGAAAATGAATGGCTTATCGGTGGAAATTCTGAATGCGTTGTCATTTGAATCACACCTGGGAATTTCATTGAAGAAGAATTTGCATTATTTTGATAAGGATTTATTAATTGCCGAACTGATGACAATGACAGATTAGTTGGATGAACAGGAAGTTCTTTCAGATATCGCGTTAGATTATAGAGTCAAGAGTTTAGATGCCATACTTTTGAAGTATGATCGTTATTATCCCAATCATCAAACGCGAAAAGTGTTTAATGATATTTTAGGATTCCGGGCTTTTTGCGATAGCTATGACCAAGCATTAAAAGAAGAAGCTTCGGGCTTCCGAATTGCTGATATGTCAAATGGAAAGTCATTGGATGACGGATATAGGGGTGTTCATGTGTACTATCAAAAGAGCGGAAAACATTATCCGATAGAAATCCAGTTCAATACACTGTTTGATAGACAACTGAATAACTGGCTTCACGATTACTTGTATAAAAAAAACTATCCAATAGATATAGGAAAAATAATGCGTAAGAAATATGAACATGGATTGATTCGGAATGAGCATGAATTTAAGGAGGTGCTGAATAATGTGTTATCTAGTAGCGAAAGATCGTGATGCACATGGTTGTTTTGCTTTAAAAATGACTCATGGAAAGCATCTGGTGGAATTGAAAAGAGAATTGAATAAAGCAGTTGGATATAAAGGTATACAACTTGTAACAATCAGTAGACCAACAGCGTATGGCGAATACGCACCGTATCACTTTGTGGATACAGAGCAAGAGTTTCAGACTCTTGTAAAAGGACTTCGACCATAAATCAGAGATTATCTAATATACCCTTGCTGGAGTAATCTAGCTGGGGTATTTTTATATCAATTTTCCTGATATTTTCATTTTTTTTGAAATCACTAGCAGAAGTGTTAGTGATTATCTGAAATATATCCGTATAATAATAATTACAGATAGTATTTGCAGAAAAATCTGACAACATTTTATTCCAAAGATGAAAGGAGAATCAGGTATGAGTAAAAAAATGAAAATCTTTACAGCGGGTGCGTTAGGAATTATGATGGCAGGTCTTGTTTGTACAAATGTTTACGCATTAGACAACAAAGATGTAGTTGGTACATGGTACGCAAACAGTCTTTCCATGGACGGCATGAATGAATTTCATCCAAATGCAATCATGATGGAAATGTCTATGGAAATCAATGAAGACGGCAAAGGTAAAGTAACAACATCTTCCGAATCAGAAGAAGCAGACGTTGATGATTTTGAATGGAAGATAGACGGAGATAACCTTATCATAACATCAGATGATGAAGTTATGGAAGGCACCTATGAAGATGGAAAAATCGCTATCAGCATGGATGGAATGACCGTAACTCTTGGACAGGAAAAGAAGAATATAAACCTTATGAACCTGGAAAGGCACTCACAGACACCAAACTTGAAGACTTCGGAATTTCATCAAAAAGAAGCAGCATTCCATGTTCGCGGCACAGGCGTGCAGCTTCCCGTAAGTATTGGGGGTGATAAAAACGCATGCCTCCGGCTCCCTGGACAATTGGTTCCAGAATCAGACCGGCCAGTTCATTTTCGTGAGCTTCTATGGTTTCTTTCAAAGGAAGGATATCGGTTTCATCCCATTCTCCCCGAAACGCGATTTCGGGGACGGAACAAAATGCCGGACAGGCAGAGCATTCCCGAACAGACTGTGCATGCCGGTTACGGGATCACACACTGACATGGCATTCCACGTATCTCCGTGGTAACCGGAACGGATGGTTACGAAGTTGTTCCGTTGCGGGCAGCCTTTGGCAAACTGATACTGTACTGCCATTTTGAGAGCTACTTCCACTGCTACCGAACCGCTGTCTGCGTAAAAGATCCGGCTCATGGAAGGAGGAGCCAGTTGCAGAAGTCGTTTACCCAGCGCGATGGCCGGCTCGTGAGTCAGTCCGCCGAACATGACGTGTGCCATGCTTTTCAACTGTTTCTCGATGGCTGCATTCAGTACAGGATGATTATATCCGTGAACGGCACACCACCACGATGACATGCCTTCGATGAGTTCGGTGCCGTCTTCCAGTGTGATGACACATCCTTCAGCCCGTTTGACTTTATAGTCGGAAGCGGCCGGGTGGCTGAAGTATACTGGATGCCAGAGATGATCCCGGTCGAAACTGTCTGTCATAGCTTCAAAGTTCATAGCCTGCTTTTTAATACGTTCAATATCTTCTTTTACATTCGATCCCAGCGTCGTAAGCAGATCGCCTACGATGGCCGAATTGATTCCCACATGAAGTGCCAGCGCGAGAGTTCTTTCGTCCATTGTGAACGTCCTCCTGCAAAGCGCAGGTATGCATGAGGATGACAAAACGGAACATGGCAACAGTGCGGATGATCTCTTCTGATGTCAGTGGTACAGCATGTTCCAGCGGAGTTCCCGGAATGGGATGCAGCAAATTAAGCGGAATGGATTGAACTTCCAGTTCCTTGAGGGCAAAGGCCAGTTCCACACGCTGGGCCGGGGTTTCACCCATGCCGATAATTCCACCGCTGCAGATATCCATTCCTGCTTCGCGGGCTGCTTTCAGAGTTTCTATTTTCTGTGCCTGTGTATGAGTGGAACACAGGTGCCCGAAATAAGAAGGTGCTGTTTCCAGATTGCAGTGATAGCGTGTTACTCCTGCTTTCTTGAGCCGTTTCAGCTGGTCTGCGGTTGCCAGTCCCAGAGAAGCACAAAGCGAGATACCACATTGCCGGTGCAGTTCTGCAAAGTGTTCACACAGGACTTCTGTCTCTTTTTCTGTCGGCCGGCGACCGCTGGTAACGAGAGAGAAACGTTTTACTCCCTGGCTTTCGTTGAGGCGGGCATGGCGGAGACATTCCTCTACCGGAACGATGCCATATATTTCGGCGCGGGTATTGTGGTGAGCCGACTGGGCACACCATTTGCAGTTTTCCGGGCAGCGTCCTGATTTGGCATTGATGATGGAACACATATCGAATACCCGGGGAGCGCACTGTTCGGTGATTTCGTGAGCCGCCTGGCACAAGGCTTCGAAAGGGGCTTCTGTCAGGAGGGAGAGAGCCTCTTCGGCTGTCAGGCTTCCGCCTGCTATGATGCGTTGCTTGATTTCTTCCATTTTGATCATTCGGTTTGTTAATTGGTTAAGAGATAAGGTTAGTATTCCGCCGGATAAAAAGGAAGTCTATCCGTGACGGATGAATATCACGGACAGTAAAGCAAAACAAAAGAGAGGAATAAATCCCGGAAATCCGGGACAGGGAGCGGCCGCAGGAGTATGAATTTCCTGTTCCGGAAGGCAGAGGCCGGCAGGAAGCGGGGGCATTTCCGTTCCTGAAGCCCGTGAGGCTTCTTCCGGTGGCATGAAGCCGGTGTTTCCCTGCAGGGAAGACTGTTTCTCGGCTGTATATCCGTTTTTGCTTAACGCTACCTCCGTGATTCCTTTGCTGACACATCCCATCGTTACCTGAATCTTCAGGCTGGCAAAGGCAGCATAGGCCTTACGACTCCATTGACAGAATCGTACAATACGGGGACGGTATGTGAAAGCAGACTGGTACATAGCGTTTTTCTGATGGCGGCAAATGTAGTGAAAAATATCTGCAAAAGAGATGTGTGGAGTGTTAACCGCGTGTTAATAATTTGTTCTCATCCTGTTGATAGTTTAAAACAGTCTGGTTGATATCAAAGAGAAAGTATTTGTATAACAATAATTTAGTATTGTTTATGTCTTGTGAAAAAATAGGGAATGAACAGTTGATAAAACTTCTGTTCCATGAGCTGGACCTGCGATAAACTTTGGTTGTTGTTATCGGGAAGTTGCAATAATTCCTCCTCCCAGCACAAGGTCGTCACGATAAAATACGGCGGCTTGTCCTGGGGCAACAGAGGCAAGCGGTTCGTGCAGATTCACATGCAGGCAACCGTCGCCTGTGCAGGTAACCGTACACCGGTTGGCTTGTTTCCGGTAACGGATCTTGACGATAACATCTGGATGATTCAGGGCAGTTTCGGGATCGATCAGATTCCAGTCTGTGAGCAGCATTTCCTGTTTTTCCAGAGCTCGAAGGTTGTCACATACAATAACTCGGTTTTGTTCTGGTAAGGTCTCTTTGACAAACAGTGTCTTGTTCAGCCAGATACCCAGTCCCCTTCGCTGTCCGATGGTATAGAACGGATATCCTTCATGTTGTCCCAGCTTTCGTCCTTCTTCATCCAGGAACTCTCCCGGAGATATCTGTCCTTCCGGTACATGACTTTTCAGGAAGGTGCGGTAATCCATCGGACAAAAACAGACGCCCAGGCTGTCACGTTTGCGGGCAGCTTTCAGTTGTCCCCGTTCGGCCGCTATTTCCCGGACACGTACTTTGGTCAGTTCTCCCATAGGAAACAAAGCGCGTTCCAGCAAATCCTGCGGGAGTCCCCAAAGGAAAAACGACTGATCTTTATCCGGGTCAGCTCCGGAACGGATGAACCAGCGGCCGTTTACTGTTTGTTTCCGGACATAATGGCCTGTAGCCAGATGATAAATACCTTCCCGGTCGGCAATTCCTTTGAGTAATGGCCATTTCAGCTGGTTGTTGCATAAGGTACAGGGAACGGGAGTCCGTCCGTTCATGTATTCCTGAATAAAATAATGAATGATTTGTTCTTCGAACACTTCCCGTGCATCATAGGTCAGATGACGGATACCCAGTTGTTCGCATAAGTGGCGGGCATCTTCCAGATATTCGGTCTGAAAATCTTTTTCGTAAAAACGGAATGTAATACCGGTTACTTCATAGCCGGCATCCTGCAACAGCATGGCCGCTACGGAACTGTCCGTGCCTCCGCTCATACCTAATAAAACCTTGTTGTTTTTTTCCATGGGACCGTTTGTCTGATAACTGTTCAATAAGGATAAAAAAAAAGGAGTACCGCTGTCTCCAACCTTTGTTAACCTTAAATCTATACTAATGAAAAACACGTTGACAAAGGTACGGACTTTTCCGAAATCTGCAAGGAATTACTTTAAAAATCTCTGCTTTATAACATTTTTTATAATATAGAGCATTTCCCATCCTTCCTCGGAGATATCTTCATTGATTTTACCGGTGTAAATTCATTGCCTCATTGCCGGTGGATATGAAAAAAGTTATAACTTTGCAGTCTAACACATTCAAATTATGGAAAATAAACTGATTATTTACAATACACTGACCCGCAGGAAGGAACTGTTCGTGCCTTTGCATGCTCCTCATGTGGGCATGTATGTATGTGGTCCTACCGTATACGGTGACGGCCACCTGGGACATGCACGTCCTGCCATTACTTTCGATATTTTGTACCGTTACCTGACTCATCTGGGATATAAGGTGCGTTATGTACGTAATATTACGGATGTAGGTCATCTGGAGCATGATGCAGACGATGGTGAAGACAAGATTGCAAAGAAAGCTCGTCTGGAACAATTGGAGCCGATGGAAGTGGTGCAGTATTATCTGAACCGTTACCACAAGGCTATGGAAGCACTGAATGTACTGCCGCCCAGCATTGAACCGCATGCCTCCGGACACATCATCGAACAGATTCAGCTGGTAGAGGAAATCCTGAAGAACGGATATGCTTATGAGAGCAAAGGTTCTGTATATTTCGATGTTGCTAAATATAACAAGGATCATCATTATGGAGTGTTGTCCGGTCGCAATCTGGACGACGTTCTGAATACAACCCGTGAACTTGACGGACAGGAAGAGAAACATAATCCGGCAGACTTCGCTTTGTGGAAGTGTGCACAGCCGGAACATATCATGCGCTGGCCGTCACCGTGGAGCAACGGTTTCCCCGGATGGCACTGTGAATGTACGGCAATGGGACGGAAATACCTGGGTGAAACTTTTGATATTCACGGAGGAGGTATGGATCTTGTGTTCCCGCACCATGAATGTGAAATTGCACAGGCCGTTGCATCAGAAGGACATCAGATGGTACACTACTGGATGCATAACAATATGATTACCATCAACGGACAGAAGATGGGTAAATCATTGGGTAATTTCATAACGCTGGATGAGTTCTTTACCGGTTCTAATAAGCTGCTGACTCAGGCTTATTCACCGATGACTATCCGTTTCTTTATCCTTCAGGCTCATTATCGCAGCACCGTAGACTTCAGCAATGAAGCATTGCAGGCTGCCGAGAAGGGATTGGAACGTTTGCTGGAAGGTGTGAAGAATCTGGAACGCATTACTCCGGCGAAGGCTACATCAGGTATCGAACCACAGGGCTTGCGTGAGAAATGCTACGAAGCCATGAATGATGACTTGAATACTCCGATTGTTATTTCTCATCTGTTTGACGCTACCCGCATGATCAACACAGTGATCGACAAGAAGGCAACCATCAGTGCTGAAGATCTGGAAGAACTGAAGAGCGTATTCCATCTGTTTGTATTCGATCTTCTGGGATTGAAGGCAGAAGCCGAGAATAACGCAGCCCGTGAGGAAGCATACGGCAAGGTGGTCGATATGTTGCTGGAACAGCGTATGCAGGCAAAAGCCAATAAGGACTGGGCAACCAGTGACAAGATCCGTGACAACCTGGCTGCCTTGGGCTTTGAAGTAAAAGACACCAAGGATGGGTTTACCTGGAAATTAAACAAGTAATTTTGGATTGTAAATACAAAGATCAGAGGCCGTCCCTGCATGATTGGGGATGGCCTCTCTTTTATGATCAGTGTTCGAATACTCCTATACGTCCGTCGGCATCCAGTACATTTACCGAAATACGTGGGCGGCGGCAGCGGCTGTTGTTGTAGAACTGGATGGTAGCACGTCCTTCTTTGTCAGGCATCAGTTCCGGATTCCAGTATAATGTCCGTCGGTAATCTCCCTCGCGGGGCAATATCCGGTAATCAGGTAAATAAAACTCCTTAACCTCGCTATATCCTTCGAGCCAGGTTTTGCGAACTCCTTTGGCTCCTTTGACCGAGACTTCTTCTTCCGGCAATGTTTCTATTAATACGACACAGCCATAAATCTTGTCAATGT
>ENA-OQDC01000556-OQDC01000556.1-human-gut-metagenome-genome-assembly--contig:-NODE-556-length-25272-cov-4.064705_pt1 | contig 25272 bp, 24 predicted proteins | sample MGYA00242770_ERZ504601 | MGnify/ENA primary metagenome ERZ504601 (study PRJEB26092, sample SAMD00036305) | human gut metagenome | host: Homo sapiens | study: EMG produced TPA metagenomics assembly of...
ATAATAAGAAGATAATAATGTATAACTGTCTTCATTACGCTGTCGCGCTTTGGCCGGCACGTAAGCGAGCAGGAGGTGCCGGATATGGAAGAAAAAAATATAAAGGACACTATCAGGGCCAAGGCTGCAGAAGCCGCTGAAGCTGCTGCCGAAGCAGCGGAAACACAGGACAAGGAAGAATATGGTGATATACGTATTGCCGACGAGGTTATCTGTATCGTTGCCAGTCTGGCGGCGCAGGAGGTACCGGGAGTTGTAGGCATGAGCGGCGGCCTGACAGATGGCATTAACCGTTTCTTGGGCAAGGAGAACGCTTCTAAGGGCGTGCGCTTGCATTTTGAAGGCAAGACAGTAAATGCCAGTGTGTATATTGTTATCGAATACGGCTGCTGCATTCCGGAGATTGCTCTGGAGGTACAGGAAAAGGTTAAATATGCCATTGAGGCTATGACCGGTTACGAGGTGCAGTTTGTCGATGTCAATGTCGAAGGCGTGGCCAAAAGGCGTGAAAGTGAGCTGGAAAAGGAAAGCTCATCGGATGTTGATATGGCAGAGATTTTGCAGGCGCAGGCTAAGCGTGCGGAAGCAACGGAGGCCAATTCCTTTGAGCAGCAGCTGGTTAATCTGCATGATAACCATGATTTTGAGCTGCCACCGGAGGAAGACATGGATGAAAAGCATAGGAAGTTTTTAGAGGAGGATTAACTGTTATGGGTATTGCGGATAGAATTATCCTGACGCTGTATACGATATTGATGACGGTAGCTTCAGTGCTGACGCTGCTGTGCAGTCTTGGCGTTTTCTCTGATACCGGTATGGTAGCGTTTATCAGCCATATCCCGGGCAACTGGGTTTATGCTGTAGGCGGCGTGATTATGCTGCTGGTGAGCGTACGCCTGCTGGATTTACCGGCCTGGGACTGACGGGCGTAAGCTCGCTGAAGCTGAGTGACAGCGATAAGGGCAAGGTGCTTGTAGGCAAGGGCGCATTGGAGGATATATTGCTGTTCTGTCGGCAGGAAATATACGGCATCCATCATGTAAAGGTTATTGTGAAGTTGGAGGATCAATGCATTGATGTACGCATTAATGCTTCGATTGAACCCGGCATAAATATTCCGGAAACCTCCGGTGAGATTAAGACCAACGTCCGTGAAACCATCAAAAAGGTTACCGGCATTGAGGTTAAGGAAATAGAGCTGTTCTTCAAACAGATTAAAGCAAAGGAAGAATAGGAGGCAGAAGCTATGTTTAACGATATTCTTAATGATATCTGGAATAATTATCGCGGCCGTCTGCTTTTGCTCGGTGTTTGGCCTGTTTATCGGTGTGGTTGTGCTGTGGCTGGGATTTTTTCAGGCACTGTTTCTGATGATCTGCATCGGTTTTGGGCTTTTTTATCGGCAATAAGCTGGATTAAGAAAGAGGATTTGCTGGAGTGGTTGGATAGGTTGTTGCCACCAGGCTACCACAGATAACAGTGGTAGCGGCGAAAGATAAGGCACCATCTGCCTAATCTGAATCCATCATCATACAAGATACTTTTTTTAAAATTTTTTATACAAGGAGAGTGTGCAAATGATTCGTAGACTTGCAAGAGAGGTTGCCTTACAGGCGTTATTCCAAATAGACTTTACCGGTAATGAGGTAGAACAGGCTGTTGACGCAGCGCTGGATGAGCATGAAGAACTGCTGCATCCTGAGGCTGCTGTAGACAAGGCTTTGGATATGCATAAGGAGCTGGGGGCAGCAAGTGCCAGAAACTATGTTAAGAAGTATTCTATGGTGCTTGTTAACGGTGTTGTAGAAAACAAAGAAGCTATTGATGCAACTTTGAACAGCTGTGCAACCGACTGGACAGTAGAGCGTATGCCTGCTACCGACAGAAATATCCTGCGCGTAGCAGTTTTTGAAATGCGCCATGAAAAGCCTGCCCTGGCTGCAGGTGTTGCTATCAATGAGGCAGTGGAGATTGCCAAGGCTTATGGAACCGAAGAATCTCCGCGCTTTATTAACGGTGTTTTAGGTAAGCTGGCAAGAAAATGAGCCAAGAGGTTTATTTAGGCATTGATACCAGCTGTTATACTACCTCTGCCGCTCTTTTGGCGGAGGATGGCAGCCTGCTTGCCGAGGCCAGACAGATTTTAAGCGTTAAGCCGGGACGCTGCGGCCTGCAGCAGTCCGAGATGGTTTTTCAGCATACACGCAATCTGCCGCGCTTGGTGGAGGAGGTCTTTTCCGATAAGGATTGCACCTTGGCGGCAATTGGTGTCAGCGGTTATCCGCGTCCACTTGCGGACTCCTATATGCCGGCGTTTCTTGCCGGTATGAGCGTTGCCCGTAGCCTGGCAGCTGCCTATAAGGTGCCGCTGGAGGTCATCAGCCACCAGGAAAATCACTTGGAGGCCGGTCTTTGGTCGGCATGCGGACCGCAGGCGGAGCGCTTTTTGCTGCTGCATGCCAGCGGCGGCACTACCGATTTGCTGCTGTGCGAACGCCGTGAGGATAGCCGTTATAACCTGACGCAGGTTGGCGGCAGTCTGGATTTGCATGCCGGTCAGTTTGTTGACCGCATCGGTGTGGCGCTGGGACTGCAGTTTCCGACAGGTCCGGCGCTGGAGCAGCTTGCAGAACAGGCGGAGGAACCGCTTGAGCTGCCGGTGTCTGTGCGTAAGCTGGATGTGAGTTTATCGGGACCTGCAACTGCCGCTATGCGCAAGCTGGAGGCGGGGGCGGATGCTGCTTCTCTGGCCTTGGGCGTAGAGTATACGCTGGCGGAAACCTTTGCCCGTCTGCTGCGTAACGGCGCAGCGGTATATGGCGTGCGTGATGTGATTTTGGTTGGCGGCGTAGGCTCCAACAAGTACATCCGCAAGCATGTTGAAGAAAAGCTGGCGAAGCGCCGTGTGCGCCTGTGGGTGCCGGAAGGTCGCTTCAGCTGTGATAATGCCAGTGGCTGTGCCGCTGTTGCCTGGAGATTACATAAGGAAAATGACTGAAGCTGTTTATTCGGTAAGCGAAATAAATAATTTCATAAAGCATATACTGGAGCAGGAGCCGGAACTGCGTAATCTGCAGGTTGTCGGTGAAATCTCCAATTTTAAGCGCTATCCTTCAGGTCATTGCTATTTTACTTTGAAGGATGCCGGTGCGGTGCTCAAATGCGTAATGTTCCGCAGTAAGGCTGTCAGTCTGCGCTTTCAGCCGCAGAACGGCGATACTGTTGTTGCCGTAGGCCGCTTAGCAGTTTATGAACGCGACGGTGTTTATCAGCTGTATACCGATTTACTGTTGCAGCAGGGCGTGGGCGATTTGATGCAGGCTTACGAAAAGCTGAAGCAGAAGCTGGAGCGCGCAGGCCTGTTTGCGCCTGAGCGTAAACAGCAGCTGCCGTTGCATCCGCGCACTGTGGGAATTATTACCTCTCCTGCAGGTGCAGCCGTGCGTGACATCATAACAGTGTCACGAAGGAGAAATCAGGGCATAAAGCTTTTGCTTTATCCCGTCAAGGTGCAGGGTGAGGGCGCTGCGGCGGAAATTGCTGCGGCTATTGAATTCTTTAACCGCAAAAAACTGGCTGATGTCCTGATTGTGGGGCGTGGCGGCGGTTCTATCGAGGATTTGTGGTCCTTTAACGAAGAAGTTACCGTAAGAGCGGTGGCTACTTCTAAAATCCCGGTGGTCAGTGCCGTAGGCCATGAAACAGATTTTACGCTGTGTGATTTTGCTGCTGATGTGAGGGCTGCGACACCGTCGCAGGCCGCGGAGCTGGTGGTGGCTGATGTTGAAGGCTATAAGCAACGCGTTGCCTATCTGGAGCAGCGTGCGCGCAGCCTGCTGTCAGCATTGCTGACGCAGCAGCAGCGCAGATTGGATAATTTAGTTAATTCGTGGGCGTTGCGTGACCCGGAAAGGCTTTTTGCCGACCAGGCGCAGCGTCTGGATACTTCTTCGCGCAGACTGCGTGAAGCCATAGAGCTGCAGCTGCAGCAGGATGAGCATAAGCTGGCGCTGGCGGCGACAAGGCTGGACAGCCTCAGTCCGCTGGCTGTTTTAGGACGAGGCTATTCTGTAAGCCAAAAATCCGATTATACGCTGGTAAGCAGTGTTGATGACCTCAGATGGGGCGACGAGCTGCTGACGACAGTAGCAGATGGAGTGATAACCTCGGTTGTACAGCAGGTAGAAAGGCGGTAAGAAATGGCAGCGAAAAAGATTGCAAAGAACATAAAGTTTGAAGATGCCTTGAGCGAGTTGGAAGCACAGGTACAGCTTCTGGAAAGCGGTGAGCTGCCTTTGGATAAGGCGCTTGATGTTTTTAAGTATGGTGTGGAGCTGAGCCGCGTCTGCAGCAGCAGACTGGAAACAGTGAAACAGGAGGTTGAAAAAATCGTCGTTACCGACAGTAATGACGCTGGCTATAAATTAGAAGCATTCCAGGATTTGGAGGTAAAATAATGGATTTTAAGGCTTATTATGCTAACCAGCAAAAACTGGTAGAAAACTATTTGAAGAACAGAATTGCCAAAAAGGGTATTTCCAAGGTAGATGAAGCAATGGAATACAGCCTTATGGCAGGCGGCAAACGTATCCGTCCGATTCTGCTGATGGCTACAGCAGAGGCTGTAGGCAGCAAGGGCTACAATTATTTGCCTGTGGCCTGTGGTCTGGAAATGATTCACACCTATTCTCTGATTCACGATGATTTGCCGTGCATGGATGACGATGATTATCGCCGCGGCCGTCTGACCAATCATAAGGTTTTTGGTGAAGCTATGGCAGTGCTTGCCGGTGACGGCCTGCTCACTTTGGCATTTGAGGTAATGCTTGAACAGAAGAATGTTGATCCCAAGGTTCTGATTGAAACTGTACGTGAAATGGCTATGTGTGCCGGTAACTTCGGTATGGTTGGCGGCCAGGGCCTTGATTTGGAATTTGAAGGCAAAAAGATTACGCCGGAGGAGCTGCGCAAACTGCATGCGGGCAAGACCGGTGCGCTTTTTATTGCTGCCATCCGCGGCGGTGCGCATCTGGCCGGCGCTAATGACCAGCAGCTTTTGGCTCTTACCAAATTTGCTGATTTGCTGGGACTTGCCTTCCAGATTACCGACGATATCCTTGATGTCGAAGGTACTGAGGAGGAGCTTGGCAAGCCGGTAGGCAGCGATGCCAAGAACCACAAATCTACTTATGTAACACTGTACGGCCTGCAGGCAGCACACGAGCTGGCAGAAAAGACTGTGGCAGAGGCTTTGGAATGCCTGGAAATGTTTGGCGAGAACGCAGAGCCCTTACGTGAAATTACCCGCCTGATGACTGACAGAAAGAAGTAATTATGGCAGAGAATAAATTTTTAGATAAAATTAATTCACCGGCTGATGTCAAAAAGCTTTCCGTGCCGCAGCTGGAGCAGCTGGCTAAGGAAATCAGACAGCTTTTAATCAGCGTTATTTCGCACACCGGCGGCCATCTGGCGCCGAATCTGGGCGTAGTAGAGCTGACTTTAGCCTTGCATAAGGTTTTTAATACACCGGAAGATAAGATTATTTTCGACGTAGGTCATCAGGCCTATATCCATAAAATTATTACCGGACGCAGGGAGCAATTTCCTACGCTGCGCCAATACGGCGGTCTTTCCGGCTTCCCTAAGCGCAGCGAAAGCGAGCACGATGCCTTCGGTACCGGTCATTCCAGTACGTCTATTTCTGCAGCGCTTGGCATGGCCTGCGCCCGCGACCTGCAGGGTGAGGATTATAATGTTGTAGCTGTTATCGGCGACGGCTCCATGACCGGCGGCATGGCTTTTGAGGCGCTGAATAACGCCGGTATGCTGCATAAAAATATGATTGTTGTGCTCAACGATAACGAAATGTCTATTTCCAAAAACGTGGGCGCGATGAGTGAATATCTGTACCAGCTGCGTACAGGCGAAACCTATAATAAAATTAAAAATGATATTGAGGGCTGGCTCAAAAATATGGAATTCGGCAGTGATGTGCTGAAGGCTATCCGCCGCCTGAAGGGCAGCGTAAAATACCTGATGGTGCCGACTTCTATTTTTGAAGAGCTTGGCTTTACTTATTTGGGACCGGTTGACGGTCATGATCTGGATGGCTTGCTGGATGTACTGCAGGCTGCCAAAAAGATTGACGGACCGGTTATGGTACACGTGCTGACGAAAAAGGGCAAGGGCTACAAGCCTGCCGAAGAAAGCCCCAATAAGTTCCACGGTACAGGCCCCTTTGATATTGCTACCGGCAAAAAGATTACTAATCCGAATGCACCCGTAAGCTATACCGAGGTTTTTGGTAAAACCTTGAGCAAGCTGGCTGATACCGACGATAAAATCGTGGGTATTACTGCTGCGATGCCTGACGGCACCGGCTTGAATATTTTTGCCGAGGCGCATAAGGATCATTTCTTTGATGTTGGTATTGCCGAGCAGCATGCGGTTACTGCGGCTGCAGGCATGGCTGCTGCCGGAATGAAGCCTGTGGCGGCAATTTATTCTACCTTCATGCAGCGTGCTTATGACTCCATCATGCACGATATCTGCATGCAGAAGCTGCACGTAACGCTGTGTCTGGACCGTGCCGGTCTTGTCGGTGATGACGGCTATACGCATCATGGCGTTTTTGACTACGCTTATCTGCGCAGCATTCCCAACATGACCATTATGGCGCCGAAGGATGAGAATGAACTGCAGCACATGCTGAAAACAGCGCTGGATTTTGACGGACCTGTTTCCGTGCGCTATCCGCGCGGCAGCGGTGTGGGCGTTGCGCTGGATACGCAGTGGCAGGATTTGCCGATTGGTAAGGCAGAGGTACTGCGTACCGGCAAGGATGTCTGCTTCTGGGCGATTGGCAGCATGGTGCAGACTGCGCTGGATGCAGCGGAGCTGCTGGAAGCGCAGGGAATCAGCGCCGGTGTTGTGAATATGCGTTTTGCCAAACCGCTGGATGTTGAACTCTTGTGTGAGCATGCGCAAAGCTACGGCAAGATTATTACTCTGGAAGAAGGCGTACTGGCAGGCGGTGTCGGCAGCGCAATTCTTGAAGAGCTTAATGAAAATAAACTGTTGGAGCAGTGTGAAGTACGTTGCTTCGGCATTCCTGACGAATTTGTTATGCATGGCGACAAAAAGCTGCTGTTCCGTGATTTGGGACTGGATACGCCAACCATTGCTGCCAAGGCTGCAGCATTTGTAAAGGGTGAAGAAGAGTGAAAAAAGAAAGACTTGATGTTCTGTTAGTTAACCGCGGTATGTTTGAAAGCCGTGCCAAGGCGCAGGCTGCGGTTATGGCAGGACAGGTATTGGTCAATGAACGGAAAATAGATAAACCGGGTACACCGGTGGCTCCGGAGGTTACTATCCGTCTGCTGGGTAACAAGCTGCCCTATGTAAGCCGCGGTGGTCTGAAGCTGGAGAAGGCTTTGCAGATTTTCCCCATCAGCGTAGAAGGCAAGGTTGTTGCCGATATCGGTGCTTCTACCGGCGGTTTCACCGACTGCGCACTGCAGAACGGTGCGGCAAAGGTGTATGCGATTGACGTAGGCTATGGTCAGCTGGCGTGGAAGCTGCGCAACGATGAGCGTGTAGTGAACATGGAGCGCACCAACGTGCGTTATCTGGAAGCAGACAGCCTGCCCGAGCAGGTGGATGCCGCTACTATTGACGTAGCCTTTATTTCGCTGGATAAAATTTTACCGGCGGTACACAAAATCCTCAAGCCCGAAGGCTTTGTAGTGGCTTTAATCAAGCCGCAGTTTGAAGCAGGCAAGGAAAATGTCGGCAAGAAGGGCGTTGTGCGTGATGCTACCGTGCACGAGCAGGTTATCAATAACGTCATCAGCTTCGCCAAGGGTGAAGGTTTCGGCATTGCCGGATTGGATTTTTCTCCTATCAAGGGACCGGAGGGCAATATTGAATATCTGCTGCACCTGACGCTGGGTGACGACGATGCCGTAAGCAGCGAGCAGGTAGCACAGCTTGTAGGACGCAGTCATGGCGACTTAGATAAGAAAGCAGAAAAGACAGAGGCATGAGATGCAAAAGAAACGTTTAGGGATTTTCCCCAACCTTGGTAAAGAAAACGTCTGCATTGCTCTGCCGGAATTTCTTCAGCTCTGCAAGGACTGGGGACTTGAACCGGTGTTGCCTGTGGATGTGGCGCAGCAGTATGGCGTAAGCAGCTACAATAAAAGTGAATCGCAGACGCTGAAAACGCTGGACTATGGTGTCAGCCTCGGCGGTGACGGTACACTGCTGCAGATGGCGCGCCACCTTGCACCGCTCGATGTGCCTGCCTTCGGTATCAACTTCGGCAAGCTGGGCTTTTTGGCAGAGATTGATTTGCAGGGTATGTATAAGGCTATCAGCCGTCTGGCACAGGGCAACTATACGCTGGAAAGCCGCAGTCTGCTGCAGGCCAGAGTTATCTGCGGCGATAAGCTGCTTGCTACGGCGCATGCGCTCAACGATTTAGTTCTGGCTAAGGGCATGTTCAGCAAGCTGGCGCATATGATGCTTTTTATTAACGGACGTTTATCCGGTAAATATGCGGCAGATGGTCTGATTATCGCAACGGCAACCGGTTCTACGGCATATTCTCTCTCCGCAGGCGGACCGCTTGTTATGCCGGAGCTTGATGTCAGCGTCATTACTCCTGTCTGCGCACATTCGCTGACGAACAGAGCGCTTGTTATTCCTATGTCGGAAACAATAGAGCTCAGGCCGATTCCCGGCAGTGAGGAAATGCTGCTTTCGGCTGACGGCGAGAATGTTATTGAGGTGCCGAACGATACCAGTGTGCATATCGCCAAATCGCCTTATGAGATGAAGTTTGTAAGACTTACGCGACGCGATTATTATCAGACTTGGCAACAAAAATTAATGCGCAATTTATAGGCGGCGCACGAGAAGGCACCGTATACTTCATCAGGATAGATACATAGAAATATTTTGCTATTAGAGGTGATTGACTATGAAAATGACCAGACATGCTAAAATAAAAGAGATTATTGACAACAATAAAATTGAAACGCAGGAGGATTTGGCTTCCGCTTTACGTCATCAGGGCATTGATGTTACGCAGGCTACGGTTTCGCGTGATATCAAGGAACTGATGCTGGTCAAGGTGCCGGATGCCAACGGACATTATCACTATGCTTATCCGAAGGAGCACAGCTCGATGCTGACTATGGAGCGTTTGGAGCGTACCTTCAACGATTCTATCGTAAGTGTACGTGCTTCCGACAGCATGGTGGTAATTCGCACTCTGCCTGGCACAGCGCAGGCTGTTGCCTTTGCTGTTGATTACATGAAGTGGCCGGAGATTCTTGGCTCTATTGCCGGTGATGACACCGTTTTCATTGCTCTGCCGAATAAAGAAGCCGTAATCACTCTGCTGGAACGCTTCAAGGAATACAGATAAGCGAGGCTAAGGATAATGCTGCAATCATTGCATGTTCATAATTTTGCACTGTTAGAGGACGCGCATGCTGATTTTACTCCCGGCTTCAATGTTTTCACAGGCGAAACCGGTGCCGGCAAATCTATTCTGATAGATGCCTTCGGTATGGTGCTGGGCGGACGCTCATCTGCCGATTACGTGCGTAGCGGTACTGACGGACTGTGGGTGCAGGCTGTTTTTGACGTGAGCGGTCAGCAGGAAATTAAAGTGCTGTTGGCGGAGCACGGTCTGGAGCCGGAGGAGGATTTATTTCTGAAGCGTCAGATAAGTGCTGCGGGCAAGAGCCGCGCTTTTATCAATGGCGTGCAGGTGCCTTTGGCTGTGCTGAAGGCTATCGGTGCGCGTTTAGTGGATATTCACGGTCAACATGAAAACCAGGCCTTGCTGAAGCCGGATGCGCCGCTGCATCTGGCAGATGCTTTTGGCGGTCCGAAGCTGGCGCAGGCACTGCAGGAGTATAAGCAGCTTTACAGCGAATATACCGCTGCAGTCAAGCATTTGAGCAAACTGGAGCAGGAAAATGAGCAGCAGGATTTGCTGCTGGACCGTTACGCTTGGGAAATCAAGGAGATTTCGGACGCTGCCTTGAAGCCTGGCGAGGAGGATGGCCTGGAGGCGGAGGCACGCCTGCTGCAGAACAGTGAGCGCATTATGAAGGCTGTGGACAGCTCATATCAGCAGCTTGATGAGGAGGACGCAATTCTTTCGCGTTTGGCGCGAGTGCGCGACCAGCTGCAGTATGCGGCACGCTACGACAGCCGTCTGGCATCGCTTGCAGAATGTGCCGACAGCGCTTGGATTAGCTTGGACGATTGCCGCACGGAGCTGAGCGAATATATGGCAGGCAGTGAGTTTAACAGTGAGCGCGCCGCGCAGGTACAGCAGCGCCTTGATATTATTTACCGTCTGCAGAAGAAGTACGGCGGCAGTACACAGTCGGCATTGGAATATCTGCAGCAGACACAGGAAAAGCTGGAGCAGCTGCAGCAGATTGCAAAGCTCTTAGAGCAGGCACAGAAGGCGGTAGCGGAAGCCGTTGTGCGTTTGGGACGTGCTGCCGCAGTGCTGACGCAGTTGCGTGAAGCCAGCGCACAGGCGTTGGCGCAGCGCATTACGCAGCATATCCGTGATTTGGCGATGCCTAACGGTGTGCTGCAGATAAAGTGCGGTCAGCTGGATAAATTTATGCCGCTTGGACGTGATGAGCTGAAATTTATTTTCAGTGCTAATATGGGCGAGCCGCTGAATGACCTGGAAAAGGTTGCGAGCGGCGGCGAGCTGAGCCGTATTGCTTTGGCGGTTAAGACGGTGCTGATGAACAGCGGCGATGTTGCTACGATGGTATTCGATGAGATTGATACCGGTGTCGGCGGTGTTACGGCGCAGAAGATGGCGGAAAAAATTGCTGCTATTTCCAGTGTCGGCCAGGTGCTGTGTATTACGCATCTGCCGCAGATTGCTGCCTTTGCCGATAATCACATCCATATCGAAAAGCAAAGTGCTGACGGACGCACAGTAACGCAGCTGACAACGCTTGATTATAACGGACGTCTGCAGGAGCTGGTGCGCATGACGGCAGGCGCAACTGCCAGCAGGGCAGCCTTTGAAAGTGCTACCGAGCTGCTGCAGGGTGCGGAGCAGATAAAAAGCAGCTTGAAGCAACTGCAGGAGAAATGAGGTAAGATAATGCTGAAAAAATTTCATGAGGCGGCTTTAGATGAAATATATGTACCTGGAAGCAATGAGGAGGTCTTTAGCGGCCGCCTGCTGAAGGTGCAGCGTGACCATGTGACGCTGCCGAACGGTAATGATACAACGCGTGAATATATCCGTCATCCGGGCGCAGTGGCGATTGTACCAGTGCTGGCTGACGGAAGCGTGGTGCTGGTAAAGCAGTGCCGTTATCCGCTTGCTACGCTGCTGTGGGAGATTCCCGCCGGTAAGCTGGACCATGGTCCGGAGGAGGATACATTGGAATGCGCGAAGCGTGAGCTGAGCGAAGAAACAGGCTATGACGCAGAGCATTGGGAGAAGCTGATCAGCATTGCAACTACGCCGGGATTTTCTGATGAAATTATCCATTTATATAAGGCCTGGGGACTGCAAAAGTTTACCCAGCATACCGATGAGGACGAATTCATAGGCGTGCAGGCCTTTACTCCTGCAGAGCTACGTCAGATGGTCGCTGACGGCGAGCTGTATGATGCCAAAACTCTGTGCGCTCTTTATGCTGCTAAGGTAATTTGAAAAAGTCAATCACAATAGTTATTTGAGGCTGCTGAGAAGGCAGCCTCTTTTTTCGTGCCGTAGCTTGTCAAGCTGGCGCTACTTCTTTATAATAGAAAGTGAGTGTTTAATAAATTTCTATGAGGGAGCAGATGATACAGATGAAAAAGATACAATACGTGCTTGCTTCGCTGCTGGCGGCAAGCGTTTTTACAACTGCGGCTGAGGCTGCAAATTTTAATAATGAAGTAAAAACCCAGCAGGGTGTTGTTGCCGGTGCTTATGACGACAAGCATCAGGTAGTGCAATGGCTGGGTGTTCCGTATGCGCAGCAGCCGACGGGCGCTGACCGTTGGCGTGAGGCGCAGCAGGCTAAAAAGCATAAGGGAATTTTGAACTGCACCAAGGCTGCACCGGCGAATATCCAATACAACGGCAAAAAGGTGCTCGGGCAGGAGGGCATGCTGACGCTTGATATTGTGCGCCCGGATACGCAGGAAAAGAATCTGCCGGTACTGGTTTATATCCACGGCGGCAATAATCAGGCCAGCAACAGCCATCTGATGGAGGGCAACAAGCTGGCGCAGGAAGGCAACATGGTTTATGTTTCCGTGCAGTATCGCCTGGGACTTTTTGGCTTTAATAATCTGCCTGCTCTGACAGATGGTAACAAGAAGGAACAGAGCGGTAACTTCGGCTTCCTTGACCAGGCTGCAGCCTTGGACTGGGTACGCGAAAATATCAAGGAGTTCGGTGGTGACGCCAAGAATATAACTGTTTCCGGTTTTTCCGCCGGTGGACGTGATGTTATGGCGATGCTGATTTCGCCTGTTTTCAAAAATAAATTTGATAAGGCTATTTCCTTCAGCGGCGGTCTGACTGTTGCCGATGCTGACAAGAGCAAGAAAACTATCGCACAGAAATTAGCGCCGATGGTGGTAGAGGATGGTAAGCAGAATAACCTGATTAACGCCGAAAACTGGCTGCTTAGTGACAACGGCAAGGATAAAAAGGCCGTGCGTCAATATCTGCAGGCAATGCCGGCAGAGCGTCTGGCGCCGGTGATGGCAGGCGCTGTCATACGCATGAGCGCATTTCCGCATCTTTACGGCGATGGAGAGGTGCTGCCGGTAGAAGGCTTTGCTACGAAGCATTACTACAGCGTACCGCTGCTGATGCTGGCAAGTGCTGACGAGTTCAGCTCCTTTGCTGCACGTGATCCTTTCTTCAAGGATCGTCTGAACTTAATCAATAATGATTATAAGACTACGAGTGAATTTAAATTTGCCAATAAATACGGCAGTGCTTTGTATGGCTTCTTCAACGGCCAGCAGTCTGCTGAGGTTTTGTATCCGCATTATAAGGCAGATATGTATGTCTGCAGCTTTGCTTTTGCTCATACTGCTGACGTTGTCGGCAAGGAATATATGGTGCGTAACGGTGCGTTGCATGGCATCTTCCAGCCCTTCCTGACGGATCAGGGCTACGGCTATACCAAAAATACCGATGCTTTTGAGCAGGCGGGCTCCAAAGAACTGAGCAAAGCATTTATTGCTTCGATTGCAGCCTTTGTGCGTACCGGTAATCCTAATACTCCGGCTTTGGGAACAACGTGGCAGGCATGGAATCCCACCTACCGTCCGGAGCTTGTATGGGATGCCAACCGTCAGCATGCGCGCATCAGCAGCATCAACAGCAGAGTAAGCTATGCCGGCATTTTGGCTGAGATGGCAAATGACAAGAGCATCAATGAGCAAAGCAAAAATTATATAATTCATAATGTGCTGAACGGACGCTGGTTCAGTGATGAGCTGGATGCTCAATACGGCAATCCCAGCCTGTGGCCTAAATAAGCAGTTTTATAAGGAGCTGATTGATAATGACAGAAGAAAAAAATACTACACCGCTTCATGGCAGCAATATTGCCAGAGAGCAGATTCCGGCAGCCTGCAAATGGCATGTAAGTGATATATATGCCGGTGAAAATGATTGGCAGGCGGCCTGCGAAGAATATAATAGCAAGCTGCCGCAGCTGCAGGCTATGCAGGGCCAACTGAATACTGCAGCCGCAGTCTGTGCAGCCTTAAAGCTGCAGGAGAAGTTGGCAAAGCTGCTGGATAAGATTTACGCTTACGCACGCTTGCAGCAGGATGCGGATAATACGGACCAGAAGCTGCAGGCGCTCGCAGGCGAGGCCGAAGGTATGGCAGCAGCCTTCAGTAACGCTAACGCTTTTGTAGAGCCGGAAATGCTGGCCTTAGGTAAGGAAAAACTGCTGCAAATGCTGGACGAAGAGCCTGCATTGGCAGAATACCGTTTTTATATTGAAAATATGGTTCGTTTATCAGGCCATGTTTTGTCTGCAGATAAAGAGGCTGTTTTTGCGCAAAGCCATTTGGCAACAGGCACGGCGGCAGCGGCCTTCCGCGCACTTGTGAGTGCCGATATGCAGTTCCCGGAAATTACCGACGGACAGGGCAACAAGACTAGCGTCAGCGAAGGCTGCTATCTGCTGAATATGACCTCTCCTGACCGTGTACTGCGTAAAAATTCCTTTACCGGCCTGATGAATACCTATCATCAATACCGCAATACGCTGGCAGCAACACTCACAGGCTCTGCACGCACCGGTTATTTTTATGCTACCGTGCATAACTATAAAGATACACTGGAAGCAGCGTTGGCAGAGGATAATATTCCGTCCAGTCTTTACGACGGACTGATTGATACCGTGCATGATAACTTTGCGCCTCTGCATGAGTATATCCAGTTGAAGAAGGATGTACTTGGCGTAGATGAATTCCATTACTATGATATGTATATGCCTATTTCCAATGCAGGCGACAGCTTTGCCAGCAGTTTTCCGGAGGCCTGCGCCAAGGTTGAGGAGGCACTGGCACCATTAGGCAAGGAATATCTGACGGCACTCCACAAAGGCATGACCGAAGGCTGGATTGACGTTTACGAAAACAAGGGCAAGCGCTCCGGCGCATATTCCTGGGGCGTGTACGGCGTGCATCCCTTTGTGCTGCTCAATTATCAGCCGCGCTATAACAGCATTTCTACCATTGCGCATGAAATGGGCCATGCTATGCACAGCTATTTCAGCAGTCAGGCACAAAGCTATGTTAATTCGGAATATACGATTTTCTGCGCTGAGGTTGCGTCTACGACGAACGAAAACCTGCTCTTGGAGCATACCTTGAAACATGCTACGGCGGAGCAGAAAATTTATCTTTTGAACCAGTTTTTGGAGGCAGTACGCACAACGGTTTTACAGACAGGTGCAGTTTGCTGAATTCGAAAGATATATTCACGGAGAAATCACCGCAGGTCGTTCCCTGCAGGCTGAAAAGCTGGAGGAATACTGGCTGCAGAGCAACAGGGATTACTATGGCCCGGCGCTGACTGTGGACAAGGAATTGGCAAGCGAATGGTCCCGTATTCCGCACTTCTATACGCCGTTTTATGTGTACAAGTACGCAACAGGCTACAGCGCAGCGACCGCCTTTGCCAGCGCTATTTTAAGCGGCGAAGCGGGAGCGGTGGAAAAATATCTGGGCTTTCTGCATGCGGGCGGCAGCGATTATTCGCTGAACATCCTGAAGAACGCCGGCGTGGATTTGAATACGCCGCAGCCTGTAACCGTAACCCTGCAGAAGTTTGCTACTAAGCTCAAGGAGCTGAAGGCGCTGTTGGGAAAGTAAATTAAAGTAAGATAAAATATGGTATAATACTCCTAAGGCAGATTGGTTAAAGTTATTCAGCTGCTTTAGGAGTTTTTTGTTTGAGGTGCACAATGAAAAAGCGCAGGACATTGGAAGAAGTTTTAGGCAGTAAGATTAATGCTGAATATAGCGAACAGCATGCTTATATCATGGAGCTTGTGGGTAGTGGGCGGATAAAGCCTGTACTTGCGTCGAAGAAAAACGGCAAGAAGCCACCGTTGTATCGGGAATACTGGGAGCTGGAGGAGAAGCGGGATTATTCAGCGTTAAAACAGGAGCTTTTGTTTAACCTGGCTCCGCAAATTAATATAACATATTATCAGAATAATCTTGTAGCCTATAATAAAGAACGCAAGGATGTTTTGTCGTTGAGCAGTTTCTTGCAGAACAGTGCTGCTTTACTTACGAAGCAGGTTTCTTACAACGAGCGTAGCTTCCAAATATGGCAAAGAGAAAAGTTTTTGCTTCAGGGAGCAGGCAAAAAAATTTTGAGTCACTGCGTCCTTGATCTTGCTGAACTAAACTGCTACAGTACTGCAGAACCCTTTGCTTATTTTGCTGCAACACGCGCAGTACCGCAAAAGCTGTTGATTATAGAAAATAAGGACACCTTTTTTAGCATGAGAAAGCATCTGCTGGCAGGAAACAACCAGCTTTTGGGAGAAAATATAAGTACTGTTATTTACGGTGCCGGCAAAAGAGTTGTCAGCTATTTTCAAGAGTTTAACGCCAGCGCTGAACCATACATGCTGGCAGACGGAAATGAGCTGTTGTACTTTGGCGATTTGGATTACGAAGGCATAGGCATTTATGAAAAACTTGCTGCCAGTTTTGCAGAGCAGGGGGAGATTAAACCGTTTATTCCTGCTTATTTGGCAATGCTGACGAAGGCAGGTAATTACAAGCAGCTGCCGCCGACGAAAAAAGACCAGAACCGTAATCTGCAAGGAACATTTTTTAGCTATTTTCCTGCAGATGCGCAAGCGCAGATGCAAAGTATTTTGCAGAATGATTTGTATATCCCGCAGGAGATTTTGACGATAAGTGATTTTTGAGGTTGATTATGCAGTATGATTTTTTGAAGGATTTTACGAGACGTATGAAATGCGTAGGCTTATATGCTCTGCTTTATGATAATAGCAGTCAGAAGTACATCTGGAAGGAACGGGGCTTTAACACTCTGGACGAGCAACTGAACGTTATTTTTTCTGTTATGCTTTATATTATGGAGCAGTCACTGAAGGAAGAAAGCTGTACTATTGATAATATTACTGTTTTTTTGGATAGTCTTAATGAAAAGTATTATAAAAAGTCCATGAGCTATGCTGAATGCAGTGATTTGGCTAAGTTCATTGTTAATGTGGTGCTGTCCAACGAAGGAAGGCCGATGTATTTTGGTGGTTATGATTATGAGCAGCAGGAGATGAAAGAGCTGCACATCAGCTACGTCAATAATCGCATTATCTATGACGAACAGGATGTGCGCCGTACCTCGTATTATCTCACAGATGATGGCTATAATCTGCTTTTGGGGACGCTGGAGGTTGAAAGCAATCTGAAGCTGACGATTCAGGAGATGATATTTAACCTGCATCTGGAGAAGCAAAGCTACGATAAGGCATTAGATGATGTAAAAAATATCTTTAACCTGATGCGTATTAAATTGCAAAAAACTCAAGCGGATATGCTGCGAATAAAACGAAATCCACTAGAGTATAGTGTCGTGGAGTATAATGAGAGGGCACAAGACAATTTTAATACTCTTGAGGATTCTAAGAAAAAATTTGCTGGTTATCGTAATAAGGTACAGTCGCGGGTACAGGAGATGGAAGAGAAGCACATTCGCATAGAAGAGTTGTCTGCTGTAGATACTGAAAAGCTGCATGATTTACAAGAAATAGATAAATATTTAGCTAGAGCGATAGATGAGTATCAAAGAATTTTAAGTCTTCAGTTGGATTTGCAAGTGTTATATGAAGAAGAACTGAAAAACGTATCAGAAATGTCCTTGGTACAACGTTTTAATTTACACACAGATTTCAGAGCTTATTGATGATCTTAGTGTAGAAGAGCGCGAGCGTTTGGTTCCTACGATAGGAATTTTTAAAGAAATAATGGTGGAGCTCCTCGGGGTAAATGTTGTGAATATTGCAGAATTACGCAAAGAGCGTTCTGATTTTATTCTAGAGGAAACCAATGATTTCAGGCTACAAAATATGTTGCTTGAGATTTTAGATAAAAGAGCAGATTGGGAAGCTTTAAAAAAATTGGAGGTTTATCGTCTGCCGGAAGCAAAGCCAGTTTTGCTTAAGCAGGCAGATGAAAATACAGGAATTTTAAAGAACATTCGTTGTTCCGACGTTATGCTGAAGGCAGTTTGGGAGTGAAAAAAATGGCTTATCAGACAGATGCTGTAAAAAATGCGCAGAAGATTTTTTATTATTTACTGGAGCATCATGAGCTGCGTGAAGAAAATGCGCCAGCATTATATAAGGCTTATATTGAACAGAATGAGGTACAGGAACTTGTCAAGTCACAGGCTGATATTGCTGACTGCTCGATTGCAGCGTATAGTGGAGTTATTTATCTTATACCCAATGAGGATAATTATTTTTTGGGTTATTCTAAGGGACAGATGAAAAAAGAGCTTTGCCGTAGTGGTGCCACCGATAAGGATTATTATTTGGTGCAGTTTGTTATTCTGGTGCTACTTTTGGAATTTTATGATGGGCAGGGCAGTAGTTCTAAAACGTGAGATTATATCTTATTAGGCGAACTGCAAAACGCTATTACTGACAGGCTTAATGAGGGTGTAGCACGCTATTCAGAGGATGAGCAGTCTCAAAATGGCATGGCCTTTACCGCTATGCGAGAGGTGTACGAGTCTTTAAAATCTGATGAAAAAGGTAGTCGCAAGAAAACAACTAAGGAAGGCTTCATGTCTGGCATCTTACGTTTTTTGCAGGAGCAGGGTCTGATAGATTATATTGAACAGGATGAGATGATTAAGACAACTCGCAAGCTGGACAACTTTATGGATTGGGAGCTGTTGAATAAAAACAAGTTTTATCGTATACAGAAAATTATAGGAGCAGAAAAAAATGAGCAAAATTAATGCCATCAGACTGGTTAATGTAAACTATAATCATAATGCTTATCATATTAGTGATGAAACCTTACGTCTTAATGGGCAGAGTACCTTGATTTTTTTGGATAATGGTGGCGGTAAATCCGTAATTGTGCAGCTTTTGACTGCTCTGTTTGTGCATAAGGGACATCGTAATTTCAATAAGAGAACCTTTGCCAGCTATTTTAAAACTGTCAAGCCTACTTTTATTATGGTAGAGTGGGTTTTGGACAATGGCGCTGGGTATTGCTTAACGGGAATGATGGTGCGTAAAAGCCAAAATGTTGATAATAATGAAGAGCTTGAGATAATCAATTTTATCAGTGAGTACAGAAACGCCTGTGAGCAGGATATTAATCATTTGCCTGTAGTTGAACGCGATGCCAAAGAGCTGAGGCTGAAAAGCTTTGCTGCATGTCGAGATATATTTGAAGGATATAAGAAAGAAAAGCTGAATAGTTTTTTCTACTATGACATGAATAACTATGCTCAAAGTAAGCAATATTTTAGCAAACTCGCGGAGTATGGCATAGATTATCGCGAATGGGAAAGCATACTAAAGAAAATCAATTCGGATGAGTCTGGCCTTTCCAAGCTGTTTTCCGACTGTAAGGACGAAAAAGGATTGATAGAAAAATGGTTCCTTGAGGCTGTTGAAAACAAGAAAATAGAGATAAGAACAGCATGGAAGGATTCCGTGAGATTATGGGAAAATATGTTGCAGTTTACAGTGATAATTTTACTAAAATACAGCAACAGCAACAATTATCTTTATTTCAACAGAAGGCAGCACCGATAATCGAAATTGCCGGGGACTATGAAAAGATTTCTTTAGAGGTTAAAGCATCGTTGGCAAAGATAGTTGCATATTATCTTGAGCTGGAAAGATTAACAGCAGCTTCAGAAGCAGCAAAGGAATCATGCAGGTTGCAATTGCAGGAAGTGGAAAGCCAGCTGGTACAACTACATTATGAAGAATATTCTGCTGATTATTATAACAAGGAAGCTGAATGGGAAAGTTTGGTGCTTGCTCAAAAGCAGGTTGTCGCAGAACTGAGCAGAATAGAAGCGCAGATTGAGAAATTGAAAAGAGATAAGCATATTCTTGATTGTGCATGCTTGCAGGAACGCCTGAAGAAAGATGAGCAGGATTTGAAAACTGCAGAGCAGCAGTTGGAAGCTTCGCGTCAAAAGAATAAGGAGCTTGTACCCAAAAGGGAATATATTGGTTTTTTGCTGAAGCAGCATATAGAGCAAAATATTTATGACAAACAGGCAAATCTTCAGGAATGCCAGGATAATCAAGAACAATATGCTGCTGTGTTAAAGCAATATAGAAATGATTTTGAGCAATTGCTACCGAAGCTTAATGATTTACATAGCAGACAAGGCTGTTTGGAAGGGCAAATTAGAGCGTACTTTAATTTAGAAGAGGCTTATAATAAAAAATGGCAGACTCCGGTAAATGCTTTGCAGCGCAATATGTATCAGGAATATGAAACAGGGGCGTTGCAGGGCTTGTCAAATGATCTTACAATGGAGCTGGAGGAGTCTTTAAAACAGCAGCAGAGGCTTCAGCGTAAGCTGGCAGCATTTAAGAATGAGGCTGGCAAATTGGATATTGATATGCGCAGTCTGGCAAAAACGCAAAACGAGCAAGAAGTAGCTTTGAATGCCAAAATGCAGGATAAAGCAAGCATTGATGAGCAAATAGGAAAGCGGAGAGGTTTACTGCAGTATTTACAGCTTACAGATGATGTTATTTGGGATAAACAAAGGATACAAAATGAGCTTAAGAAAAAGCTGACAGAATTAGAAGATATAAAGGCTGGGTTAAATAATAAGCTTGCAGAATACCAAAAACAATATAAATGTCTGCAGACAGGAAAAACACTGGAACTGTCTGAGGAATTGCTTAAGATGCTTAAGGATTTGGGAATAAATGTTGTTTATGGTATGGAATGGCTGCAAAAAAATAAAAACAGCGAGGAGCGTAACCGGGAGTTGGTAAGGCAGCATCCGTTCTTGCCATATGCTTTGATTATGACTAGCAAAGATATTGAAGAGCTGCAAAATGCTGAAAAAAATATTTATACTTCATTCCCAGTGCCGATTATTTTACGCGAAAGCTTGAATGATGCGAACACACATATTGCAGCTGATGGTCTTTTACGCTGTGGCGATGTAGATTTTTATATGCTTTTTAATGAAAATCTGCTTAATGTGGCAAAATTTGAAAGTATGCTGGCTAAATTGCAGACTCAAAAACAGGATATAAGGAATTCCTTAGAGCTGAGACAGCAAGAATATGCTTCTTATTGCAGTAAACAGGGTGAGCTGGATAAGCAGGATTTTTCTCAGGAAAGCTATAAAAGTCTGGCAGATGATTTGGCGGCAATACGTGAAAAACTACAGGAGCTGGAGCAAGAATATGCCTCGATTAAGAATGCCAGAGAAGAACTTGTTCTGGAACAGGAGCAGACTATTAATGAGCTTGATGAAATGCGGGAGACAATCAGTAAAAAACAGCAGCAGCAAGAGGATCTGCAGCAGCTAATTGTTAAGTACAACCAATATCTGCAGGACAAGAATGAGAGGGAAACTTGTCTAAGGAGCATTTCTGAAGGTGAAAAGCGGCAGAAAATGCTTCAGGGGGAATGCAATTCCTTACAAGATGAAATTCAATTTGAAAAACAACATGTATATGAGATTGAGTTAGATATCAAAGCTCTGAAGAAAAAATTAGCAAGATATGAAGCTTACAGGAAGGCTCCGAAGCTGCAGAGCTTTGCCGATGTAAACGAGCTTGATACTTTAGCTCTTGAAGCACAGTTTGATGCTATTACGCAAAAGCTTTCCGGTGAGCTTAGGTATTATGAGAATAATAGGGAAAGTGTTGCTGAACGTGTAGAACGGACAAGAAATGAATTACAGGGGAAGGCTGAACGTTTTGGCCTGGAGGATGGTGCATGGCTTAACGTACAATACAGTGAAGCAAAAGCACGAGAGGTCAGCACACAACAAGAGGAGGTAGAGCGAGAGCATAAAGAAATTGCAAAGCGACGCAGTGAAGTTGCAATAAATATCGGTGTTATAAGAGAAAAGCTTAATCAAATCAAAAAACAGATGGAAAAGGATTGTTCTCAACAAGAGCCTTTGCCTAAGGGTGAGCTTATACTGAAGGATTTTGCAGCAGTACGTGTTGATATCATACAGAAGCAGCAAAGATTGCAAGCACAAGAGAAAACCTTAGATAAGCGGCTAAAAAGCTTAAATGAGAATCTGGTATCTTTGGACGAATATGCAAAATTGAAAGAGCAAGCTGTTTGTGATGGTGAAGAGAAGCTTGAAAATCTGTCTAATGAAGAGCTGCGTACCTATACTGCAAATTTGAAAGCAAAGTATGGTGATGCTAAAGTTTTGCAAGCTAATACGAAGGATAAGCTGCAGCAGGTGTTGTTTGCACTAAGTAATGAAAAGGATTTTCAAAATGACTTTTTCAGAAAACGTATAGAGGTTTTAATCAGACATACTGAGAATGCACATGTCTTCCTTCAGCAGATAACTACAGTATTGCATGCTTTCAGCACTCTTTTAGAAAAGCATGAGGCGGATCTTTCTATCATTAAGCAGAACAAAGAGCAGATTATTGGTCAATTAGAGGAATATGTACAAGGTGTACATGATGAATTGGGACAGATTGACCGTAACTCTAAGATTAGAATTAGGGATCATGATGTTAAAATGTTGCGGCTGATTTTGCCAGTTTGGGATGATAATGCCAATACCTATCATACCCGTGTCTGTGATTTTGTTGAATCGATTACTCAAAAATGTATGGAAAGGCTGCGCAAAAATGAGAATATCAGTGAGCTGCTTGGTACATCCCTAACGGTTAAAGAGCTTTATAACGCAGTTATTGGCGTTAATAATGTTCATGTACAGCTGTTTAAGGTTGAAGCTCAGCGAGAGTGGCAGGTTACATGGAGCGAGGTAGAAGTTAATTCTGGTGGTGAAGGCTTTTTATCAGCATTCGTTATTCTCTCCTGTCTTTTGTACTATATGCGTAGAGATAAGACTGATATTTTTGCTGACCGCAATGAAGGCAAGGTGCTGTTGATGGATAATCCGTTTGCAAAGACATATTCCGGTCATTTGCTTATGCCGATGAAGGAGATAGCTAAAAAGAATAATACGCAGCTTATTTCACTTACTGGTATCAAGACTGAAGCAATTTATAATTCTTACGATAATATTTATGCGTTGAGCCTTATTCCTGCCGGTTTAAGTAACAGCAGCTATTTGAAGAGTAAACGCCTTGATAAAAAGGATGGTAATTATGGTGAGTTCCTGAGTCTGGCGCGTGTTGAGGTGACTGATGAAGGGCAGATGGATAGTCTGTTCTAAAAGATATTTTGGCAGTAAGTAAGCCCCTATAAGAATTTTTAAATAAGACTATTGACAAAGCTTTAAGAAACGAGTATAATTACTATTGTTCCGAGTGATTGGAACTTATGCCGAAGTGGCGGAATTGGCAGACGCACTTGACTCAAAATCAAGCGGGTTCACGCTCGTGCCGGTTCGAGTCCGGCCTTCGGCACCAGTAAATTTAGGCTCTACAGCTTCGGTTGTAGAGCTTTTTCTGTATTTGTGGTTAAAAATTGAGGAGCAGAGGAATGCAAGTAGTATTAAGCGCAATTAACAGTAAATACATCCATACCGGCCTTGGTCTGCGCTATGTCGGTGAATATGCCAAAGCGCAGGGGCATGAGGTAACATTAATAGAAGAAACAATCAATACCCCTATTCTGGCGGTGCTGGAAAAAATAATGGCAGTACCGGCACAGGTTTACGGCTTTTCGGTACATATCTGGAACAAGCCCTTCGTATTCAAGCTGATCCGTATGCTGCGCAAGCTGCGTCCGCAGGCAGCAATTGTTATCGGCGGACCGGAGGTAGCATTTGATGCAGAGAGAATCTTTGCAGAGCTGCCGCAGGCAGATTATATCGTACAGGGTGAGGGAGAGCTGGTATTCAGCGAGCTGCTGCAGTGTTTGGTCGGCGGTGGCGCTGTGCCCAAGCATATTGCATATCGCGAAGGGGAGCAGGTGAACCTAAATGGAGGCATTACCGTAATAGATGATATGTCACTGCTGCCGTTCCCGTATCCTGATCTGGAAAAAATGCTGGCAGAGCATAAAATAGTTTATTATGAATGCACGCGCGGCTGTCCTTTTAACTGCGCATATTGCCTGTCCGGCATTTCGCGCTCTGTGCGCAAGCGGCCGCTGGAGCTTGTGCTGCGCGATTTGGACCGATTTATTGCTGCAGGTGTGCCTTTGGTGAAATTCGTAGACCGTACTTACAATCTGGATGAAAAATACTTTCTGCCGATGATGCGACATCTGGCGCAGGTTGATACAAATGCAACTTTCCACTTTGAAATTAAGGCCGATATACTGTCTGAACAAGTTATGGATTTTTTGGCGACTGTTCCGAAGGGACGCTTTCAGTTGGAAATCGGCATTCAGAGCACGCATCAGCCAACATTAAAAGCTATCAATAGGCAGGATAACTGGGAAAAGCTGGCTGCAAATGTCAAACGTCTGCTGTCCTTCGGTAATATGCATATCCATGTTGATTTGATTGCAGGCTTACCTTATGAAGATTTGCCGACATTTGCCAAATCCTTTGATGATGTTTACGGTTTGGGTGCGGATATGCTGCAGCTGGGCTTTTTAAAGGTTCTGCCGGGTACGCAGATGCGCAGGGAAACAGAGCAGCATGATTTGCGTTATATGGACGAACCGCCTTATGAGATTTTGGCGACTAAGTATATGCCATATGAGGATATGCTGTATTTGAAGCACTTGGATAATATTCTGGACCAGACGGCCAACAGCGGTGGCTTTAAATATACGCTGAGGGCATTGCTGCGTGCTTCCGGCATGACAGCCTTTGCCTTTTACAGAAAGCTGACGCAGTGGTGGGTGAAGGCAGGCTTCTATCCGCAGACACATAACGCCAAGGGTGTAGCAGCTATCTTAAAGCAGTTTATAGAAGAAAATTATGTAGAGCAGCAAACGGAATTGCTGGAGATTCTGCGTTTTGACGTGTTCTGCGAGATACCGCAATGGCGTCCGGAGTGGCTGAAGTGGCAGACGGAGGCAATTTTTGAGCTAGTTTCTGCTTTTTGGCGTGATGAGGAAAAGGTGCGCCGATATATTCCTGCATATAAATTCAGCAGCTGGCGCCAAATTCATAAGCTGTATCCGATTGAATTGTTTAAAGCTGATTGGGAAACCGGTAATGCAGAAGAAATTTTTGTGATGCTGGATAATAGCGGCGAGCAGCAGAAGCTGATTAAGCTACCGATTGAAGTAAAATAGAATGGTATTAGTGCAATAAAAAGAGCTGACGAGAGAAAAAATTCTTGCGTCAGCTCGATTTTTTTTGGAGAAATTTACGCAGATTTTGCCGTTTTTCGGTAGAAATTTTAACTTTTTTGAGATTTTTTGAAGAAATTTTAGGTGCTTTAAAGCGTGTATACATGATACTTCGCTTGAATACTGAGCCACGTGTATCACGGAAAATGTTAAAAAAGTAACAAAAAAGGTGTTGACATAATGCAGGTCACATGGTATTATATACAAGTCGACGCGATACGGCAACAAAACAAAAGCCAAAATCGCTAGGCACTGAACCTTGAAAACTGA